>OGCL01001208.1_pt1 | contig 23132 bp, 21 predicted proteins | sample 1570041 | NCBI WGS metagenome assembly OGCL01 (sample SAMN06266162, study PRJEB24511) | hot springs metagenome | isolation source: Hot spring water | place: South Africa: Limpopo | collected 2015-06-22 | reverse complement strand
TTTGCCGAGCTTCCAGGTATTGGTCCGGCCGCTCGGCGACGCCGGCAATGAGCCCTGCTGCGAGCACCGCGCGCACGTGCGCCAGGTACGGCTTTCCCGGAGCGAGCTCGCCCTCGCAACCCGGATGCAGCGCAAGGAAAGCCGGGTTCGCGAAGACGATACGGTCGCGCCGGTCGGTCAGGCAGAGCGGGACGCCACTTGCCCGAGCGGCCCGGTAGATACGCCAGGCGAGCCTGCGCGCATCGAGCTCTGCGCGCCGCAGCACGCCGCGCTGCGCCCTCTGGCTTCGCTTCCCTGCAGAGTGCAGTGCGCCACCGGGCGCTCTTCGTTGCAGCACGCCGCGCTGCGCCCTCTGGCTTCGCTTCCTTTGCCTTGCCACCCCCGCCTCCTCAGCGCAGAGGCGCGACCGCCGCTCCCTCGCGCGCAAGGCGCGCGACGATCGCCGCGGCGTGCGCCGGGTCACGGGTCTCGAGCGCGAACTCGACCTCCGGGGTCTTCACCGACGCGGTGCCAAAAAGGCGTTCGTGGTGGACCTCGACGATGTTACCCCCCTCTTCGCCGATCCAGGCCGCTACGCGCGCGAGCGCGCCGGCCACATCGGGCATGCGTACGCGCAGCCGCACGAGCCTCCCCTCGCGCACGAGCGCGCGCAGAAGCACGTCGGCAAGGAGCCTTGCGTCGATGTTGCCGCCGCTGATCGGGACGCCGACGCGAAGGCCGACGAAGCGCGAGCCGTGCTCGAGGAGCGCCGCGAGGCCGGCCGCACCGGCGCCCTCGGCGACCGTTTTTTCGATGTCGATCAGCGTCGCCACCGCGCGCTCGAGGGTCTCCTCTTCGACGAGCAGCACCTCGTCGACCAACCGGCGGGCGATGGCTAGCGGCAGCTCGCCCACCTCCTGCACGGCCAGTCCCTCGGCGATGGTATCGCCCCCCACCCGCACCGATTCTCCGATTAGGCGTTGATAAAGGGCGCTCCAGCGCCGGGACTCGACCCCGTAGACCCGGATCGCGGGGGTGATGTCCCGGGCTGCAGTCGCCATACCGGCGATCAATCCTCCTCCGCCGACCGGGACGACGAGCGCATCGAGGTCCGGCCGGTCTTGCAACATTTCGAGCGCGACGGTCCCCTGGCCCGCGATCACGAGCGGATCGTCGTAGGGGTGCACGAGGACCAAACCCTCCTGCGCGGCGATCGCCCGGGCCCGGGCCGCCGCCTCCGCGAGCGTCTCGCCCTCGAGCAGCACCTCGGCCCCGTGCACCGCGGTGCCCCGGATCTTTGCCAGTGGGGTTCCGCGCGGCATGACGATCACCGCCCGGATGCCGAGGCGCGCCGCGTGGTAGGCCACGGCCTGCGCGTGGTTGCCGGCGCTCATCGCGATCACGCCGCGGCCGCGCTCTGCGGCGCCGAGGGCGAGCAGGCGGTTGAGCGCTCCGCGCTCCTTGAAGCTTGCGGTGAACTGCAGGTTCTCGAACTTGAGCCAGACCTCGGCGCCGGTCAGGCGCGAGAGCGTGCGGGAATGGAGAAAGGGTGTGCGCTCGACGCCGCCGCGGATACGGGCGGCGGCGCTATGCACGTCCTTGGCCGTGACGCTCACGCAGCCTCGGCGCGCGCAAGCCGCGCCAGCGCCGCCGGGTCGAGTACCGTGATCCGCTCGCGCTCGAGGCGCACCCAGCCGCGCGCCTCGAACCCCCGCAGCAGCCGGCTGACGATTTCGCGCACGCTGCCCAGCTCGCTCGCGATTTCCTGGTGCGTGGTCTCGAGGCGCGGGCCCCGGTGCACGAGCAGGCGCGCAAGGCGCTGGTCGAGCCTGCGGAAGGCGACCTCCTCGACCAGTTCCATCACCTCGGCCAGCCGCTCGCCGTACATGGCGAAGACGAAGCGCCGGAAGGCCGGGCATTCGAGAACGAGCGCCTCGAAAAGTTCGGGCGGAACGTTATAGAGCTCGACTTCGCCCTCGGCCACGCCCGTGGCCGAGTAGTCCGAGTGGCCGAGCAGGCAGCCGCCCGAGAGGATGCAGCCCTGTCCGGGGTCGACGCGGTAAAGGACGATTTCGCGCCCGCCGGCGGTCGTCTTCACGACCCGCACCGCGCCTTCGAGCAGGAGCGGAAAGCCGCGACAAGGCTGCCGGGCGTCGAAGAGCACCGTCCCCGGCCGCGCGCGCACGAGCTCGCCTTGCGCGAGCAGCTGCCGGAAGCGCGCCTCGGGCAGCTCGCCGAGGACGGGGAAGCGGCTGCGCAGCCGATCGCCGAGCGAGGCGGGTTCGGGCTTTGCCTTGTGCAGCACCGGGCCGGGTTCCTCTCCGGCCCGAGTCTAGCTCAGCGCGCTAGCGCTTCGTCGCGCAGGTGCTCCAACCGAAAAGCGCGTAGCCCGGGCAGAATCGCACGATGCCCGTAAGTAGCGGAACGAATCCCACCAGCCCCCACCAGCGCTGTGGCCCCTCGGCGAGGAAGACCAAGGACAGAATCACGAGCCCTGCGACGATCCGGATCACCCGATCCACGGTTCCGACGTTGGCGGTCATGGCAGCCTCCTTCACGTTGAATGCGCCACGCGACGCTAGCCTCTCACGGATGCACCCGCCCCGTCGGTGACCTCGGTCCCCGAACTTGCGGGACCGCAGTCACAGAGTGGCCGGGCCCGGCGAGGCATCCTGTCGCCTGTTGCCAACCGGAACTTTGACGGAGGACATGAAAGATGACAATCGAGCGCTGGATCAGAGTGTTCGCCGGCAGCTTCGTGCTCGTCTCGCTTGCGCTCGGGCTTCCTGCGAGCCCGTTGTACGTGAACGAACACTTCCTGTGGTTCACGGCGTTCGTGGGTGCAAACCTGCTGCAGAGCGGTTGCACCCGTTTCTGCCCGCTCGAGTCGCTGCTACACCGGCTCGGCGTTGCGCGCAGCGGATGCGACATCGCCACGGGGGCGTCACGATGAACGCGGCGACCGAAACGCTGCTGCAAGTCGCCTGCCCGGCCTGCCTCAAGGCGAACCGGCTGCCGGCCGCGCGCGCGGGCGAAGGACCGCGCTGCGGCGCCTGCGGCGCAGCCCTGCTCGAGGGGCGGCCGATCGAGCTCGACGAGGCCGCATTCGACGCCTTCCTTTCGCGCACGACGATGCCGGTGGTCGTCGATTTCTGGGCTCCCTGGTGCGGACCGTGCCGCTACATGGCGCCGGTGTTCGAGCGCGCAGCCGCCCAGTACGCGAGCCGGGCGCGTTTCGTAAAGGTCAACACCGACCTCGCGCAGTCGCTCGCCGCACGCCACGGCGTGCGCGCGATCCCGACCCTCGCCGTCTTCGCAAACGGCACCGAGCGGGCGCGCCACGCCGGAGCGCTGGACGCGCGCGGCTTCTCCGCCTGGCTGGAGCAGGCGCTTGGCTGAGCGCGTGCACGGCGAAAGCGCGACGGCGGCCGGCACGGGCGGCCTCGCGCGGCTGCCCGTCGCCCTTTTCGGCGCGACGCTGGGGCTCGGTGGCCTCGCGCTCGCCTGGCAGGCCGCGGCGGTGCCGCTCGGCGTGCGCTGGCCGGTCGGGCAGGCGCTCGCGCTCGCGAACGCGCTCCTTTGGTGCGCGCTCGCCCTCGGCTACGCGGCAAAGGCGTACACCGTCCCGACTGCCGCCGCGGCCGAGTGGCGCCATCCGGTCAAGGCGAACTTCTTTGCCGCGATCCCGATCGGCCTGCTCCTCGTCGCGGCCGGACTGGAGAGGCTTCTTCCCGCGGTTGCCGGGGCGCTCGCCGCGGCGGGAGCGGCGCTCCTCCTCGTCGCGACGCTCGCCACCGTCGCGTCCTGGGTTGCGCGCGCGCGCGAACCGCAGTCGCTCGGACCGGTGTGGTTCATCCCGGCCGTCGGCAATGTGGTCGCGCCGCTCGCGCTCGCGCCGGCCGGGTTCGAGGCGGCCGCCTGGTTTTTCTACGCGACCGGGCTCGGCCTCGGCGTCGCGCTCCTTGCGCTCGTGCTCGGGCGGCTTGTGCTCCTTGGCCCGTTGCCCGAGCGGCTTGCGCCGACGCTTGCGATCCTGATCGCGCCGCCCGCGGTCGCTTTTCTCGCTTACCTGCGCCTCGAGCAAGGGCTCGACGCGTTTGCGCGCGGGCTCTACGGTTTTGCGGTCTTCAGCTTCCTGCTCGTGCTCGTCCAGGCGCCGCGCATCGCGCGCAGTCCATTCTCGCTCGCGCATTGGGCGCTCACCTTTCCGCTCGCCGCGTTCGCGGCGGCGACCTTGCGGCTCGCCGGCGTGACCGGCGCGCCCGCCGCCGTCGCGGCCGGCGCGTTGCTGCTCGCCGCCGCAAGCGCGATCGTGCTCGTCGTTGCGTTGCGCACGCTCGCCGCTTTTTTGCGGGGCGCGCTCGAGGCCGAGGGGTGATGCGCGTCATCGCCGCGCTCGTTGCCGCGACCCTTGCCGCCTGCAGCGCGGAACGCGACGCCACGCCCGCGGCGGCGGATGCAGCGCCGCTCGAGTGGGCCACCGCCCAGATGCGCGAGGTCGACCTCGCCTGGACCGCCGAGGCGGTGCTCGAAGCGGGGCGCCAGTCGAGCGTCGCGGCGCAGATCGCCGGCCGTGTGGTCGAGGTGCGCGTCGACGCGGGCGATGCGGTGCGCAAAGGCGAGGTGCTCGTGCGCCTCGACGAGCGCCCTTCGGCGCACGCGCTCGAAGCGAGCGAAGCGCAGGTGCGCGAGGCGCAGGCGGCGCTCGCGCACGCCCGCCTCCACTACGAGCGCTCGCGGCAGCTGCTGGCGCGGCAATTCATCAGCGCGGCGGCCTTCGACCGCGCCGAGGCCGAATTTCGGCAAGCGCAAGCCCGTCTCGCGGCGATGCTCGCCGGCGCGGGCGCCGCCGCCACCGAGCGCGGTTTTGCGACCGTGGTCGCACCCTACGCCGGGGTGGTGTCGGCGCGCCATGTCGAGGTGGGCGACATGGCCATGCCGGGCAAGCCGCTTCTGACCACCTTCGACCCGACGACGCTACGCGCGGTGGCGACCGTGCCGCAGAGCCGGCTCGCCGAGATCCGCGCCTCGCCGCGGGCGAGGATCGAGATTCCGGCGCTCGGCCGCTCGATCGAAGCGCGCTCGCTCAGCGTCATCCCGGCGGCGGATCCGCGCACGCACACGACGCGCGTGCGGCTGGACCTGCCCGCCGATGTGCGCGGCGTGCATCCGGGGCTGTACGCGCGCGTGCACTTCACCGTCGGTCGGGCGGTGCGGCTGCTCGTTCCGCGCGAAGCGGTGCTGCGGCGTAGCGAGCTGGTCGCCGTGTACGTCGACGGCGGCGCGGGGCGGCCGCTGCTGCGGCAGGTTCGGCTCGGTGCGGCGGGCGACGAGACGCACGTCGAGGTGCTCGCCGGTCTGGCCGCGGGTGAGCGCGTCGCGCGCGACCCGGTGCGGGCCGGGCTTGCGACGCGGCGCACCGCGCCATGAGCGGGGAGAGGGCCGCCCCGCTCGGCGTGGCGGGGCGCATCGCGGCGTATTTCCAGGACTCCCAGCTCACGCCGCTTCTTGCGCTCGTTGCCTTCCTCGCCGGTTTGTTCGCGGTGGCGGTGACGCCGCGCGAGGAGGAACCGCAGATCAACGTCACGATGGCGAACGTGCTCATTCCCTTCCCCGGCGCGTCGGCGCGCGACGTGGAAGCGCTCGTCGCCACGCCCGCCGAGCAGGTGCTCGCGCAAATTTCCGGCGTCGAACACGTCTACTCGGTGTCGCAGCCGGGCCTTGCGGTGCTCACCGTGCAGTTCGAAGTGGGCGTACCCCGCATCGACGCGCTCGTGCGGCTGCATGACGTCCTGCACGCCAACCGCGACTGGGTGTCGCCCGAACTGGGCGTGGGCGATTTCATCGTCAAGCCGAAGGGCATCGATGACGTGCCGATCGTGACGTTCACGCTTTCGGACCGCACGGCCGCCCGCGGCGCCTACGAGCTCGAGCGCATCGCGCATGCGGCCGAAATCGAACTCAAGCGGGTTCCCGGAACGCGCGAGGTGCGAACGCTCGGCGGCCCCGGCCGCGTGGTGCGCGTGTTGCTCGATCCGGAGCGGCTCGCCGCGCACGGCCTTTCGGCGCTCGAACTGCGGCGGGCGCTCGCGCACGCGAACGCGGCGCTGCCGGCGGGGACGCTCGTGCGCGACAACCGCGAGTTCTGGGTCGAGGCGGGCGTGCCCGTGCGCGAGGCCGCGGAGCTAAGCTCGCTCGTCGTCGGCGTGCACGAGGGCCGTCCGGTGTACCTCGCCGACGTCGCCGAGATCGAGGACGGTCCGGAGTCGCCCCGCCGTTACGTCTGGACGGCCGACCGCGCGGGCGAAGCGCCCGCGGTGACGATCGAGGTGAGCAAGAAGCCGGGCGAGAACGCGGTCGCGGTCGCCGACGCGCTCATGCGCCGCCTCGACGAGCTGCGCGGAACGATCATCCCCGAGGACGTGCGCGTGCAGGTGACGCGAAACTACGGCCGCAGCGCCGACGAAAAAGCCACCCAGCTCATCCAGAAGCTCGTCTTCGCCACCGCCTCGGTGGTGCTGCTCGTGCTTTTTGCGCTCGGCCTGCGCGAGGCGGCGATCGTGGGGGTGGCGGTGCTGCTGACGCTCGCGGCGACGCTGTTCGCCTCCTGGGCTTGGGGCTTCACGCTCAACCGCGTGTCGCTCTTTGCGCTCATTTTCTCGATCGGCATCCTGGTCGACGACGCGATCGTCGTGGTCGAGAACATCCACCGCCGCATGCTGGCGGAAGGGCGGCCGCTCGCACAGGTCATTCCGCTCGCCGTCGACGAGGTCGGCGGGCCGACCCTCCTCGCCACCTTCACGGTCATCGCCGCGCTCCTGCCGATGGCCTTTGTCACCGGCCTGATGGGGCCGTACATGAGCCCGATCCCGGTGAACGCGAGCCTGGGCATGCTGTTGTCGCTCGCCATCGCCTTCGTCGTGACGCCGTGGCTCGCGCTGCGGCTGCTGCGCCCGGCTGCCCACGCGCACGCGCCGGGCTCGGCGCGGCTCGAGCGCTTGTTCACACGCCTGCTCGCGCCGCTCATCGCCTCGGCGGCGCTGCGGCGGCTGCTGCTGGCCGCGATCGTGGTCGCGATCGGCCTCGCGCTCGCGCTCGCAGGATTCCGGCTCGTCATCCTGAAGATGCTTCCCTTCGACAACAAGTCCGAGTTCCAGGTGGTGGTGGACTTGCCCGCCGGCACGCCGGTCGAGGTCACCGCCGCCGCGCTCAAGGACTTGCAGCGCGTGTTGCTCGAAGTTCCCGAGGTCGTCGATGTCCAGGGCTACGCCGGGCTCGCCGCACCGATCAACTTCAACGGGCTCGTGCGCCAGTACTACCTGCGCGCCTCGCCCGAAACGGGCGACCTGCAGGTCAACCTGCTCCCCAAGGAAGCGCGCCGGCGCAAGAGCCACGACATCGCCCAGGCGGTGCGCCCGGCGCTCGAGGCGGCGGCGCGGCGCTGGAACGCCCGCATCAAGGTGGTCGAAGTGCCGCCCGGCCCGCCGGTGCTCGCCCCCATCGTCGCCGAGGTCTACGGGCCGGACGAGGCCGGGCGGGCGCGCCTTGCTGCGCGCGTGCGCGAGGCTTTCGCCGCGACGCCCGACCTCGTCGACATCGACGACTCGGTGCGCGAGGCGGGACCGCGCCTGCGCATCGTCGTCGACGCCGCCAAGGCGGCGGCCGCGGGGGTGACGCGGCGCGACGTCGTCGAGACGCTTCGCATCGCGCTCGCCGGAGCGACCGCCATTCCCCTCTACGACGGCCATTCGAAGTACGAGGTGCCCGTGCGGCTACGGCTGCCGGCCGAGCTCCGCGACGGGATCGAGACGGCGCTCCGCCTGCCGGTGCGCAGCGCGGCGGGGGAGCTCGTGCCGCTTGCCGAGCTGGTGCAAGTGGTCGAGGACGAGCGCGACCGTCCAATCTACCACAAGGACCTGCTCGCGCTCGCCTACGTCGTCGCCGACCAGGCGGGGCGCGTCGACAGCCCGCTCTACGGCATGTTCGCCGCGCGCAGCCGCCTCGCCGCCCTGGCGAGCGAAGGCGGGCGGCTCGGCGAGTACTTCGTGCGGCCGCCCGAGGACCCTTACCGGGAGTACGCGATCAAGTGGGACGGCGAGTGGCAGGTGACCTACGAGACCTTCCGCGACATGGGCATCGCCTACGCGGTCGGGCTCGTGCTCATCTACCTGCTCGCCGTCGCGCAGTTTCGCTCGTACCTCGCGCCGCTCGTGATCATGGCGCCGATTCCGCTCACGGTGATCGGCGTCATGCCGGGCCATGCGCTGCTCGGCGCCAATTTCACGGCCACGTCCATGATCGGCATGATCGCACTGGCCGGAATCATCGTGCGGAACTCGATCCTGCTCGTCGATTTCGTCAACCTCAAGGTCGCCGAGGGCATGCCTTTCCGGGACGCGATCCTCGCCTCGGCGGCGGCGCGCGCAAAGCCGATCGCGCTCACCGCCGCGGCCGCGATGCTCGGTGCCATGTTCATCCTGGACGACCCGATTTTCAACGGGCTCGCGATCTCGCTCGTCTTCGGCATCTTCGTCTCGACGGCGCTCACGCTCGTCGTGATTCCCGTGCTCTATTACGTCGCCTTCCGGCGGCGCCACACCTGAGACCGCCATGAACGAAAGCGCTACCTTCACTTTGACGCTGGAGCAACTCGCCGACTACGAGTTCCGCATCCGCTTCGACGCCCCTGCGGGCGCCGCGCTCGTCGCCGACGAGCCGCCGCCGCTCGGCCGCGGCGCCGGTCCGAACCCGGCGCGGCTGCTCGCGGCGGCGGTCGCAAGCTGCCTTGCCGCGAGCCTGCTGTTCTGCGTGCGCAAGTTCCGCCAGGAGCCCGGAGCGCTGCGCGCCCAGGTCGCCGGCCGCGTCGTGCGCAACGAGCGCGGCCGCCTGCGCCTCGGTGGCCTCGAGGTCGCGCTGCGTCTGGGCCGCCCGGCGGCCGAGCTCGCGCACTTTGACCGGTGCCTGGCGCAGTTCGAGGACTATTGCGTGGTGACGCAGAGCGTGCGCCACGGCGTGCCCGTCACCGTGCGCGTGCTCGATGCGCAGGGCACGGAACTGTACGCCGGCGGCGCCTCCGGCGCGCCGCCTCAGTAGGACTTCGGCAGGCCGAGCACCCGCTCGGCGAGGTACGAGAGGAGCAGCTCGCGCGAGACCGGCGCGAGGCGGCCGACAAAAGCTTCGCGCAGGTACCGCTCGACGTGGTACTCCTTTGCGTAGCCGTAGCCGCCGTGCGTCATGACCGCCTGTTCGCAGGCGCGGTAGCAGGCCTCGGCGGCGAGGTACTTCGCCATGTTGGCTTCCGCGCCGCAGGGCTCTCCCCGGTCGTAGCGCCAGGCGGCGCGGAAGGTGGCGAGGTTGGCCGCCTCGAGCTCGGCCCAGCGCGCGGCAAGCGGGTGCTGGATCGCCTGGTTCTGGCCGATCGGCCGACCGAAGACGCGCCGCTCGCGCGCGTAGGCCGCGGCGCGCCGGATCGCGCAGCGGCCGAGCCCCACGCATTCGGCGGCGATCAGGATGCGCTCGGGGTTCATGCCGTGCAGGAGGTATTCGAAACCGCGCCCCTCGTCGCCGATGCGGTCGTCCGCGGGCACCAGCAGGCCGTCGAAGAGCACGATGTTCGAGTCGACCGCCTTGCGTCCCATCTTGTCGATCTCGTGCACCGAGACGTAACGGCGGTCGAGGTCCGCGTAGAACAGCGTCAGTCCGTCCTGCGGCCGGGCGCACGCCTCGATCGGCCGCGTGCGCGCAAGGAGCAGCACCTTTTCGGCGACCTGCGCCGTCGAGATCCAGACCTTCTGGCCGTGGATGCGATAGCCGCCGGCGACACGCTCGGCGCGCGTGCGCACGCGCGTCGTGTCGAGCCCGACGTCGGGTTCGGTGACGGCGAAGCAGGCGCGCTCGCGCCCGGCCACAAGGGGCGGCAGCCAGCGCCGCTTCTGCGCCTCGGTGCCGAAAACGACGACCGGATTGAGGCCGAAGATGTTCATGTGCACCGCCGAGGCGCCGGAAAAACCGGCACCCGACTCGGCGATCGTCTGCATGACGAGGGCCGCTTCGGTCATGCCGAGCCCCGCACCGCCATAGGCTTCGGGGATCGCGACGCCGAGCCAACCGTCGCGCGCGAGCGCCTGATGGAACTCGGCCGGGAATCCGCCCGTGCGGTCCTTCTCCAGCCAGTAGTCCGCGCCGAAGCGCGCGCACAGCTTCGCCACCGCCTCGCGCATGCGTTCCTGCTCGGGGCTGAACGCGAAATCCATCAACCGGTGCGCACCACGCCCGCGCGTACGAGCGCGGCGATCTGGGCATCGTCGAAGCCGAGTTCGACGAGCACCTCGCGGCTGTGCGCGCCGAGGGCGGGCGCGCCGCGCCGGATCACGGCCGCCGGCCGCCCGTCGGCGTGGAGCGGAAAGCGCGCATGGCGCACGCCGTCCTTTTCCACCACCGCGGCACGTGCGCGCAGCTGCTCGCTCGCCGCCGCCTCGGCGGGCGTCACGCACAGGTCCACCGGCACGTCGGCCTCGGCGCATAGGCGCAGCCACTCCTCGGCGCTCTTTGTTTTCACCACGGCGGCGAGCCGCTGCGACAGCGCGTCGCCGTGACGGCGCCGCGCCTCGTCGCTCGCGAAACGGGGTTCATCCAGCTCCGGCGCAAGGCGCAAGAAATGGCGCCAGAAGTGCTCCTCCAGAATGCCCAGGGCGAGGCGCCGGCCGTCCGCGGTCTCGAACACGTCGTTGAGCGGAAAGAGATGCGCACGCGGCTCGGCGTCGGCGTCCAGCCCGTGGCGCATCGCCGCCCAGAAAAACGCGGCTTCAAAGAGCGAGAGGTCGAGCCGCACGCCGCGGCCCGTGCGCGCGCGCTCGGCCAGAGCCGCCAGGATGGCGATCGCGGCAAAGGCGCCGCCGCCCATGTCCGCGACCGGCAGCGACGAACGCGCCGGCGGTCTCAGCCAGCCCCCCGGATAGGCGAGCCCGCCGGCGGCGGCGACATAGTTGACGTCGTGGCCGGGACGCGCGCGCCACGGACCGGTCTGCCCGTAGCCCGAGATCGAGCAGCAGACGAGGCGCGCGTTGACGCGCGCAAGCGATTCGCCGTCGATGCCGAGCCGCGCCGCCACACCGGGCCGGAAACCCTCGATCGCGACGTCGGCGCGGCGCGCCAGGCGCTCGACCACGGCACGCGCCCCTTCCGCCTTGAGGTCAAGGGCGAGGCTGCGCTTGTTGCGGTTCTCGGTGCGAAACTGCACCGGAATGTAGCGCCGCGCCGGATCGCCCGCCGGCGGCTCGACCTTGATAACGTCGGCGCCGAGGTCGGCGAGGATCGCCGTGCAGAAGGGCCCCGGCACGAACATCGAGAAGTCGACGACGTTCACGCCGGCGAGCGGCTGCCAGCCGGTGGCCTGCATCTGCGTCTCGGGCGTCGGGGTCGGCGGCGCAGTCTACCGTACAATGCCGCGCGCCATGTTCGAGCGTTTCGACGTGCGCCGCGACGACTACGACGGCCCGGTGCTCGTGACCGGCGCCGGCGGTTGCATCGGCAGCTGGTGCCTTGCGCTGCTCGTACGCGCGCAAGTGCCCGTCGTCGCTTTTGACCTTCGCGTCGACGTGCGGCGCCCGGCGCTGCTAATCTCCGAGCCGGAACTTGCGCGCGTGCGCTGGCTAAGCGGCGACATCGCCGACCCCGAGGCGGTGAGGCGCGCGGTCGTGGACACAGGCGCGCGCGCCATCGTGCACCTTGCGGCGCTGCAGGTGCCTTTTTGCCGCGCCGATCCGGTGGCGGGGGCGCGCGTCAACGTGGTCGGCACCGTCAACGTCTTCGAGGCCGCGCGCGCCGCGGGTTTGCGCCGGCTCGCCTACGCGAGCTCGGTCGCCGCCTACGGCGCATTGCCCAATAGCGGCGCGCTGCCCACGCTCTACGGCGCCTACAAGTACTGTAACGAGCAGACCGCGCAGGTCTACTGGGCCGACTGGGGCGTGCCGTCGGTGGGCATCCGGCCCGGCGTGGTCTACGGCGTCGGACGCGACCAGGGCATGACCGCGAAGACGACGACGGCCATCCTCGCCGCCGCGGCCGGCCGCCCCTACACGGTGCCGTTCCGCGGCCCGGTGTCCTGGCTGCACGCGGGCGAGGCGGCGAGCGCCTTCCTGCGCGCGGTCGCGGCCGAGCGCACGGGCGCCGCCGTCTACGACCAGAATGGCGTCTACGCGCCGGTCGAGGAGGGACTTGCGGTCCTGCGCGATCTCGTCCCCGCGGCGCGGCTCGAGGCGAGCGGCGCACCGCTCGCCTTCCCGATGCACCGACCCGACGACGCGCTCGAAGCGGCGATCGGGCGCTACGGGCGCGTGCCCCTCGCGGAGGGAATCGGCGAGACGCTGCAGGCCTTTCGCACGCTCCTTGCCGCCGGCCGCATCTCGCCCGAACAGATCGCGTGAGGCGAGCGGCGAGCGGCGGCGCCGCGACGCGCGACGCTCAGCCGCCGATCCTGCGCACGTTCTCGGGCCGCTCGCCGTAAGGCGGTGCGTAGACGACGAGCACGCGCACGCGTTCGCTCACGGCGGTGAAGCGGTGCGGCACCTCGGGCGGGAAGAAACACGCTTCGCCGGGGCGCAGCCGGAAACGCTCGCCGCCCACCTCGACCTCCGCCTCGCCGGCGAGCAAGTAGCACGCCTGCTCAATGCCGGGATGCGCGTGCAGCGATGCGCCGTGTCCGCGCTCGATCTCGCCCAGCACGAGCTCGAGCCGCTCGGCCCCGACGTTGTGCGCACCGATCAGCCGCAGGTTGCGCGTGCCGGTGTGGTTGGCCGGCGCGTACGCGGCCAGCTCCTGCGGCCGCACGTGGTAACGGCTCTCGCCCGACACCGCTAGCCTCCCGGGGCGGCAACGCCGGCGGCCGGCGCCTGCCGCGGCACCCTTGCGCGCGCAGAAAGGAGGTACGCCACCGGAATCACGAACAGCGTAAAGAACGTGCCGAAGCTCAGTCCCCCGACGATCACCCACCCGATCGCCTGCCGGGCTTCGGAGCCCGCCCCCGAGGCCCAGGCGAGGGGCAGCGCCCCGAGCACCATCGCGCCGGTGGTCATCAGGATCGGCCGCAGGCGCAGCCGCGAGGCTTCCAGCACCGCTTCGCGCACCGCCAGGCCGCGTGCGCGCAACCGGTTGGCGAACTCGACCACCAGGATCCCGTGCTTGGTGATGAGGCCGATCAGCATCACCAGGCCGATTTGCGAGTAGACGTTGAGCGTTCCCCCCGTCAGGTGCATGGTGCCGAGCGCGCCGGTGATCGCGAGCGGCACCGTGAGCATGATCACGAAGGGCGAGACGAAGCTCTCGAACTGCGCCGCGAGCACGAGGTAGATGAAGGCAAGGGCGAGCACGAAAGTGAGGTAGAGGGCTGCGCCCGACTCGCGGAATTCGCGCGAGACGCCGTCGAGCGCGGTGCGCGCGCCGGGATCGAGCACCTCGCGCGCGGCGCGCTCCAGCTGTTCGAGCGCCTCGCCCAGGGTGTGGCCCGGCGCCACGTTTGCCTGCAAAGTGAACGCGCGCAGCCGATCGAAGTGGTTGAGCTCGCGCGGCCCCGCCGTTTCGCGCACCTGCACCAGGTTCGCCAGCTGCACGAGACGCCCGTCGCGCGCGCGCACCGCGATCGCACCCACGTCGGCGGGGGTGGTCCGGTCCCTCGCCGCCAGCTGCACGATCACGTCGTACTGCTTGCCCTCGCGCTTGAAGCGCGTCACCTGCCGCCCGCCGAGCAGAGTCTCGAGCGTGCGTCCGACCGTCTCGACCTCGACGCCGAGCGCGGCCGCTTTCTCGCGGTCGATCTCGATCGTGAGCTGCGGTTTGTTCAGGCGCAGGTCCACGTCCGGGTTGGCGATCGCGGGCGACTGGCGTGCGCGCGCGAGCAGCGCCTGCCCCATGCGCTCGAGGTCCTCGTAGGTCGACCCCTGCACGACGAACTGCACCGGCGGGTTGCGGAAGCTCTGCCCGAGCGAGGGCGGATTGACGGGAAAGGCGAGCACACCGGGCAGCGCGGCGAACATGCGCGGAGCCAATTCGCGCGTCACCTCCCGCGTCCGGCGCGCGCGCTCGTGCCACGGCTTCATCTGGCTGAACGCGATTCCGGTGTTCACCGGATTGGGCCGCTCGAGGCCGGGCGCGGTGACGGCGAAGTTGACGGCGATCTCGGGCACCTCGGCCAGCAGCGCCTCGAGCCGCTGCATGTAGCCGTCGGTGTACTCGAGCGAGGCGCCCTCGGGGGCGAGCACGAGCGAGATGAAAAAGCCGCGATCCTCGAGCGGGGAGAGCTCGGCCTTGAGCGTGCGGAAAAGACCCGCGGCCGCGAGCGCGAGCGCGCAAAAGACGAGCACGACCACCCAGCGCCCCGCGAGCGCCGCCGCGAGCGCGCGCGCGTAGCCGGCGTTGAGTGCGCGCAACGCCCGTTCGCCCGCCGCGTACAGGCGCCCGTGCGCGGCGTGCGGCGCAAGCAGCCGCGCGCACATCGTCGGCGTGAGCGTGAGCGCCACGAAGCCCGAAATGAGCACCGCCGCGGCGACGGTGAACGCGAACTCCGTGAACAGCCGGCCCGTCGCGCCCGTCTGAAAGCCGAGCGGCGCGAACACCGCCGCGAGCGTGATCGTCATCGCCACCACCGCGAAAGCGATCTCGCGCGAGCCCTCGCTCGCCGCCTGGCGCGGGTCCTTGCCCATCTCCAGGTGGCGGTGGCAGTTCTCGAGCACGACGATCGCGTCGTCGACCACGAGGCCGATCGCCAGCACCAAGCCGAGCAGCGTCAGCACGTTCACGGTGAAGCCGGCCAGCCACATCAAGAAGAAGGCGCCGATGAGCGACACCGGAATCGTCACCGCCGGGATGAGCGTCGCGCGCAGCGAGCGCAGGAACAGGAAAATGACGAGCACCACGAGGATCACCGCTTCGGCGAGCGTGCGGTAGACGGCGCGCACCGACTCCTCGATGAAGAGCGAGGAGTCGAAGGCGACGAACAGCCGCATGCCCTCGGGAAGCTGCGCCGCGAGCCGCTCGCGCTCGAGCTTGACCGCGCGCGCGACCTCGAGCGTGTTCGCCGTCGACTGTTTGACCACGCCGAGACCGACCGCCGGGTTGCCGTCGACGCGCACGATGTTGCGCTCATCGAGCGCGCCGAGGCGCGCCCGGCCCACGTCGCGCAGCCGCACCGGGTAGCCGCGCACCTCGCCGATGATCAGTGCGTCGAACTCCCGCTCGCTGCGCAGATCGGCTTCGGTCTGCACCGTGAACTCGCGCTGTGCGGACTCGAGTCGCCCGGACGGGATTTCGACGTTCTGGCGCCGCAGCGCGTTCTCCACGTCTTGCGCCGTCAGGCCGTAAGCGGTGAGACGGTCGCGGTCCAGCCACAGCCGCATGGCGTAGCGGCGCTCGCCGCCGATGATCACGTTGGAGACGCCGGGCAGGGTCTTCAGCCGATCGGCGACGTAACGGTCCGCGTAGTCCGAGAGCTCGAGCGCCGAGTGGCGGTCCGAGGTCAGGCGCAGCCACAGGATCGCCTGCGCGTCGGCCTCGATCTTCGCGACCACCGATTCCTCCGCCGCCTCGGGCAGGCGCGCGCGCGCGCGCGCGACGCGGTCGCGCACGTCGTTCGCCGCGGCATCGGCGTCGCGCGTGAGCTCGAACTCGACCGTGATCTGCGACACCTCCTCGCGCGACACCGATTTGATCTTGCGCACGCCCTCGATGCCGGAGATCGAATCCTCGAGCGGCTGCGTGATCTGCGACTCGACCACCGCCGGGCTGGCCCCTTTGTAGACGGTGCGCACCGACACGACCGGCGCGTCGATCTTCGGATACTCGCGCACCGAAAGGCGCTGAAAAGAGATCACGCCCAGGAGCACGATGACGAGCGAGAGCACGGTCGCGAACACCGGCCTGCGGATGCAAAGCTCGGGAAGCTGCACCGCCCGCCTCAGCCCTTCTTTTCGGCTGCGGCCGCCGCCGGCCTGGCCGAGGGCTGAGCCGGAAGGACGGCGAGCGCCATGCCGGGGGCGATCCGTTGCGTGCCTTCGGTCACGACCAGGTCGCCCGCCGCCAGACCGGCGACGATTTCGACTTCGCCCGGCCGGCGCACGCCGGTGCGCACCTTGACGAACTCGGCCTTGCCGTCGGCGACGCGGTAGACGAACGCCGCCTCGCCGCGCGGCACGATCGCCGCCTCGGGCACCCAGACCGCGTTGGCGCGTCGCGCCAGCACGAGCTGCACGCGTGCGAACATGCCGGGGCGCAACCGCTCGTCGCGGTTCGGTACGCGCGCCCGCACGAGCACGGTGCGCGTCTGCTCGTCCACCGCCGGCTCGATCGCGTATATCGTCCCGGCGAAGCTCTGCGCGCCGAAGGCGTCCACCGCCACGCTCACCGCCTGGCCCGACCGCAGGCGCGCGACGTAGGCTTCCGGCAACCGGAAGTCGAGCTTGAGCACATCGATCTTCTCGAGCCGCGCGATGTCCGTGCCGGCCGCCACATAGGCCCCCTCGCTCACCTGGCGCAGGCCGACGATGCCGGCGAAGGGCGCGCGGATTTCCGTGCGCGCAAGCCGCGCCTCGTCCTCGGCGAGCTTGGCCCGCGCGCGCGCAAGGCTCGTGCGCTGGTCATCGAGCGCCTGCTCGCTCAGGAAACCCTTCGTGCGCAAGTCCAGCGCGCGCGCAAGGCGCCGCTCTTCGAGCGCCACCTGCGCCCGACTCGAGGCGACGACCGCGGCAAGTTCGGCCGCTTCCAGCCGCACAAGGAGCGCGCCGCCCGAGACGCGCTGGCCCTCGGCGAAGCGGATCTCGGCGACGCGGCCGGCGATCTCCGGCCGCAGCGCAACCGACTCGTCGGCGCGCAGCGTCCCGACCGCGCTCGCCTCGTCGCTCGCCGGCGCCTGCCAGGCCGGGACTGCGCGCACCGGCATCGGCCCGGTCGGCTTTGCCCCTGCGCCCGCCTTGCCCGGCGGCTGTGCGGCGCTCGCGCCGGCAAGGAGCGCGGCGCAGAGGAGCGCGACTCGGCGCATGCAAGCCATTCTAGCCGCACGCGCCGAGTGATCGCCGCCCCATTTCAGGCGACGACGCGAAAGCCTGCGCGTTCGACGGCGCGGCGCAGCTCGGCAAGCCCGGTGCGCGCAGGGTCGTAGCGCACGCGCGCGCGCGCCTCTGCGAGCGAAACGTCGACCGCGTCGACGCCCGCCACCGCCGCGAGCATGCGGCGGACGCTCTGGACGCAGCCGTCGCAGTGCAGCCCTTCCAGTTTCAGTTCGACGGTTTCCATCGGTTCAGGCGGAGCGCATTGGTGACCACGGAGACGGAGCTCGCCGCCATCGCCGCTCCCGCGATCACCGGGTTGAGCAGCCCGGCCGCGGCGAGCGGGATGCCGAGCACGTTGTACACGAAGGCGAGAAAAAGGTTCTGCCGGATGCGGGCGACGATGGCGCGCGACAGCGCGATCGCCTCGGCGATCGCGCGGAGGTCGTTCTTCATGAGCGTCAGATCCGCGGTCTCGATCGCCGCGCCCGAGCCGCCGGCGAGCGCGAAACTTGCGTCGGCCTCGGCGAGCGCCGGCGCGTCGTTGACGCCGTCTCCGGCCATGCCCACGACGCGCCCTTCGGCGCGCAGGCTGCGGATCGCCTCGACCTTGTCCTCCGGCGCAAGCTGCGCCTGCCAGCGCTCGATGCCGAGCGAGCGCGCCACGCCCTCGACCGCCGCACGCCGGTCGCCCGACAGGACGACCGGCTCGAGGCCGAGGCGACGCAGCCGCGCGAGCGCCCCGGCCGCGTCCTCGCGCAGCCGGTCCTCGAACGCAAACCAGCCGAGCAGGCGTCCCCCGAGCGCCACGCCCACGCTCGCCGGCGAGCCCGCCGGCGGCTCGACGGCAAGCCCCGCTGCGCGCAAAAACTCGGGCGAGCCCGCGAGCGCCGTCTGCCCGTCGACGCGGCCGGATACACCCCGGCCGCCGTGCGCGCGAAAATCGGTGAGCGGCAGCGGCTCGACCCGGCGCGCGGCCGGATGCGCAAGGAGCGCGCGCGCCAGCGGGTGCTCCGAGCGCATCTCCAGCGCCACCGCCGTGCGCAGCAGCAACTCCGGCTCCACGCCTTCGGCCGGCAGCACCTCCGCCACCACCGGTTCGCCGCGCGTGAGGGTGCCCGTCTTGTCGAAAGCGATCGTGTCGAGTCGGCGCGCCGCCTCGAGCGAGTCGGCGTTGCGCACGAGGATTCCTGCGCGCGCCGCCCGACCGATGCCGGCAATGAGCGCCGTCGGCGTCGCCAGGCCGAGCGCGCAAGGGCAGGCGATCACGAGCACCGACACCGCGGCGAGGAGCGCGCGCTCGGCGTCGCCCGCGGCGAACGCCCAGAACGCGAACGTCGCCGCCGCGACCGCGAGCACGGCGGGGACGAACACCGCCGAGACGCGGTCGACGAGCTGTTGCACCGGCGGCTTGGAGGCCTGCGCCTGCGCGACCATGCGCACGATGCCGGCGAGCACCGTGTCGCGGCCGACGCCGGTCGCCCGGCAGCGCAACGCGCCGGCGCCGTTCAGCGTGCCCGCGAGCACGCGCTCGCCCGCTCGCTTTTCCACCGGCATCGACTCGCCCGTGAGCATCGCTTCGTTCACCGCGGACTCGCCCTCGAGCACGCGGCCATCGACGGGCACGGTGTCGCCCGGCCGCACCACGTAAACGTCGCCCGGCGCAAGGCTCTCGGCCGGCACCGCCACGAGCCGGCCCTCCTTTTCCACCCACGCGGTCGCCGGCTGCAGCCGCACGAGCGCGGCGAGCGCCTCGGCCGCGCGCACGCGCGCCCTTGCCTCGAGGTACTTTCCGAGCAGCACGAGGGCGATCACGACCGCCCCTGCCTCGAAATAGAGATGTCCCGGCAGGTCGAACACGAGCACGGCGAGCGAGAAAAAATAGGCTGCGCTCGTTCCCAGGGCGACAAGCACGTCCATGTTCGCCGCCCCGCCGGCGAGGGCACGGGCGGCGCCGGCGTAGAAGCGCCGGCCGCACCAGAACTGCACGGGCGTCGCAAGAAGCGCCTGCAGCGCCGCCGGCACGAGCCCTGGGGTGCGGCCCGCCATGTGCGCGGCCATCTCGACGAGGAGCGGCGCGGACAGCACCGCCGCGAGGGCAAAATCGACCAAAAGGGCGCGCGCGGGTGCACGCGCCAGGGGCACTTCATCCTCGGCGACCGGCTGCGCGTCGTAGCCGGCCTCGCGCACCGCGCGCACGATCGCGCCCAGATCCGCGCGCTCGGGTGCGTAGCGCACCGCAGCGCGCCCGGTTGCATAGTGCACCTGCGCCTGGACGCCGTCGAGGCGGTTCAGGCACGCCTCGATCCGCGCCGCGCAAGCGGCACAACTCATCCCTTCGATGCGCAGCGCCGCCCGGGCCTCGACCTCGCGCGGCGGGGCGAGCGACAGATCCACGCGCCGATTCTACGCCTTCAGCGCACGAGGCCGGCGAAGACGCCACGCCAGTCGCGCGCGAGCGCGACGCTCACCAAGTACGCGGCGACGAGCAGCGCGCCGGCATAGGCCGCGGCGCGCGCGCGCCGGCTGCGGCCGCGGCGCAGCGCGACCATGCCGAGCGCGATGTAGAGCGCAAGCGCGACCAGCTTGGCGGTGAGCCAGCCGTGGACGAGCGGATACTGGGCGAGCGCCCAGGACAGCCATACGGCGCTCGCAAGGAGCAGCGTGTCGACGACGTGCGGGGCGATGCGCACGAACGGCCAGGCGAGCACCGGCGAGCCGGCGAGCATGAGCAGTCCGCGCAGCGCAAAGCCCGCAAGCGACAGCGCGGCGCAGCCGACGTGCACAAGGCGCACCCAGGGATAGAGCTCGTCGGCGCTCACGCCAGGCGCGCGGCGGTTCGGATCGCCGCCGCGCTCTGGCCGCTCGCGCCGGCCGCGGCGCGCGGCCCGGCGCCCGCGGCGAGATAGCGCTTGACCGCCGTCAACGCTTCCCCCCCTGGGCGCAGCCCGGTCCAGCCGAATTGATATGGCTCAAAGCCGCGGGGATGGGCGATGCAAGCATCGGTGCGATGGCGAGCCCGCTGCTCGAAGGCGTCATCGCGAACATGCCGCTCTTTCGGAGCGTGGCTCGCGTCCCGCTCGCGGAACTGGCGCGCCAGGCGCGCGTGCTTCACGTGCGCCGCGGCGCGGTCATCTGCCGCCGCGGCGAGGCGGTGAATGCCCTCTACGGCATCGCCTACGGGCTGGTCAAGCTCGGCCTGCGCGCCCCGGGCGGCGACGAGAAAGTGCTGCGCCTCGCCGGCCCCGGCGAGACCTTCGGCGAGGAACCCGTGTTCCGAGAGCAGCCGAGCGCGCTCGAGGCCGTCGCGCTCGCCGATACGATGCTCGTCCTCTTCCCGGCCGCGGCGGTGCATGCCCTGGTCGAGCGCGACGCCGGTTTCGCCCGCACGCTGCTCGCGGCGCTCGCCGAGCGTCTGTACGCGCTCGTCGCCGAGGTCGAATCGAGCGCCCTGCTCTCGGCGCGCCAGCGCGTCTGTTCGTACCTGGCCTCGCTCGCGCAGGCGACGCGCGAGCCGCGCCTGCGGCTGCCGACGACGAAGACGGTGATCGCCGCTCGCGTCGGTGTGACCAAGGAGACCTTCTCGCGGCTGTTGCACGAGCTTGCGCGACAGGGCCTGATCGAAGTGCACAAGCGCGAAATCCTGGTGCGCGATGCCGAGCGGCTCGCTGCGCTCGCGGGGGCAGCGGCCGCCGCGCGCGCGCAGGCCGAGCGGGCGCCCGCGCCCGCCCCCGGCCGCGCGAGCACCGTCTCGACGGCGGGCTGAAGCGCGGCTCAACGGGGCGGCCCTTCGGGTGGCGCGGCCGCGAAGTCGGCGCGCTCGAGCAGGCGGGCGGTCGCGGTGCCCACGACGAGCGCCCAGAACGGCGCGCCGATGCCGTAGACGGGCACGTCGGCCGCCGTCACCACGAAAGCGACGAGCGCCCCCAGCGTGAAGCGGTCGCGGAAGGAAACGCCAAAAGCGTTCTGCAGCACGCGCAGCATCGCCAGTCCCGCAAGCGCCGCGACGAAGGCGGGCGGCGCCACGAGCATCAGCCGCGTCAAGAGCGGTGCCGCAAGGCCGAAGGCGAGCGCGAGCACCGCCACCACCACGGCTCCGGTCCAGTGCGTATGCCGCTCGCCCGCAGAGCACAGAATCGCGTTCGTCGGCCCGGTGAGACAGGTCGATACGGTGCCGACCCACGCGGTCACGAGCGAGCCGGCGCCACAGGCTGCGGCGATCGCGTTCGCGGGCGGTGCATGGCCCGCCGCGCGCAGCACCGCGATCCCCTGGCCGTTTTGCACGACGAGCACCGTGATCGCAAGGGGCACGACGAGCTCGACGAGCGCGCTCCAGGACAGGCGGGGAACGACGAGCTGCGGCTGCGCAAAAACGGCGCCCCCCGCCGCGCCGGGCTCCAGGCCGCGCAGCGCGACCCCCGCCACGCCCGCAGCAAGCGCCGCAAGTAGCGGCGGCAAGCGCCGACCGAGCGCCGGCCAGGCGCTCGCTGCGACAAAGGCGAGAACCATCGGCGCGGCAATCGCGAGATCGTCGCGCAGCGCATACACCAGATCGAGCGCAAAGCGCAAAAACACACCCGCCACCATCCCCATCACGACCGGCAGGGGCACGAGCGCAAGCGCGCGCCCGACTGCACCGGATGCGCCGAGAAGGAGCATCAGCGCTCCCGTGGCGAGGAAAGCGCCCACCACCTCGGCAAAAGCAAGGTGTGCGAGCGCGGGGCCGACCAGCACCGTGCCCGGGATGGTCCAGAAGAAGACGAGCGGCTGCCGCCAGCGCCACGAGAACCAGAGCGTCAGCCACGCGTTCAGGAAAAAAGCGCCGAACAGCCAGGACGCGAGCGTCGCCTCGTCGAGCCCCGCCCGCGAGCCGACCGAGAGCACGATCGCCACCGGCCCCGAAGCCGCGAACAGAAAGCCGACCAGCCCGTTGGCCAGCGGCGCCGCTCCGAAGGCGGCGCGGAAGTCGCGCCATCGGGGAGCGCGTTCCGGTGGCGTTTCGAGGTGCATGAGGCCGGCGGCGCGGCGATTGTAGCCGCCGCCGCGCACCGCCTTGGGGCCGAGGCCGCCCTTGACGCCCGTCAAGGGTGCCCGCGCGTGGTACCGTTAGCTTCCGATCGACAGGGAGGCCCGACGCATGTACTCGCACATCCTCGTCCCCACAGACGGCTCGAAGCTGTCTCAGAAGGCGGTGCGCACCGCGGTGCGCCTTGCCAAAACCTTCGGTGCCAAGCTCACCGCTCTGTACGTCGTTCCGCCGTACGTGCCACCGGTCTACGGCGAAGCGGTGATCTACGTCCCGGAAGTGACGCCGAAGCGCTACCGCGAACTCACCGAACAGGAGGCGGCGAAAGTGCTCGCGGGCGTGGCGCGCGAGGCGAAGGCCGCGGGTATCGATGCGCGCACCGCGACGGTGACCGCCGACCAACCGTGGCAGGGGATCATCCGCACCGCCAAAACGAAGAAGTGCGACGTCATCGTGATGGCCTCGCACGGCCGGCGCGGCCTGCAAGGGCTGCTGCTTGGCAGCGAAACGACCAAGGTCCTCACCCACTCCAAAATCCCGGTGCTCGTCTGCCGCTAGGGGGCAGCCGCTCAGGGCACAAGGCAGAGCAGTTGGCGACGCAGGCTCTCGGCAAGCCCGGCTGCGTGCGCCAAGCCGTACGCCCCGAAACCGAGGACGAGCGCCCCGGCCGGCAGCCGCACCGCCGGCCGCGCGAGCCAGAGGCGCAGCCGGGCCGCGGCGACCCCGGCGGCGAGCAAATTCGGTAGCGTGCCGAGGCCAAAAGCGAGCATCAGGCCCGCGCCGCCCGCTGCGCTCGCCGCCAAGGCGGCGGTGCCGAGGGCGGCGTAGACCAAACCGCAAGGCAGGAAGCCCCAGGCGAGGCCCGCGCCAAATGCGCCCGCGGCGCTGTGGGCGCGGGCAAGCATCGCGGCAAGCGGCACGACCCGCCGCACCAGTGGCGCGGCGAGCGCTTCCAGGCGCGCCGTGCCCTTTGCGCCGGCAAGCTGCAGCCCCGCGCCGACGAGGAGCAGGTTCGCGAGCACGTAGAGCGCGGTCTGGGCGCCGAGCGCCCCTGCGGCGAGCGCGGCCGCGCCCGCGGCGCCCGCCGCCGCCCC
>OGCL01001207.1_pt1 | contig 23143 bp, 27 predicted proteins | sample 1570041 | NCBI WGS metagenome assembly OGCL01 (sample SAMN06266162, study PRJEB24511) | hot springs metagenome | isolation source: Hot spring water | place: South Africa: Limpopo | collected 2015-06-22 | reverse complement strand
CGTCGTCCAGCGTCGCTGCCAGCGTGATGCTCTTGCCTGCGCGGTCGAGGCCGGACATGCGCCCGAGCTGAAACTCGAAATGGTTCCACTTGGCCTGGGCCACGTAGTTGAGTTCGTCTTCGGAGGAGTTCAGCGAGCCGGCGGCCACTTCGTGCAGCAGGGGCTTCCAGATGTGGGTGAGATTGGCGTCGACCAGGATGATCCGGGCTGCGCCGCTCTTGCCCAGTTTTCTACCCAGACGGGTGGCCAGCTCCAAACCGCCGGCGCCGCCGCCGACAATCACGATGCGATGGGACATGGATATTGCTCACAAGGCTTTGAAAAAGACGGTGTGAGTGCGAGAGGGCGAGCGCAAGGCAGCTCATAGCACCAGTCGACTCAGCAAGCGGCTCAGCAGGCCCAGGCCAATGGTCACGGCCACGACCACCGCCAGCAGACGCCAAACGCGAAACGGCTGACGTTCAACCTGATGCTGCGGTGCGCTCAGGTATTGGTCGACTTTCTGTTGGTCTTCGGGGCTCAGGCGACTGGTCATGGGTGGGCCTCTGCTTGAATGCGGCTATTCTAGGCGTGCCCGCCAGCCTTGGCGAGCGTCGTTGTCCTGCGGGTCAGATATCGTTTCGAGGGGTTCCACACTTACTGTGTCCTCCAGGCGGATGATGCCGCCCTCGATCACGCGAGCGGTAATGCCGCCATGGCCACGCATGGCCTGGAAGGTGCCGCGACCGAGGCGTTCCTCCAGGCGGGCGCAGGGTTGGCACCAACCGGTGGTTTCCAGCAGCGCCTGGCCAATGCGAAAGCGCCGGCCCTTGAGGCTGAACAGATTGATGCCGGCGACCGCGATATTGCGGCGCAGCTCGCTGGGCGGCATGGGCGCATCGCGGCCGAGCAAGGCGGCAACGACGGCCAGGTGTTCCCACTGGATCAGCGTGACCTGCCGCGCATTGCGTGGCCCTGGGCGGCTGTGATCGCCGGTCAGGCCGGCTTCACGCCGCGCTTCCACGGCCTCGACTTCGAGCATCGCCTCGCGCGCCCTGGGGCGCACGCCTATCCAGCGCACCTGGCCGACTTGCGGCACGTCGGCGAGCAATTCCTGCAAGGGGCTCACAGGCCGATACCGATGTCGAACAGCAGGCTACGGCCGAGGTTCTGCCGCAGAAAATCCGGCGCGTCCGGGTGAGCGAACAGTACTCGGGCGAAGCGCGGGCCAACCAGCGACAGCGAGCGCCAGCCTTGGCGCAGGTATTCGGTAGGGGGCGGGAAGTGGCTGTTGCAGTCGAGCACGGCGCGCTTGAGGCTGACGAAGGCGACCAGGTCGAGTTCGCCGAGGTCGATGCCACGCTCGCGATAGTTATGCGCCTTCTTGCGCAGGGTCGGTGCCAGCCTCGTCTGCATCTCGCTGGCTGGAATGCGTTTGGGGCGCGCTTCGCGACGCACCAGCTGGCTCAGGGAAAAGGCGCTGCGGCGCCGCTCCAGCTCGGCGCGCCACTCGTCATTGAGGCGCCGGCCTTCATCGAGCACGAAAAACACTTCGAAGTTGGCATCGCGGAACAGCACGTCCGGTGGCTCCTGGCCGCTGGGCGTGAAGTCATCGCTGTGGTGACGCACGTTCAGCGCTTGTAGCAGGCGTTGACAGACCCAACGCTCACGCTCCCATTTCTTGGCGTTGGAGAGGAAGGCATTGGCTTGTTCGGCCTGGTGCGTAAGTAAGCGCAGATAATCGGAATCGTCCATGTCCGAAGCTTAGCCGCAGCGCTTACCCGCATGCCAGTGCCTCAACTCCAGTCGTTCCAGTGAGCGTGGAAATCCAGCTGGGCTTTATTGGCTGTTGTCGATCAATGGCAGGGCAGTCGCCATTGCAGTTGCTCCGCCGGCAAAATCAAATCCGAGTGCCGGTGTAGACTCCCAGGCATGGCGATGAATGAGGGAAAGGGTGTGCGCGCATGATCGCTTCCAACTTGCTGGCGTTCTCCACCTTGCTGGGCGGCTGGCTGGTCTACGGGCTGGCGCTGCTCTGGGCGATAACACGGGCGCCCTGGGTCGAACTGTTCAGTGACCTGCGCCGCCAGCATCTGCTGTTCGGCACCATGCTCGCGCTGTTTCTACTCTGGCTGGTGCGCCGAGATTTCGACTCTGGGCTTTCCTATCACTTCATCGGTATGACCGCCGTAACCCTGTTGCTTGATTGGCCACTTGCCGTGCTGGCTGGCCTGGCGGCGCAGCTTGGTCTGCTGGCTATCGGTCGCATGGACCTGGCCTCGCTCGGCATCAACGGCGTACTGCTGGTGCTGATTCCGGTGCTGGTCACCGAGCTGTGCGCAATCCGTGTCGAGCGCGCGCAGCCACGTAACCTGTTCGTCTACATCTTCTTCTGCGGTTTCTTTCCAGCGGCGTTGGCGACGTTGATGACGCTGCTCGGCGGCCTTGCCTTGTTGTGGATGGACGGGCTGTTCCCCATGCCGCCCTGGCTGGACGACTTTGCCGGCTATCTGTGGCTGGTGGCGTTCCCCGAGGCCTTTATCAACGGCACCATCGTCACCGCGTTGGTGGTGTTCTACCCGGACTGGCTGGAAACCTTCAACCGCAGCCGCTATCTGCAGGCGCCCTGGAAGGAGGGTGATCACGGCGAGTGAATGGCGTTGTATTGGCCGATTGAATGGCGCGGCCGAGATTGATCTTCGTCAATGATCGGAGCGGGCCTGCCGCCATGCTGTGAAAAACGCCTGCGAGGGACTTGAACATGAGTATTCACAGCTGGGCCAGAAGCGCCCTGCACGATGATTTGCGCGACGGCGAGGCCCAGGGTTTCGAGCGTCTGATGGTGTTGCGTGCGCTGCTGGCGGAAATCGTGCAGCAGAACAAGGCGCTGCGTGTCTCTCAGGAACTGGCCAGCGAACTGCAGTTTCTCGCCGACAACCTCGACGATGATCGCGATTACGCCTTCATGCGCCCCTGAGTGCCGTAAGGTGCGCCGTGCGCACCGCCTGCGCGCATGATGCTGATGGTGTTCCGTAGGCGCTACCGTAGGAGCGGCTTCAGCCGCGATTGCTCGTCAATGCGGCCTTGTCGGCAGGTCGCCGCTGAACATCTCGTCTTCCAGGTCATTGCCGGGAATCGCATGCTCTTCGGCGGCCCAGGCGCCCAGATCGATCAGCTTGCAGCGCTCGCAGCAGAAGGGGCGGTAGGTGTTTTCGGCTTTCCACTCGACGGGTGCGCTACAGGTTGGGCATTGAACGGTAATGGTCATGGCTGGCCTCCACGCAGGGTCAGATAGAAGTTGTGCAGGCGCTCGACCTCCGCGTCCAGCCAGGCCATATCACGATCATTGACCAGCACGTCGTGAGCATGGCGCAGGCGCTCTTCGCGGCTGGCCTGGGCCTGCATGATGGCGCGAACCTGTTCTTCCGAACTCTGATCGCGCGCGATGGTGCGTTGCACCTGCAACTCGGCAGGCGTGTCGACGACCAAGATGCGTTGGGTCATCTGCCGCTGGCCGGACTCGACCAGTAGTGGCGACACCAGAATGGCATAGGGCGATTCTGCACGCGCCAGCACCTGAACGATCTCCTGACCGATCAGCGGATGCAGCAGGCTTTCCAGCCAGCGGCGTTGCTCGGGGGCGGCAAATATCAGCTTGCGCAGTGCGGCGCGGTCCAGTTCCCCATTGGCTTGCAGTACGCCTGCACCAAAGTGCTCGACGATCCTGGCCAGCGCCGGGCGCCCCGGCTCCACCACCCAGCGCGCCGCATGATCGGCGTCCACCACGTGCACGCCACGCTCGATAAAGCCTTGCGCCACCGCGCTCTTGCCGCTGCCAATGCCGCCAGTCAGGCCGAGTATCCAGGGTTTCATAACGCCAATGCGGTCTCGTTACTGCTCAAGGCCGCGATTGTAGGTGGGATTTCGATGTGATGCGAATCGCGTGTGTCGCGATCCGTCATCCCCGCGAAGGCGGGGACCCAGCTTGTGGAGTCAGGATAACTCCTGGGCTCCCGCCTTCGCGGGAGTGATGAATGTTGTTGGGTTAGCTCAAAACCCAGCAAACTTCAGATAACTGCCGGTAATCACATCGCCCCACAGCAGAGCGATCCACCCGGCAATCGCTAGATAAGGGCCGAAGGGAATCGGCGTGCCGGAATCGCTGCCACGCATGCGCAGCATAATGACCCCCAGCACCGCGCCGACCAGCGACGACAGCAGAATGGTCAGCGGCAGAATCTGCCAGCCACCCCAGGCCCCGAGCATCGCCAGCAGCTTGAAGTCACCGTAACCCATGCCTTCCTTGCCGGTGATCAGCTTGAACAGCCAGTACACCGACCATAGGCTCAGATAACCGGCAATCGCCCCCCACAGAGCATCTTCCAGGCTGGTGAAAAGCCCGAAGTAATTGACGATCAAGCCCAGCCATAGCAGTGGCAGCACCAGCACGTCGGGCAGAATCTGGTGATCAGCATCGATCAGGCTCATCGCCAGCAGCCCCCAGGCCAGCACCAGCATTGCCCCGGCCTGCCAGGTAAAACCGAAATGCCAGGCGACGTAAGCGGAAAGCAGCCCGCAGGTCAGTTCGACGATGGGGTAACGCTTGCTGATCGGGGTCTTGCAGTTCGAACACTTGCCGCGCAGAAACAGGTAGCTGATGACCGGGATGTTCTCCCAGGGGCGAATCTCATGGCCGCATTGCGGGCAGCAGGAATTGGGCAGGATAAGGTTGAAGGTCTGAGCGGTTGGTGCCGGGGGCAACTCCAGCACCTCGCGCGCCTGACTCTGCCAGTCGCGTTGCAGCATCACGGGGAGGCGAAAGATCACTACGTTGAGGAAGCTGCCGACCAGCAGGCCCAGTACCAGTGCACACAAAACAAAGGCCAGCACATGGCTGGCCAGGAAGTCGATTACGAGCATTTAGACGACGGCGCCCAGCTGGAAGATCGGCAGGTACATGGCGATGATCAGGCCGCCAACCAGCACGCCCAGGACCGACATGATGATGGGTTCCATTAGGCTGGTGAGGCCGTCGACCATATTGTCCACTTCAGCCTCATAGAAGCTGGCCACCTTGTCGAGCATCTCATCCAGCGAACCCGATTCTTCGCCAATGGCGGTCATCTGCACAGCCATGGAGGGGAAGGTGCCAGTGGTGCGCATCGAGAAGTTAAGCTGCATGCCGGTAGATACATCGGCCTTAACCTTGTTAGTAGCGTTTTTGAACACAACGTTTCCGGTTGCGCCCGCTACCGAATCGAGTGCATCCACCAGCGGTACGCCTGCCGCAAAGGTAGTGGAAAGGGTTCGTGCAAAGCGGGCAACGGCGGACTTGTAGAGGATGTCGCCGACAATAGGAAGCTTCAGAACGGCGCGATCAACAGAGTCACGAAGTTTTTGCGAGCGCTTCAAGGCCTCTTTGAAGGCAAAGGCCGCAGCGAATATTATGATCAGGAAAATGAACCACCACTCTTGCATGACTTGGGAAATCCCTATCACCATTTGAGTGAAGGCTGGAAGCTCGGCGCCAAAATTAGCAAATACTTCCTCAAATTGCGGTACCACCTTGATCAGCAAAATGGCTGAAACGATGACTGCAACGACGATTACCGCAATAGGATAATTCATCGCCTTCTTGATCTTGGCCTTCAGCGCCTCGGTCTTTTCTTTGTAAGTAGCGATGCGGTCAAGCAAGTTTTCCAGGGCGCCAGCTTGCTCACCGGACTCCACCAGGTTGCAGTACAGCTCATCGAAATACTGCGGCTTTTTGCGCAGGGAGGCTGCAAAGCTGTTGCCGGCCGCGACCTCCTGTTTCACTTCGTCGACCAGCTTGCGCATATTGGGGTTGTCGAAACCTTCGGAAATAATATCGAAGGACTGCAAAAGCGGCACCCCGGCCTTCATCATGGTCGCCATCTGCCGAGTGAACAGGGCGATATCCATGGGTTTGATCTTTTTCCCCGCCCCGCCGAGCGAAAAGCCTGACTTTTTGCGTACCTTGGTCGGGTTGATGCCCTGCTTGCGCAGATGCGCCTTAACCAAGGACGGGTTCTGCCCGTTGAGCTCCCCCTTGACGACGGCACCGCTTTTGTTCTTGCCTTCCCAGGTGAAAACACTGGTTTTTAGAGCTTTTTCCGCCATGGTTAATCCTTGGTCACGCGGTTGACTTCCTCAAGGCTGGTAACCCCTTGCATGGCCTTGAGCAAAGCGGAGGTGCGCAGATCATTAAAGCCGTCTTTACGCATCTGCGTGGCAATATCGATGGAGTTGCCTTCCTCCATGATAATCCGCTGCAGGTTGGGCGTGTTTTTAACCACTTCATAAATACCGACACGGCCCTTGTAACCGCCCTTGCAATTTTCACAGCCCACCGGGCCATAAATCTTGAAGGTGCCGATCTTGTCTTCGGGGAAGCCTTCGGCCAGCAGGGTTTCACGCGGCACGTTGACTTCCTTCTTGCAATTGCTGCACAGCTTACGCGCCAGGCGCTGGGCGATGATCAGGTTGACCGACGTGGCGATGTTGAAGGACGGCACACCCATATTACGCAGGCGGGTCAGGGTTTCCGCGGCGCTGTTGGTGTGCAGGGTGGACATCACCATATGCCCGGTTTGCGCGGCCTTGACCGCGATGGAGGCGGTATCCAAGTCGCGGATCTCGCCCACCATGATGATATCCGGGTCCTGACGCAGAAAAGCCTTGAGCGCCGCGGTAAAGTCCATGCCCTGCTTGGGGTTGACGTTGACCTGGTTGATACCCTCCAGGTTGATCTCCACCGGGTCTTCGGCGGTGGAAATATTCACATCCACGGTGTTAAGGATATTCAGGCCGGTATAGAGGGATACCGTCTTGCCCGAGCCGGTGGGGCCGGTAACCAGAATCATGCCCTGGGGCTGCTTGAGGGCGGTCATATACAGGTCTTTCTGCGACTCTTCATAGCCCAATGCGTCGATACCCATCTGTGCGCTGGCCGAGTCGAGAATCCGCATCACGATCTTCTCGCCCCAGAGGGTGGGGCAGGTGCTAACGCGAAAATCGATGGACTTGCTTTTGGAGATGCGCATCTTGATGCGCCCATCCTGGGGTTTGCGCCGCTCTGAGATATCCAGGCCGGCCATCACCTTAAGGCGCGCGGAAATACGCGGCGCCAGCTGGATCGGGGGGCGAGCTATCTCGCGCAGAATGCCATCGGTACGAAAGCGCACCCGGTAGGTCTTTTCGTAGGGTTCGAAGTGCAGGTCGGAGGAGCCGCTTTTAATGGCATCCAGCAGCATCTTGTTGACGAAGCGCACCACCGGCGCATCATCGGCGGCATTGCCATCATTGCCATCCTTGTCGTCGTCGGTAACGGCCTCCACATCCATGCCGTCGAGGTCGACATCGGCCAGGTCTTCCATGCCGCTGGCAGCGGTATCGAAAAACTTCTCGATGGCATCGCCCAGCTTGTCGTCTTCCACCAACAGCGGTTCGGTGGTCATGCCGGTGGAAAACTGAACGTCGGTAACCGCCTGGTGGTTGGTGGGGTCGGACACCCCAACAAACAGTTTATTGCCGCGTTTGAATAGCGGCAGCACCCGGTGCTGGCGGATCAGCTTTTCGCTGACCAGTTCCTTGGGCTGCCCTTCCTTATCCAGAGCATTGAGGTCCAGATAGGCCATGCCGAACTGCTCGGCCGCCACCTCGGCCACGGCGCGGCTGGTGGCCAGTTTGTTCTGTACCAGGTAGGAAACCAGAGGAATCTTGTTGCGTAGGGCCTGGGCATGGGCCTGGGCGGCCGCGCTTTCGCTTAGCAGGTCGGCATTGACCAACTGGCGGGCCAGGCCGGTAAGGTTGGGGGCGTCACTCATGATGGTATTGGGCGCTTAAGCAGAATGATGTTGCAGTCTTATAGCTTAAATTATGGGGCAGCCCAAGCTGGCAGACTTGCAGTGACAAAAATTGGCAGTTATGGCTGATCAGTGCTTGGGGGCTTTTTGCTATCAGTGGCTAAGGCTGAGTCCAGGCGCTGATGGATGTGTTGGCACGCTATATGCTGATGGTAGACCCAGGTCGCTGACCTTAACCACAATAGGAGTTAATCCATGAAGTCTCTTAAGAAGCAAAAGGGTTTTACCCTGATTGAGCTGATGATTGTAATTGCGATTATCGGTATTCTGGCTGCTATCGCTATCCCGCAGTTCAACGATTACCGTGCACGGGCTAACGACTCTGCGGCCAACGCTGACGTCAAGAATGCCCAGACCGCTTTCGCTTCTTCGATGAACTGATTCGAGGCTAAAAAAATGATGAAGAAAAGTCTTGCCACGCTGGCCGTAGCTGTAATGGCAGTTACTTCTGGTTTCAGCTACGCTGCTGATAATACGGTCACTTTAATCTCAAGCGGTGTTTATGTGGAAAACACCGCGGCAGGTTGCTCTCTCCTGAGAGATCGTGTAACCGTTAATACCTCCAATAACGTCACTATGGTCTACAACTGCCTGACTGCTCCTAATAAGATTAATGTGGGCTCCTGCCATTCCTCGGGTAGTCAGAGGCCAACTAGCATTAACTGTGTTGTGACCGGTACAGATGATGATGATGAGCCTATCTTTAACGATGCATCTTGTGCCGACGAAGATGGTACGTTCGAAATTGCAGGGCGACGCGGTTTTACCGGTTCTACTACGGGTGGTTCGGTTGCTCAGGCGTCGCTGAATTCAACAACTTGCGATGTACAATCGCTTGGCGCCCTGAATGGTGTAGCTAACTGAATTCGCAGTTTTTGTCTGTGGCGTTATATATCAGCCGCTCGAGTAATATCGAGCGGCTTTTTTCTTAAGTCTAGGTGCGGGCCGTTGTCCGGCTGTTCAGAGTAATACCTTATTGCCATGTATCTGCTTTCCAGTGCCCTCATAGCAGTTAAGCTGACTTTCCGTGCTCGCTTTGGTTCGATTGCCTTCTGGTGTGTTGTGCTTCTCTGCGCGGCAGTATGGATGAGTGCCCAATTCAGTGGTCGTCAGCCAACAACTGTTGCGATGGATGTGGGGCTTTCTTTAATACGGATTGTGCTGCCGGTTTTAGGCGTCTTAATGTTGCAGGAACTTGTTTCTCGCGAGTTTGAGCGCCGCTATTTTCTTTCTTCTCTGACCTATCCGCGTCCTCGTCCGCATTTTCTCCTCGGTCGGCTGGCGGGGTTGTTCGGGTTGTTGTCTATCCTTTTGGTCGTGCTGGCTTGTGTGCTTGCGGCCCTTGTGGGTTGGGTGGCGCAGGGTTATGAGCAGGCCACGCCGGTTTCTTTGGGCTCGCACTATTGGCTCACAATTGCCTTTATTCTGCTCGACTTGTTCGTGATGCTCTCGTTAGGCGCGCTATTGGCGGTAACTGCCTCCACACCCAGCTTTGTGTCTATAGGTGCCCTGGGCTTTGTGTTGATAGCGCGCTCTTATGCGTCCATTATTGCCCTGCTGCAACAGGATGGCTGGTTGGTGAGTAACGCCGAGGCCTATAGTAGTTCCCTTGGGTTGCTGAGCTACTTGTTGCCTGATTTGGGCTCGCTGGATGTCCGTATGATTGCACTCTATGGGCGTATGGAGTTCTTGCCTGCTGACTGGCCTTGGTTGCTGCTGTCCAGCTTGGCTTACGCCATCGCCTTCCTGGCCTTGTCGGTCTGGGCGCTTAATCGAAAGCGTTTTGTTTGATTATGTGGTGCCGCAATATTGCCCCACTAGTCTTGGCGGTTCTGGGTTTTGCGCTGTTTGCAAGCGTTGGGGTTTGGCGAACGCAGCAGCCGGCTGTCTTGAATCCTGAAATTGGCATGGGCCGCGTGGTCATCAGTGCGCCGATTCTGGTTGTTCTATACGGTGGTGACCGCTTTCTTGCTGCGAATCTGGAGGCTATGCGGCTAGCGGCTACTAGTACTGATGATAGGGGGAGAGCCGATTCAAATTACCTGATTCGTGCTCAACTTGTGGTTTCTGAACTCAACGCGTGTCATGAAGATAACTATTACCTGGCTAATGGGCTTCTGACCTGGGGTGGTTCGGTTGATGAGGGTAACGAGATTCTTCGGCAGGCGATGAACTGTCGGTTCTGGGATGGCGTTCCGGCCTTTTTTTATGGAGTTAATCGTTCGTTCTTCGATCGTGATATTGACGAGGCTTACCGGGCTTTTGAGTTGGCCGCCGAGCGCTGGCCGGAGAACGCCTCATCCTTCCTCAGGATGGCAATCATGCTGCGGGCGGAGAGTTTTGATGATGCGCGATTGGCGCTGAGCTATCTGCAGCAGCAGCGCGACACTACCCGTGATCCCAGGCTGCGTGACATGCTCGACCAGCGAGTGGTGCGTCTGCTGGGATTGATCCATTTGCGCGCTGCTCAGCAGCGTTATGAGCAGGAGTACGGTCAGCTAGTTGATCTGCAGCAACTGTTGACAAGCGGTGTGCTGGCCGGGTTGCCGGAGGATCCCTTGCAGTTGGGCTACGAGCTTCGCAACGGTAGCATCGAGTTGAAGAAATTGAAAATTGCAGGGGTGGGGGAGTAGTCGTGGCTGAGGCATTGGAGTTTCGTGGCGTCAGCCATACCTTCTGTGGTAAGGACGTGGAAATTCGCGCCCTGCGTGATGTCAATCTGAGAGTGACCGAAGGCGAAGTGTTCGGTTTTGTCGGCCCTAATGGCGCAGGCAAGTCCACCACCATCAAGGTGATGCTGGACATTATCAATGACTACCAGGGCAAGGTGAGCATCTATGGGGTGGATGCGCGCAAGGCAGAAGCCCGCCAGCCCCTGGCCTTTGTGCCCGAGGCGCCGGCGCTGTACGAGCAGTTTACTCCGCTGGAAATCCTGCGCATGGGGCTGTCCATGTACGGCATCAAACGCCGTGATGCCGATGCCTGGTGCATGCAGTGGCTGGAGCGCTTTTCCGTGGCGCAGAACGCCAAACGGCGCATTCGCGAATTGTCCAAGGGTAATGTGCAGCGCGTGGCCCTGGCCCATGCCATGGTGGTGCAACCGAAACTGCTGGTGCTGGATGAGCCGCTGTCGGGCCTCGACCCGGTAGGGCGCAAGGATGTGGTGGATATCCTCACCGAGTTCAAGCAGCAGGGCGGCGCCATTTTCTTTACCTCCCATGTGCTGCACGATGTGGAGCGTATTGCCGATCGCTTTGGCTTTATCAACAAGGGCGAGCTGCTGACCGTGCGTTCGCCGCGGGAGCTGGCTGCCGAGCGGGCGGATCAGATGCTGGTGCGTTATCACGCCGAGCAGCCGCTAAGCGCCGAAGGCAAGCAACTACGCCCGGGTGAGTATGAGTGCGAAGTGATGCAGCAGGCCCTGCCGGCCTTTATCGAGCGCCTCAACCAGTTGGGTGGTCATCTGCTGACCGTCAAACCGGCGGTATCCCTGGAAACCGTGTTCTTCAATATCCTCGACCAGGCCGCTGCCCATAAGCAGTCAGCCTGATTGCCTGCCGTAGGTTGTTTGTAGGGTGCGCCGTGTGCACCGATTCGCCTTGGATCTGGGCGTTTAAATGCGCTGTCGGTTACAGTTGCAAGCAGGGTTACAACTTCTTGGTGCGCACGGTGCACCCTACTAAGCCAGGTAGCATTGCATTGTCGTTGCTGGCCGTCCAAGCAGAGCACCGGGGTTTAAGTGATTTATGGTTGATCAGGATATTTGCTGGCTGCAGCGATTCGCCAATTACCAGCGTGCGCTGGCCCAGCTTACCCGGGCGGTGGCGTTGGCTCAGGAGCGGCCCTTGAGTGAGTTGGAGCGGCAGGGGCTGATCCAGGCGTTTGTATTTGTTTTCGAGTTGGCCTGGAGCCTGTTGAAGGATTATTTCCTGTATCAGGGTGACCCCGGCATTACTGGCTCTCGGGATGCGATTCGCACGGCATTCAAGCAGGGGTTGGTGGAGGATGGTGAGGGCTGGATGGAGATGATCAAAAGTCGCAATCAGACGCCTCACACCTATAACGAGTCCATTGCCATTGAAATCGCCGAGCGTATTCTGACCCGCTATCAGTTGCTGTTTGTGCGGCTTGAGTCGCGCATGCAGGCGCTGGCTGACGAGTTATGAGCGAGGCGTGCCGCTTTGGCTTGCCGCAGGCTGCTATCGATAAGCTCTGTGGCGTATTTAGCGATTGGCCGCAGGTCGAGCGTGTCGTGCTCTATGGTTCGCGGGCCAAGGGCACATATCGCCCGGGCTCGGATATAGATCTGACCCTTGAGGGGGCAGGGTTGTCCCTGGAGCAGTTGCTGGCTATCGAGAATCAACTGGATGAGTTGCGGCTGCCCTGGATGATCGATCTATCCATCAAGGATCGCATCGACAATCCTGCCTTGCTTGAGCATATCTCCCGGGTTGGTGTGCCTTTCTACGAGCGCGGCGTGGAGGGGTAGTAGGGTATATTACCAGCGTTGTGGCAAGCGCCGTGATGTATGAAAGACCCGCAGGATTTCGATGCTTTGCTGGTTAACGCGATAAGGAATCAGGTATCGCGAGTTGGTCACCACCAGTTCGCGGGTGCCAGGGATTCGCCCGGGGTGGCCAAGGCTGGGTTGGGTCTCAAGAAGGGCTATGGCCGTAAGAATTCGAGACAGGGTCTGTTGTGCTGCTTGCGGGTTTTCGGCTGCAATAAAGGTGATTTCGTCGTCCAGATTGCGCAGGGCTGTCCTTAGCCATTTAATTTGCATTGACACTCCATTTGTTGCATAGCGCCTTTACCTCTGCCGGGGTTGCAAAGTCGCCTTTTTCGGCCTCGGCAAGTGCCGCTTGGATTTCCTCTATCTGCCATTCGTTCAGGGCGATGTACTCGCGAATAGCTTCTGCAGCCAAAAAAGACCGGCTTCTGTTGGTCGACTCGGCTAGGGCGTCCAGGCGAGCTTTGGTGTCTTCTTCCAAGCGAATGGTCATAGTAGTGGACATGGCGTCTATCTCTTGTGCTTGCTTGTGTACAAGGTAGCACTGTCTCTTGGTTTTAGGTGGGTAGGTGGATAACGCGCAGCTTGTCCACCTGGGCCGGTGCTGTAGCGCTACAGGCTCAACCGCATCGACAAATCAATCGCCTTCACATCCTTGGTCAGCGCGCCGATGGAGATATAGTCCACGCCGGTTTCGGCGACGCTGCGCAGGGTGCTGTCGTTGATGCCGCCGGAGGCCTCCAGCTTGGCGCGGCCGTTGCTGATGGCGACGGCTTCGCGCATTTCATCCAGGCTCAGTTCGTCCAGCATGATGATATCGGCGCCTGCGGCCAGGGCCTGGCGCAGTTCGTCGAGGCTTTCCACTTCCACTTCCACCGGTTTGCCCGGGGCGATCTGCTGGGCGTTGTGTACCGCCTGGGCGATGCCGCCACAGGCGGCGATATGGTTTTCCTTGATCAGAAAGGCGTCATACAGGCCGATGCGGTGGTTGTGGCAGCCGCCGCAGGTGACGGCGTACTTCTGCGCCAGGCGCAGCCCGGGCAGGGTCTTGCGGGTGTCGAGCAGCTTGACCCCGGTGCCCTGCACCAGGTCGGCATAGTGGCGGCAGCGGGTGGCCACGGCGGAGAGGGTTTGCAGGAAGTTCAGGGCGCTGCGTTCGCCACTGAGCAGGGCGCGGGCCGGGCCTTCCAGGGTGAAGAGTTTCTTGTCGGCGAAAACCCGCTCGCCATCCTGTACGTGCCAGTGCACGGCCACCCGCGGATCGAGTTGACGAAATACCGCGTCAACCCAGGCGGTGCCGGCGATCACCGCGGTTTCGCGGGTGATGATGCTGGCCTGGGCCAGGCGCTGCTCGGGGATCAGCTGGGCGGTGATATCGCCGCTGCCGATATCTTCCGCCAGGGCGCGGCGGACATTGGCTTCGATCTCTGGGCCGAGTTCGGCGAGGGTCAGGTTGGGCATGCTGGCTCCGGCTGGCGGCGCAGCCCGCCTGGGGCCGCGTCTACGGGGGTATGGTTGATGCCGGGATTATAGGGGCTTGGGCGGTTCGCTGCAGCGGCTTTGCGGCCGGGGAGTGGAGGGCTATGCTGCTGGTGTGTGGTTCTTCGGCTGGGCGTGATGGCGTTGTACGCTGTTGGGAAGCCGGGTTGGCGTATCTGTGACCTGGGTCATGTCTGTGAATAAAGTCGGCTTGGTATGGGGTGGTGTGACCCTATAATGACTTTACTTTTTGGCTTATTGACGCCAGGCCTTTGACGTTACGGATGACGCCCAGTTGATCGTTGTGCAGATCGCAGTGCCCAGGTGGGGCCGTCTGCAGGAGAATCGCAATGAAGACTGATGCGAATGTGGTGCCCCTGAGCAAGGCGGCCCCTGAGCGCACATCCCATCCAGCGGTAGGAAGACTGCCCGTGGTGCTTATTCAACTGCGTGACAAGTCCGCACTCCAGCTCAAGGCTGCGCTGCAGGCGCTGTTCGATAATGCTGACGATACGCTGTTCGAGATGGCGGACCGGGCGACCAGCAATACCGAGCAGAACGCCTACTTCGAGACCATGCGCGACCTGCGTCTTAAGCGCAAGAATATCGAGCGCGGCTTTCTGCAGAAGCTGTTCGAGTCCTTTACCGCCCTGACCCAGTATGAAGTCGACAAGCCGCCATCCCTGACCGCGGTGTCCTTCGATAGCCTGTCCCTGGTGCGCGAGGATGAGCTGGAGGAGTCCGTGGCCCTGGAGGCCATGGTGGCCAAGGTGCTCAGCCGCGATAGCGTGGCCCTGGGACAGCTGACCGCGCGGATCAATACGCTGATCAGCAAGCCGCTGGACGAGAAGACCAACCCCCTCGGACCTGCGGCGCTCTGCGGTTACTTTATGGAAGCCTGCAGCAGCCTGGGGGTGGAGATCCGGGTCAAGCTGATCATCCTCAAGCTGTTCGAGAAGTATGTGCTGGGCGATCTTGACCAGCTGTATGACGAGGCCAACCAGGCCATGATTGCTGCCGGCATCCTGCCTGATCTACCGGCCGTGGCGGTGCAGAAGCGCAATCCGGGGCGCGCTGCGCCTGCGTCTGCTCGTACTCGGGACGGTGAGGCGGCTCCTGCGGCAGGCTCAGGCGCTGCCGGCGACTTTAGCGAGCAGGATGTGCACGAGGTGTTCAGTGCCCTGCAGGGCTTGCTGGCCAGTGTCCGTGGCACTGCGCTGCCGCGCCGCGAGCGACCGGCCGACGCCATGCCGATCAGCAGCAATGACCTGATGCGCCTGCTGTCGCATATGCAGCAGCGTGCGCCGGCCCAGGCCAGCGAAGATTTCGATCTGCGTGAGCAGCTTGAGCAGCTGCTGAGCCGCGCCAGTGCCAAAAGCGGCAAGACCCGTGTGGTTGGCGAAGTGGACGAGGATGTGATCAATCTGGTGTCGATGCTGTTCGAGTTCATTCTCGATGATCGCACCCTGCCGGATTCCCTCAAGGCCCTGATCGGGCGCCTGCAGATCCCCATGCTCAAGGTCGCGGTCATCGACAAGACCTTCTTCAACCGCGGCAGTCATCCGGCGCGTCGGCTGCTCAACGAGATCGCTTCGGCGGCCCTGGGCTGGGTCGACCAGGATGACGCCAAACGCGACAGCCTGTATCAGAAGATCGAGCAGGTGGTGCAGCGCCTGCTCAACGATTTTGTCGACGACCCGCTGATCTTCTCCGAGTTGCTGGCCGATTTTATTGCCTTTACCGGTGACGAACGGCGCCGCAGCGAGTTGCTGGAGCAGCGCACCCGTGATGCCGAGGAAGGCAGCGCCAAGGCCGAGATGGCCCGGCGCGAGGTGGAGCAGGCGCTCAATGAGCGGCTGCTCGGCAAGACCCTGCCCGAGGTGGTGGTGCGCCTGCTGCAGGAGGCCTGGAGCAAGGTCTTGATGCTGGCCTGCCTCAAGCACGGGGTGCATTCGGATGAGTGGCGCGGCGTGCTGGCCACCATGGACGATCTGATCTGGAGCGTGGAGCCCCATGAGGATCCGGAGGCGCGCATGCGTCTGCTGGAACTGGTGCCGGGCCTGCTCAAGGCCCTGCGCGAGGGCATGGCCAGCGCAGCGTTCGATCCTTTTGCCACCGGTGAGTTCTTCAATCAGCTGGAAGTGCTGCATGTGCAGGCCTTCCAGCGCTTCAAGCGCAGCCTGCCTGCAGAACCGGTGGAGGCGGCCGAGCCGGCGGCGGATGCCGAGCTGGCTGCGCAGCCGCTCGATACGCCGAGTGAAGCGGCGCTGCCCTTGCTGGAGTTGCCGCCCGAGGTGGCCGAACAGCCGCCGGCCATGCTGGAGGTGGTCGAGGAGATCGTGCTGTCTGCGCCGGGGGCCAGGCCCGAGGCCGAGGCGGAAGTCAGCCTGGCCGAGGATGATCCTTCCCTGCAGCAGGTGGACGCCCTGCATGTTGGCAGCTGGGTGGAGATCCAGGAAGACGAGGAGCACAAGCTGCGCTGCAAGCTGGCGGCCGTGATCAAACCGACCGGCAAGTATATTTTCGTCAACCGCACGGGCATGAAGGTGCTGGAAAAGACGCGCATGGGCCTGGCCGTGGAGTTTCGTCGCCAGGCCATTCGCCTGCTGGATGATGCCCTGCTGTTCGACCGTGCCCTGGAATCGGTGATCGGCAATCTGCGCAAGCTGAAGGGCGCCTGAGCCTTCGCTGCGGCGCAGTATCAGCACAGCAGGCTTTTGTTGCCAGGTTTTTTCGCCGCGCCACGGCCGCTGGCGGGCTGCTACAGTGGAGCCTTGTTCAGGGAGCCTCTATGCAGCTTGATCCACTCAGTGGCTGGGTTGGCGATATCCGCCACTGCCCATCCCCCAACTTCAATGCCCGCCCCCAGGGAGAGGTGTCCCTGCTGGTGGTGCATAACATCAGCCTGCCGCCGGGACAGTTCGGGACCGGCAAGGTGCAGGCCTTCTTTCAGAATCGCCTCGATCCGGATGAACACCCCTATTTTGCCGGTATTGCCGCGCTCAGGGTGTCGGCGCATTTTCTGATCGAACGTGATGGCCAGGTCACCCAGTTCGTCTCCTGCCAGGAACGGGCCTGGCATGCCGGGCAGTCATGCTTTGGCGAGCGGGACAACTGCAACGACTTCTCCATCGGCATTGAGCTGGAGGGCACCGATGAGCTGCCCTACAGCGACGCTCAGTATGCCGCCCTGGCGCAGCTGATCCGGGTGCTGCAACTGGCCTATCCTGAACTGAACAGTCAGCGGATCTGCGGCCATAGCGATATTGCTCCGGGGCGCAAGACCGACCCGGGGCCGGCTTTCGATTGGCCGCGCCTGCTGGCGGCCCTACAGGATGTAAAGGAGGACGCATGAGTTTTCTGGTATTGCTGCTGGTGGTATGGGTGGAGAAGTTTTCCGCCTGGCGGCGTCGGGTACAGCAGGATGGCCCCTGGCTGAAGCTGCTGCAGTACAGCGAGCAGCGCTGGTCAGGCAGCCCCTGGTTGGCGCTGGCCGTGTTGGTGTTGGGGCCCTTGCTGGCGCTGGCGTTGACCCTGCTGCTGCTCGAACCTCTGGTTTATGGCTGGCTGGCTCTGCCGGTGCACCTGTGGGTGGTGGTCTATAGCCTGGGGCGTGGTGATCTGCAGGCGGCCCTGGGGCCGTTTCGCGATAGCTGGCGGCGCAGTGATGCCGAAGCGGCCTATCTGGTGGCGCGGCGTGACCTGGGTGTCGATGCCGACAGCGAAAGTGAACTGCTGCAGCGGGTTCAGGGGCATCTGCTGTGGCAGGCCTACCAGAGTTTCTTTGCGGTGATCTTCTGGTATGCGCTGCTCGGCCCGCTGGCGGCCCTGGCCTATCGCCTGCTGGCCCTGAGTGCCGAGCATGCCGGCCAGGAGACGCTGCGCGAGCGGGCTGTGCAGCTGCGCCATGCCATGGACTGGTTGCCGGTGCGGGTGCTGGCGGCAGCCTTTGCCCTGGTGGGCAACTTCTCCGCGGTCAGCCGGGCGTTGCTGCATGAGGTGCTGAGTTGGGATATCTCCGCGGCGCAGCTGGTGATCAAGGCCGGCCGCGCCGCCGATGATACCCCGCAGCCCTGCCTGGGTGAGGCGGGCGTCAGTACCCTGGATGGCCTGTGGCAACTGCTGGTGCGGGCGGCGGTGCTCTGGTACGCGCTGCTGGCGGTGTGGACGCTGCTGATTTAGTCAGCGGTCCATCCGGGCAGTTAACGCCATAGCCAGGCGGCGCCGCGCACCCCGCTGGAGTCGCCATGCAGGGCTTGCACCAGGCGGGTGTTGACCCGGTCGGAGAACACATGGCGACCGAGCAGGGGCGGCACTTCCTGGTACAGCGCCTGGATATTCGACAGACCGCCGCCCAGCACTATGACCTCGGGGTCGAGCAGGTTGATGACCGAGGCCAGGCTGCGGGCCAGCTGGTCGCAATAGCGCAGCAGCGCCTGCCGTGCGTCGCTGTCCTGCTGGGCGGCGTTGGCCATTGCGGCGGCCTCCAGTTGCAGGCCGCTGCGGGCTGCCCAGCCGGGGCCGCTGAGGAAGGTTTCGATGCAGTCATCCTTGCCGCAGTAGCAGCGCCGGCTCGGGCCATCCGCCTCGGTGCGCCAGGGCAGGGGGTTGTGCCCCCATTCCCCGGCAATGGCATTGGGCCCACCGAGCAGCTGGCCATTGAACACCAGGCCGCCGCCTACTCCCGTGCCGAGAATCACGCCGAATACGCTGTTGGCACCTGCAGCGGCGCCGTCGCGGGCTTCGGACAGGGCGAAGCAGTCGGCATCGTTGGCCAGGCGCACCGGGCGTTGCAGCAGGCGCTGCAGATCGCCTTGCAGGTCCTGGCCGATCAGGCAGGTGGAATTGGCGTTCTTGATGCGACCGTGATCCGGCGAGCGGGCCCCGGGGATGCCCACCCCGAGGGTGCCGCACTGATCCAGTTGGCGTTCGCAGTCTTCGACTAAGCTGACAATGGCCTGCAGGGTTTTCCGGTAGTCGCCCTGTGGCGTGTTGACGCGCCGGCGCAGGCAGACCTGATCACCCCTGAGGGCGATGATTTCGATCTTGCTGCCACCCAGATCAATGCCGAGATTCAACGCTGTGCGCATCATTAACCTTAAGTTACAGAGGGGGGAGTCGATAAGAGGTATATATGGCACCCGGCTCGGCCGCCATTTTGTGACATGGGTCACGGTTATCTGCCTTTATTAACCGTGCCTATTTGGGTGCCACAGGTCGAGCGGCAAGGGACAAAGAAAAGCCGCTCTGCAATTCTAGACGGCCTCGCATGCTCCCTTGCATGACAATAAATAGAACTGGAGACGTCCTGTGAAGACCGTGTTGTATCCGGCCATCGCGTTAATGAACCGCCTGAGCTTCGGGATGAAATTCACCCTGATCAGCGTGTTGTTCTTCCTGCCCATGTTCGTCACCAACTTCTATCTGGTGCGCGACTCCTATCGCCAGTTCGTCAGCACCCAGGCTGCCCTGGAGAGCATCGACCTGCTCGGCGAAAGCCTGGTCCTGCAACGCAATTTGCAGGACTTTGCCGACCAGGTGGAAATCTACGCCATGATCGGCCAGTCCGGACAGGCGGGTGATCTGGAAAACCGTCTCTCCAGGCTGCAGGGGCAGATTGGCGAAGCCCTGCAGGCCATTGCCCCGGTGGCCCGGGGTGCCGAGCAGGTGGCCGAGTTCCATGAGCGTCGCGAGGCCTTGCAGGCGGAATTGCGCGCCATCCAGAACGAAACCTCGCTGCAGGGCAAGATTATCCTGGCCGAGAAGCTGCTGGGCAGCTCCCAGGTGTTTATCAAACTGGTGGCCAGCCAGGCCGGCCTGAGCCAGGACCCCCAGCGTGAAGTGCGCCAGCTGACCGAACTGGTCAGCGCCACCACCTTCCAGGTCACGGCCGCGCTGAGCGAGGGGCGGGTGGTCGGTTCCTATTCCCTGGCCCAGGGCTTTCTCAACTCCGCGGCCAGTACCACCTTCGATGACTTGCTGCTGGAGCTGGAAAAACTCCATGGCAGCTATGGCCTAGCCCTGCAGGAGGCCCTGAACAGCAGCCCGCAGGCTCGCAGTGCCCTGAGCAGCCTGGCCAATGACAGCCAGCAGACGCTCAAGGACAGCGCCGTGATGTTCGAGGATCAGGTGGTGGTGGCCGACACCCTGGACACCCCCTGGCTGCAGTTCTATGACGCAGTCACTGCCTCCATGGCCAAGACCTACGCCCTGAACGATGCGGTGCTGGTACTGCTGGACCAGCAACTGCAGGTGCGGTTGGAGGAGAATCGTCGGCAGATGGTGCTGCTGGTGGTGGCGCTGGTGGTGGTGTTCCTGCTGATCGTCTACCTCTATGGCGGCTTCTTCGTCTCTACCCGCACCACGTTGCATAGCCTGGGGCGGGTGATGAATCAGGTGGCGGCCGGCGATATGACGGTCAGCTTCAAGCCCCAGAGCCAGGACGAGCTGGGGGATCTGGGCAAGCTGTTCAACGAGACCGTGGTGAAGATCAATCACCTGATCCAGCGGGTCGGCCAGACCGTGGTGGAGGTGGAGCACCAGTCCGGGCGGGTGGAGCAGGTGTCGGCCGAAAGCAACCAGGCGGTTACCGGCCAGCGCAGCCAGATCGAACAGGTGGCCACGGCCATGAACCAGATGTCCGCCACCGCCCAGGAGGTGGCGCGCAGTGCTGCCGCCGCGGTGGACAGTGCGCAGAGTGTGAATGACGAGACGGTGACCGGTCGTGCCCTGGTCGAATCCCAGGTCGGCAGCATTCAGCGCCTGGCCGGCGAGATCGATCAGTCGGTGGCGGTGATCAACCAGCTGGCCAGCGACAGTGCCTCGATCAGCCAGGTGCTGGATGTGATCAAGGGTATTGCCGAGCAGACCAACCTGCTGGCCCTGAACGCCGCCATCGAAGCAGCCCGTGCCGGTGAGCAGGGTCGTGGTTTCGCCGTGGTGGCGGATGAAGTACGCAACCTGGCCAAGCGCACCCAGCAGTCCACCGAAGAAATCGAGGCGATGATCAGCAAGCTGCAGGGCGGCGTCGGGGCGGCGGTGAAGGCCATGAGCAGCAGCCACAAGATGGCTGACAGCACGGTCAGCGAGTCGTCCAAGGTGCAGGCGGCCCTGGACAATATCCTGGGGGCGGTGGGCATGATCGTTGACCAGAACCAGCAGATCGCCACGGCAGCCGAGGAGCAGACCGCAGTGGCTCAGGATATCGACCAGAATATCGTCCAGATCAACCACGCCGGTGAGCAGGCCGCCGAGGGCGCCAGTCAGACGGCCCAGGCCAGCCGCGAGCTGTCGCTTCTGGTCAGCCGCCTGAAGGAGCTGATTGGCGCGTTCCGCGTCTGAACCGCGCGATACCCTGAAGAAGCCCGCCGTTTGGCGGGCTTCTTCGTTTCAGGGCCAGGCAAACAGCGTGCGGGCGTTGTGGCTGCTGGCCTGGGCCAGTTCATCCGGGCTTATGCCACGCAACTCGGCCAGGGCGGCGCAGATGGCAGATAGGTGTTCCGGGCTATTGCGTTGATTGGGATACATGGCCGGGGCCATGTCCGGCGAGTCGGTTTCCAGTACCAGGGCTTCCAATGGCAGCTGTGCCACCACCTTGCGCAGGCGCAAGGCCTGGGGCCAGGTGGGCGCGCCGCCAATGCCGAGCTTGAAGCCTAGCTTGATATATTCGCGGGCCTCCTCATAGCTGCCGGCAAAGGCATGGATGATGCCGCCGCGCGCCGGCTTGAGGCGCTTTAGGGTGGCGATGGCCTGCGCATGGGCGCGGCGCACATGCAGCAGAGCGGGCAGTTCGAACGCCATGGCAAGCCTGAGCTGGGCCTCGAACAGCTGTTGCTGCTGGCCTCGATCCAGCTCTTCGAGAAAGTAATCCAGGCCGAACTCGCCCACCGCGCACAGCCTGGGGTGGCCGGCCAGGCGCTGCAGCCAGTCGTGCAGCTCGGTGAGGTGCTCCGGCCGGTGCTGGTCGAGATAGACCGGATGCAGGCCAAAGGCGGCATACAGGCCATCCTCGGCCTGCACCAGGTCCCACAGGCGCTGCCAGTTGGCCTGATAAACCCCCAGCACCACCAGCTTCTCCACCCCCTGCATGCGGCTGCGCGCCAGCACCGCGGCGCGGTCGGCGTCGAAGTCGGGGAAGTCCAGGTGGGTATGGGTGTCGATCAGGTGCATGGGGCAAGCATCGGCGATTTGTTTTGAATGCGCCAGTTGGCAAGGCCAGTAATCCTGTAGGAGCCAGCTTGCTGGCGATCTTTGTTGGTTAAACGCGATCGCCAGCAAGCTGGCTCCTACAACACGGTTGTTTTTGACAAAAGTCGGGTTGCTCGTAATCACGGCTTTTGCTTCACAGCCATATCGCATCCCACAACGGGTAGTCACCCAGTCGCTTAACCAATCCGGCGCGCAAAGGGTTGGCGACTATATAGCGGGCCGTTGCGGGCAGGTCTTCTTCCAAGCGTAGTGCATGATCGTGAAAGCCTTTCTGCCAGACGCGACCGTTGCTGTTTCGAGCCCTGTTGATGGCGATGGCGCTGCGGGACTTGATACGCTGCATCAGCGTTTGTAGGGGCGTATCTCCTAGTACGATTAGCCAGTGTAGATGATCAGGCATCAATACCCAGGCAAGGGATTCAAGAGAGTTTGAATCATGTTCGGCGCGCATCTCGGCAATTAATAGGCGAGCAAGATGCCAGTCATGGAAAATCGGTTCGCGTCCATGGGTAACTGTGGTGAGCAGGTAAGCTCGACCGGGTTCGGCGAAGCGCCCTTGACGTAGCGCATGGCCACGATGAGTGTATTGGCTGGAGTCCATTCCAGTTCTCGCTGAGGTGCTTGTTGTAGGAGCCAGCTTGCTGGCGATCTTTGTTGGCTAAACGCGATCGCCAGCAAGCTGGCTCCTACAGAGATTAGCGTATGGCTTTAGTGATGCTCGCGGGTGGCGCGGAATTTCACATCCGGCCAACGCTCTTCCATCAGGCTCAGGTTGACCCGGGTGGGGGCCAGGTAGGTGAGGTGGCCGCCGCCGTCGATGGCGATGTTTTCCACGGCCTTGTTCTTGAATTCTTCCAGCTTCTTCTTGTCGTCACATTCGATCCAGCGCGCCGACCAGACGCTGATCGGCTCGTAGGCGCATTCCACCTTGTATTCCTCCTTGAGGCGGCTGGCGACCACGTCGAACTGCAGCACACCCACGGCGCCAAGGACGATATCGTTGCTGCGCTCGGGGAAGAACACCTGGGTGGCGCCTTCCTCGGCCAGCTCCTGCAGGCCCTGGCGCAGCTGCTTGGATTTC
>OGCL01001206.1_pt1 | contig 23144 bp, 29 predicted proteins | sample 1570041 | NCBI WGS metagenome assembly OGCL01 (sample SAMN06266162, study PRJEB24511) | hot springs metagenome | isolation source: Hot spring water | place: South Africa: Limpopo | collected 2015-06-22 | reverse complement strand
GAGGGCAACCTGCTCGCCGCGCAGCAGGAGATCGAGAAGCTCGCCCTGCTGCTGCCGCCCGGCCCGGTGCGCCTCGAAGACGCCCGCGAGGCGGTGATGGACGTGGCGCGCTATGATGCGGGACAGTTGCCCGAGGCCCTGCTCAAGGGTGACGGCCTGCGGCTTGCGCGTATCCTGGACGGCCTCAAGGAAGAGGGCGACACGCCCATCCTGGCCCTGTGGATCTTGACCCAGGAGATCCGCACCCTCTACCGTCTGGCCTGGCGTGTGCGGCAGGGCGAGCGGCTGGCAGCCGCCTGTAGCCGGCTCAAGATATGGGACAGCCGTCAGGCGCTCGTCGCACGCGCACTCGATCGGCTCGACCTCGAGCGCCTGGCGCGTGCCCTGCGCCAGGCCGCGCGCATCGACCGGGCCGCCAAAGGGTTGGAGACTGCCGACGCCTGGGCGCTGTTAAGACGCCTGGCGCTTGACCTCGCCGGCCTGCCCGGCCCGGCTGAATTTGGAGAACAGCATGGATATTGACACCTACATGCAGGACCTGGGACGTGCCGCGCGCGAGGCCGGCCGAGCTCTGGCCCGCGCCGACACGAACCGGAAGAACCAGGCGCTGTTGACGATGGCCGAGGCCATCGAGCGCGATGCCGAGCGCCTGCTTGCGGCCAACGCCCGCGACCTCGACGCGGCGCGCGCGGCAGGCTTGGGCGAGGCGCTGCTCGACCGCCTCACCCTCACCGGCAGGACGGTGAGCGGCATGGCCGAGGGGCTACGCCAGATTGCCCAGCTGACCGACCCGGTGGGCGAGATCACCGACCTCAGATACCGCCCCTCCGGCATCCAGGTGGGCAGGATGCGCGTGCCCCTGGGGGTGATCGGCATCATTTATGAAGCCCGACCCAACGTCACCGCGGACGCCGCCGGGCTCTGCCTCAAGGCCGGCAACGCCGCCATCCTGCGCGGCGGGTCGGAAGCCCTGCACTCCAACCAGGCCATCGCCGCCTGCGTGCGCGAGGGGCTCGCCGCGGCGGGGCTGCCCGAGACCGCGGTGCAGGTGGTGGAGACCACGGACCGCGCCGCCGTCGGCCGGCTCATCACCCTGAAGGACTACGTCGACGTCATCGTGCCGCGCGGCGGCAAGGGCCTCATCGAACGGGTGATGGCCGAGGCGCGCATCCCCGTGATCAAGCACCTGCACGGCAACTGCCACGTCTACGTCGACGACCGGGCCGACCCGGCCAAGGCCCTGCGCATCGTCGAGAACGCCAAGACGCAGCGCTACGGCACCTGCAACACGGCGGAGAGCCTGCTGGTCGCGCGCGCCGTCGCGCCCGCCCTCCTGCCGGAACTGGGCCGTATGCTCTCCGCGCACGGCGTGGAGCTGCGCGCCTGCCCCGAGACCCTGGCCATCCTCGAGCAGGCGGACATCCCGGGCGCCCGCCTCACGCCGGCCACCGAGCAAGACTGGCACGAGGAATACCTGGCCCCCATCCTGGCCGTGAAGGTGGTGGCGGGGCTGGACGAGGCCATCGCCCACATCAACACCTACGGCTCGCAGCACACCGACGCCATCGTCACCGAGGACTACGGCCGCGCCCGCCGCTTCCTGCGCGAGGTCGATTCCAGCAGCGTCATGGTCAACGCCTCCACCCGCTTCGCCGACGGCTTCGAATACGGCCTCGGGGCCGAGATCGGCATCTCCACCGACAAGATCCACGCCCGCGGCCCGGTCGGCCTGGAGGGGCTCACCTCGCAGAAATGGGTCGTGCTGGGGGATGGGCATGTGCGCGCTTAGGGAGAAGACATGCGTGAACTCAACTACCGCCTGATCTTCCGTCCCGAACCCGAGGGGGGCTATACGGTCACCGTGCCGTCACTGCCCGGTTGCGTGACGTACGGAAGTACGCTCGAGGAGGCCCGGGGCATGGCCAAGGATGCCATCGAGGCCTATCTGGCCAGTCTCGAACGTCACGGCGAGCCCTTGCCGGACGACAGCGACACCTTCGAAGGCCACCTGATCCTGCGGCATGTCGCCTAAGGCGCCGGTGCTCACCGCCCGGGAAGTCATCCGTCTGCTCGAGCGGCATGGCTACACCCTGGACCACAGCACCGGCAGCCACCGGGTGTACTACAACGCCGGCAGCGGGCGCCGGGTGACCGTGCCGTATCATCGTGGCGACCTGCCCATCGGCACGCTCCTGGCCATCCTCAAGGCCTCCGGCATCCCGCGCGAGGAGTGGAAAACCTGAACTTAGACCCCATCGGCCTGCTCGGCGGCACCTTCGACCCCATCCACCTGGGCCACCTGCGCCTGGCGGAGGAGCTGGGCGAGGCCCTGGGGCTGGCCGAGGTGCGCTTCCTGCCCACCGGCACGCCGCCGCACCGCGCGCGACCCGAGGCCGGCGCGGCCGACCGCCTGGCCATGGTGCGCCTGGCCATAGCCGGCAATCCGCGCTTCACCCTGGACGAGCATGAGATCGGGAAGACCGCGCCCTGCTACATGGTGGACACCCTGAACGAGCTGAGGGCGGAATCGGGAAGTGAGCGCCCGCTCACGTTATTCCTCGGCGCCGACGCCTTCCTGGGCCTCACCACCTGGCACGACTGGCGACGGCTGTTCGATCTCGCGCACCTGGCGGTGGCACACCGGCCCGGCTTCGATCCCGAGGCGGCCGCGCTGCCGCAGCCGCTGGCGCGCGCGCTCGCCGAGCGCCGCAGCGATACACCCGCCGATTTGCATGGCGCACCGGCCGGCCGCATCTTTTTGCAGGCCACGACCCCGCTCGACATCGCCGCCCGCCGCATCCGCGACCTCATCCGCAGCGGCCGCAGCGCCCGCTATCTGGTCCCGGACGCCGTGCTGGATTACATTGCACGCCACCGCCTCTACCGCAAGGAGCCCTGACCGCCGCATGGATACCGACACCTTAACCCGCATCGCCGTCGCCGCCCTGGAGGACATCAAGGGCAAGGAGATCACCGTGCTCGACGTGCGTCACCTCACCTCGCTGTTCGACCGGCTCGTCATCGCCAGCGGCGACTCCAGCCGCCAGGTCAAGGCCCTGGCCGACCACGTGGTGGAGAAGCTCAAGGCGGCCGGGGCCGCCATCATCGGCACCGAGGGCGAACGGGCGGCGGAATGGATCCTGGTCGACGCCGGCGACGTGGTCATCCACGTCATGCACCCGGCGGTGCGCGCCCACTACAACCTGGAGGCGCTCTGGGGGACGGTGGCGCGGGAGCGGGCGGCGGCCTGACCGCGTCCGGCTCAGGCCAGGCGGGCGGACACAGACCGCAGGATAGCCCGAGCGTGGGCGATGGCCGCCCGCCCCTCCGACGGCGTGTAGGCCTCGCCGGGGGTGAGCTCGGCCAGGGCATCCGGGTAGCGGGTGGGGATGTAGAGCTTGTCCAAGGCGAGTGCAGCCTCCAGCAGAGGCAGCCAGGCCGAGCGCTCTGGATCCGGCAGGTCCTTGATGAGCCTTGCCAGGGAATGTCCCCAAGGCTCGAGATCGAGTCGGATCCAAAAGGCCTTGAGGGCCTTTTCCCCGGCCTGTTGCGCCAGGAAGGCCGCCTGGGCGTTCTTGCCGACGGCCAGCAAGGCCTCTGCCGCCTCCAGGTCATCCGCGGCCTGAACCAGCCAGCGGCGAGCCTCGGCTTCAAGCCGCTCGACGCTCATAGAGCACCCTGCCCTCACGCAGGATTCGTCGGAGAAAAGGCGTATCCGCCCGTGCCGCGAACTCCTCCGGCGTATACACGATCACCTCCACCGGCCATGGGCTGTCCGCCAGCAATTCCAGCACCTGCCCGATGCGCGTGAGCGGCGGCGCCTCGGTGCGCAGGACCAGCAGCAGGTCGAGGTCGGAGCGGCGCGTCTCGGTGCCGCGTGCACGGGAACCGAAGAGCAGGATGAGCTCGGGATGGAGCCGGGCGCGGAGCCTTTGCACGGCCTCATCCAGCCAGGGGGGGCGCGCAGACGTGTTCATGCCTCCTTTTAACATGCCCCCGGCAGACATGCCAGCAGGGGGGTGCAAGGCAGGCGCGAGGGTGTAAAGAAATCCGACGCATGAAAAAGGCCCGACCAGGGGTCGGGCCTTGTGCGTCGGCCGGACACCACGGCCGGGCCGTGGCGCGGGGCTCAGACGCGGGCCTTGCGGCGCATGAAGCCGAGGCCCGCGAGGCCCAGGCCCAGCAGGGCCAGGGTGGCGGGCTCGGGCACCTCGTCGATGGGCTTGCCGCCGACCAGGATGCCGTCGAAGGCGAGACCGGAGCTAACGGCCTCATCCATCCAGTCCACGACACCGAACTCCAGCACATAGTTGCCGGCCGAGGCGATGTCGTAGGTCATCTTGATCCAGCCGGTGTAGCCGCAGCCGATGCTCCAGCAGGCACCGGAGTAGCCACCCAGCGGGGACCAGACCGGGCCGCCGCCGATGATGGCCTTGGTGGCGGGGGCCAGGGTCACGCCCGGATTGAGGTCGGGCAGGCTGTAGCCGGGCACGGTGTCGCCGCCGGGGGTGGTGCGGGCGGTGAAGAGCAGGGCGGCCTCGCTCAGATCGCTCTTCAGCAGACGCACCCAGGCATAGTCGGCGTAGATGGGGCTGTCGGAGGTGACATAGTTGAAGTAGAACTCCAGGTCGTCCCCGGCCGCGGCCGAGAACACGCCGGAACGCAGGCGGCTGCCGTCGGTGCCGCCGATGCCTACCAGGCCCAGACCTTCGATGCCGGTGTTGCTGGCGATATAGCCGTAGTTGCCACCCTCGGGCGAGGCGGAGACGTCGCCGTCGGCGCCCAGGGTGCCGCAGTTGCCCTCACAGGTCCAGCCGATGAGGATGCCTCCGTCGAAGGCGTCGGCCTGGGCCAGGCCGGTAAAGGACAGGGCGGAAGCGGCCAGGGCCGGCATCAACCCGAGGGATTTCACGGATTGTTTGATGGTGAGCAAGTTGACCTCTCGAGTAAGGGCGGTTGGGCGGTTCATCTAGCCGGTTGGGGGGCGGACCTGCCGTCCCTGGTGCCGTCTGCCAGATGCAAAACAGATTCCGTACAGCGCCCTGGGCACAAACTATTTTCTTTTGTTTACAGCAGCTTGCGTGAGCACGTCGGTCTCGGCGCAACCCGACCCGGGCGAGACCGGCGTGAAATGTAAAATTTTCCGACACGCCACACGGCCCTCCGCGGCAGACCAAAGAAAAGGGCCCGACCGGAGGTCGGGCCCTTGCGGCTACGGCCGGGCGGTCAGGCGCGACTTTCGCGGCGACGCGTCACCCAGGCCAGCAGACCCAGCCCGGCCAGCATCATGGCGTAGGTCTCGGGTTCCGGCACGGGGACCAGGGTGCCGGAGAAGGCCAGGCCCGAATCGTAATTTGCGTCCGACCAGTTCACCACCCCCACCTCCAGCACGTAGCTGCCGCCCGAGGTGAACTGGTAGCTCATCGCGATCCAGCCGGTGTGGCCGCAGCCGACGTCGTAGCAGGTGCCCGACCAGCCGCCGAGGGGTTTCCAAATCGGCCCAGCATCATCGGTCGTTTCGAGGGGATCGCCGGGATCGCCGGGATTGAAAGCAGGTATGGGCATGGTTAAAACTGCATCCAGACCGGGCAAACCATAGCCCGGCACGGTATCGCCACTGACGGCGGTGCGGGCGGTGAACAGCAGGGCGACCGGATTCAGGGCACCGTCCAGCAGGCGCGCCCAGGCATAGTCGGTGTAGCCGCCGCCGTCGGTGGTGACGTAGTTGAAGGCGTATTCCAGCCTGTCGCCGGCATTGGCGGTGAAGGCGAGCCGGGCGCGGGAGCCGTTCTGTTCCTCGCCCAGTCCGAAGCCCAGGCCGTTGGCGGCACCGCTGCTGATCACATAGTGATAACTCCCGCCGCCGGGCGGGGCGCTGACCACGCCGTCGTCGAAGGCCGTGCCGAAGGCGCCGATGGCGGTCCACGACGCGGCGGCGGGTGCGGAGAAGGAGAGGGCTGAGACGGCCAGGGCGGACATGAGCCCCAGGGAAGGAACGACGCGCTTGACGGATGACATGAAAGACCTCGCTGACGATCAGGTTGCACGGGGCCGCGGAGCAGACTCCGGACCCGTCTGTGGGACGACACCCAAGACCAAGCAAGTTCCGTGCCGGACAGGGGCCGGGCCGCTGCAATCAAGGCCCCGGCCCACACCGGCCGTTGCCGGCGGGTCTCACCGTGCGGGGAGTGTAAAAATTACCGACAAGCCTCAACCGGCAGCCTTCCGCTGGCCGCCGGTGAGCGAGCCCAGCAGCATGCCGGCGATGGCCGCCAGGAAGCCGGCGAACTGCGGCGGCATGAGGCCCTCGCCCTCCGGCGCCAGCCACTCCAGGCCAAGCCAGGTGGTCAGGCCGAAGGCGATGGCGAGATAGGCCCCGCGCGTGCTGGCCCGCCGCCAGTAAAGCCCCGCCACCAGGGGCACGAAGGCGAGCACCAGGGTGACCTTGTAGGCGTTCTCCACCATCTGGTGGATGGTGGTCTCCCGCTCCAGCGACCAGAGGGAATAGAGGGTCACCAGCACGGCGAAGACGGCCACCGTCCAGCGCGTCATGGCGAGGAGCTGTTTGTCCGTGAGGCGCCGCCGCCGGGTGATGAGCCCCTTCAACACGTTCTCCGAGATCGTCACCGACGGGGCGAGCAGGGTGCCGGAGGCGGTGGACATGATCACCGCCAGCAGCGCGCCGTAGAAGACGACCTGGGCGGCCAGGGGGAAGTCGCCCTTGATGAGCTCGGGCAGGATCTTCTGGGCGTCCACGCCCAGCCAGCGGCTGACCAGGGCCGGGTCGATGAGGTGGGCGGAATAGGCCATGTACAGCGGCACGGCGGCGAACAGGAAATAGGCGAGGCCGCCAAGCACCGTGCCCCACACCGCCACATGCTCGTTCTTCGACGAATTGGCGCGCTGGAACACGTCCTGCTGCGGGATGGAGCCGAAGCCCATGGTCAGCAGCCCGGAGATGAAGGCGATCATGGCCACCGCATTCAGCTCGGGCCAGAACTCGAACTTGGCATGGGCGGCGGCATGCTCGACCACCGGCGCCACGCCGCCGGCCTGATCGCTGATCAGCCAGGCGATGTAAAAAAGTCCGACAACGATGACGATCATCTGGAAGAAGGTGGTGAGCGCCACCGACCACATGCCACCGTAGAGGGTGTACAAGAGCACGATGGCCGCACCGATGAGGATGCCCTGGGCCTGGGTGATGACCCCGTCCGAGAGCACGTTGAACACCAGCCCCAGGGCCGTGATCTGGGCCGAGACCCAGCCCAGGTAGGACAGGGCGATGGCGATGCCGGTGATGATCTCCACCCGCCGGTCATAGCGCTCGCGGTAGAAGTCGGCGATGGTGAGCAGGTTCATGCGGTAGAGCTTGCGCGCGAAGAACAGCCCGAACAGCACCAGACAGAGGCTGGCGCCGAAGGGATCGGAGATGAGCCCGCCCAGGTCCTCCTCCAGGAAGGTGGCGGGGATGCCCAGCACCGTCTCGGCCCCGAACCAGGTGGCGAAGACCATGGCGGTGACGATCCAGATCGGCAGCTGCCGGCCGGCGGCGATGTAGTCGCGGGCGTTGTGCACGCGCGTGGCGGCATACATGCCGATGCCGATGGAGGCGACGAGATAGAGCAGGACGAAGCCGAGCAGCATGGGCGGGTCCTTTGCGTGTTATGCCTGCACGGGCCTGGCCTTCAAGGGGTAGGCCTCGGGGTGGCGGATGGATTCGACGGAAAGATCGATATCGAGCAGGGGCCAATACAGGTGATCGGCGGTGGGCCACTCCAGGGTGCAAATCTGCTCGATCGTGGCCTGCCTGAACCACGGGAACTCGTCGAACGGCACGCGGAGTTCCTCTTCACCCAGGCGCAGCCAGAACCCCTTGGGCGAGACATGGGTCACTTCAGCGGCCAAAGTGCTGGTGCCAGGCATGGCATATCTCCTCAAGATGCAGCGTGACGATGTGTTCGGCCTCGGCCAACTGCTGCGGGGACAATCCGCTATGGTTGACGAGCGACACCCGCGGCTCAAGCCAGAATTTGGCCTCACCGTCGGGATGGGCCACATGGACATGCATTCTCGGCTCCTCACGGGAAAAGAAGAACAGCCGGAAAGGGCCATGCCTCACGACGGTCGGGGCCATGATGTGTGCTCGGCTCAACGCAACTTGATCTCGGTCCAGATGCGATTCGGCACGCAGTGTCAGCGACGATACGGGTCGCGCATCCTCTCCAGCCGCGCGGGCCGTTCGGCATTCGGCAGATGGCCGAATTATCGGCGAATTCTGAATTCATGGTGCATCCGGCGGGCGGGTCGGCCTCACCACAGCGGCAGTTGCAGCGCGAGCCACGCCGCCAGCAGGCCGGCGATGACCATCAGCCAGCGGTTGCGCCGGCGCTGCTCGGCGAGCAGCAGCCCCATGCCCGCCTCCACCCGCGCCAGATGGTCGCCGCGCAGGGCCTGGTGCGCGAGCCGCGGCAGCTGCGGCATGACCATGCCCCAGTGCGGCGCCTCCTGCTTAAGACGCGCGAGCCAGCCGCGCCAGCCCACCTGTTCGCTCATCCAGCGCTCGAGATAGGGCTTGGCGGTCGCCCACAAGTCCAGATCGGGGTCCAGTTCCCGACCCAGGCCCTCGATGTTGATCAGGGTCTTCTGCAGCATCACCAGCTGCGGCTGGATCTCCATGCCGAAGCGGCGCGAGGTCTGGAACAGCCGCAAAAGCACGCGCCCGAAGGCGATCTCCTTCAACGGCCGGTCGAACACCGGCTCGCACACGGCGCGGATGGCGGCCTCGAACTCGTCGGCGCGGGTGGCCGGCGGCACCCAGCCGGCCTCCAGGTGGGCATCGGCCACGCGTTTGTAATCGCGCCGGAAGAAGGCCAGGAAGTTCTGCGCCAGGTAGTTCTTGTCGGTGTCGTTGAGCGTGCCCATGATGCCGAAGTCCAGGGCCACGTAGCGGCCGGAGTCCTCGACCAGGATGTTGCCCGGGTGCATGTCGGCGTGGAAGAAGCCGTCGCGAAAGACCTGGGTGAAGAAGATCTCCACGCCGGCGCGGGCCAGGCGCTTCAAGTCCACGCCCCGGCGCTCGAGCTCCTCGACACGCGAGATGGGGATGCCGTCCATCCACTGCATCACCATCACCTCGTGGGTGCAGTAGTCCCAGTACACCTCGGGCACGGCCAGCAGGGGCGAGGACTCGAAATTGCGCCGCAGCTGCGAGCAGTTGGCCGCCTCGCGGATCAAGTCCAGCTCGTCGTCCAGGTGCTTGGCGAACTCCCGCACCACCTCGCGCGGCTTTAAGCGCCTGCCGTCGGACCAGAGCGTCTCGACGAGGGCTGCGCCGGCCATGAGCAGTTCCAGGTCATGGTCGATGACGCGGCGTATGCCCGGCCGCAGGATCTTCACCGCGCAGGGCTCGCCGCTGACGAGCCGGGCGCGGTGCACCTGGGCGACCGAGGCCGAGGCGACGGGCTCGCGCTCGAACTCGGCGAACACCTCCGCCGCCGGCCGCCCATAGGCCCGCCTGAGCTGCGCCTCGGCCTCGGCCGAGGAAAAGGGCGGCACCCGGTCCTGCAGCCGCGCCAGCTCGTCGGCGAGGTCGGCGGGGATCAAGTCGCGCCGGGTGGAGAGCATCTGGCCGAACTTGACGAAGATGGGCCCCAGGCTCTCCAGGGCGAGCCGCAGCCGCTCGCCGCGCGGCCGCTCGAGCCGGCGCCAGAATATGAGCGCGCGCGCGCCCCAGCGCAGCAGCCTCACCCGCTCGTGCCCGAGGACGAATTCGTCCAGGCCGAAGCGCTGGGCCACCCAGAGGATGCGCAGGAGCCGGAAAAGGCGCATCAGGGCTGGCCGGACGGCCTTTCCAACAGGGCGATGCGGGCGGCCAGGCGGTCCGTGGCCTCGCGCAGCTCGTCCACCTCGCGCACGAACTCGCGCACCGCCTCGCCCTCGACCAGCAGCCGCGCCTCATGGACCAGGTATTCGGCCACGGATCCGGCCACGGCCGCGCGCGCCTGACCGTGCCAGCGCGCCACCCCGTGCAGGGCCTCATCCGCCCGCGCGGCGGCAGCCGGTCCGAGGTAGGGCGCCAGCGCCACGGCCCAGTCCAGCTGCCTGAGCAGGGCCGAGAGATCGCCGGCCAGCACGCCGTCGCCCGTCATCCTTGCACAGGCGAGCGCCTCGCCGCCAAAGACGGGCAAGGCGAGCAGGACCTCGGGCGGGATGCGGATCTCGCAGTCGAACGCCTCGCCCGCACCCGCCGGGCCCAAACGCCCCTGCGCTCCCACGGCCAGATCGATGCGGGCGAGCGGCAGCGCGATGCGCAGCCGCTTGCCGGCATGGTTTGCCAGCCGTGCGCTGGCGCCGGGCTGGTCGGCGAGCAGTCGGTCGAGCAGGGAGGCGAGCAGGGCGTCCATGGCAAGCGGGGGGTATACCGGCATTTTACGGGAGGCGGGCTTCCCTGCGGGCGCAGTTGCATCTGTAAACATGCCGACCCCACCCTCGACGCCTCCGCCGCCTGTAAACTGCCGCCCCATGAACATCCACGGCATCCCCACGCGCAGCATCCGCCCCCTGCCCGACCTGAGCGGCGTGGAGATCATCGACCAGACCCGGCTGCCGCACGCGCTGGTCCTGCGCACCCTCCGCACCCTGGAGGACGCGGCCGAGGCCATCGCGGTGATGCGGGTGCGCGGCGCGCCCTTGATCGGCGCCACCGCCGCCTACGGGCTGGCGCTCGCCCTGGCCGAAGAGGCCGGCGATGCCCGCATCGAGGCCGCTTGCGCAGCGCTCGCCGCCACCCGGCCCACGGCGGTGAACCTGCGCTGGGCCCTCGAGCGCATGACCGCCCACCTGCTGCCCCTGCCTCCCCGCCACCGGCGGGATGCGGCCTGGGCCGAGGCGGCGGCGATCTGCGACGAGGACGTCGCCATCAACCAGGCCATCGGCCGCCACGGCCTGGACCTGATCCGTGCCCGGCATCAGCGCCGGTCGGGCACGCTCAACGTCATGACCCACTGCAATGCCGGCTGGCTGGCCACGGTGGACTGGGGCACGGCGCTGGCGCCGGTGTATGCCGCCTTCGACGCGGGGCTGCCCGTGCACGTGTGGGTCAGCGAGACCCGGCCGCGCAATCAGGGCGCGGCGCTCACGGCCTGGGAGCTGGCGAGCCACGGCGTGCCGCACACCGTCATCGCCGACAACGCCGCCGGCCACCTGATGCAGCGCGGGGAGGTGGACCTCGTCATCGTCGGCGCCGACCGGGTGGCGGCCAACGGCGACGTGGCCAACAAGATCGGCACCTATCTCAAGGCCCTGGCGGCGGCGGACAACGGCGTGCCCTTCTACGTGGCGGTGCCGGGGCCGACCCTGGACTGGCGGCTCGCCGACGGCAGCGGCATCCCCATCGAGGCGCGCGCCGCCGCCGAGGTCACCCACATCCAGGGCCGGGCCGAAGACGGCCGCGTGCTCGGCGTGCGCCTCACCCCCGAGGCGAGCCCGGCCGCCAACCCCGCCTTCGACGTCACGCCGGCGCGGCTCGTCACCGGCTTGATCACCGAACGGGGGATCTGTCCAGCCAGCACCAGCGGTCTGCGCAGCCTCTATCCGGAGCGCGCCCATGCATGACGCGCTAGCGGCCACGGCCCTGGCCAATGCGGCGCGTAAAAGCGTCGAGCTGGGCTTGAACCGAGGCAGCGAGGGCAATCTGAGCCTGAGGCTGGCAGAGGGCTTCCTCATCACCCCCAGCGGGCTGGCGAACGACACGCTCACGCCGGAACAGATGGTGCGGATGGACATGGACGGCCGCTGGCAGGGGCCGCTCAAGCCGTCCAGCGAGTGGCGCATCCACCGCGACCTCTACCGCGCGCGGCCCGAGGTCGGCGCCGTGGTGCATGCGCATTCGCCGCATGCCGTGAGCCTGGCCTGCCTGCGCCGGTCCATCCCCGCCTTCCACTACATGGTGGCCGCCGCCGGCGGGCGCGACATCCGCTGCGCGGACTACGCCACCTTCGGCACCCAGGCCCTGTCGGAGGCGGTGCTCGCCGCGCTGGAGGGCCGTCGCGCCTGCCTGATGGCCAATCACGGCCAGGTCGCGGTCGGCGCCGATCCGGAGTCCGCCCTGGCCCTGGCCGTGGTGGTCGAGGAACTCGCCGCCCAATACTGGCGGGCGAGCCTGCTGGGGCAGCCGGTGCTGCTCAGCGACGCCGAGATGGACACGGTGCTGGCCCGCTTTGCCGACTACGGCCAGCGCCGTGACGGCGACCAGGGCTGAGGGGCGCAGCATGACCGGCCGCGACGAGGTGAAGATCGTGCACTTCCTGCCCGGCCGGGTGCGCCTCAAAGTGGCGGCCATCAAGGGCAACCCCGGCCGTGCCGAGGACATGCGCGCGGCCTTCGCCCGCGTGCCCGGCGTGCAGGCGATCGACTACAACACCCTCACCGGCAGCGTGCTGATCCGCTACGACGGCGGGCGCCTGCGCGCACAGGACGCAGCGGCGCAGCTCAGAAATGCCCTGCAGGAACACCTGCCCAGCCTCGACGCCGACGCCATCCTGGACTGGCTGCGCGGTCCCTTGTAGCGTGATAGTCGCGCCAGCGACTCACGACGCGCCCCTCCCCCACGGGGGGAGGGGGACCGTTCATGGCCATCCCCTGCGTCTTTAATCGGCAGGGGCGGCCATGAACGGTTGGATTTGGCCGTGAGTCGGACTTTTGCCCGTCAGACAACTCACGTTCCTGCCTGCCCTGGGCCGGGCAACGGCTGCGGCTGTAACGCAACTGTCATGCAATCACGACCCCATGGCCTAAGATAAGAGAGGAACAGGCGCCTCACCGTGCTGCGGGCGCCGGCATTGAAGCGAAAAGGAGAGGAACATGGCCGGCATCGATGATCTGTTCAAGGGCAATATCGTCACGGGATTGGCGGTGGGCGTCGGGGTTGCGATCCTCGCGCCGGTGATCATGCCCGTGCTCGCGAGCGTGGGCAGACCGCTGGCCAAGTCCATCATCAAGTCGGGCATGGTGCTCTACGAGAAGGGCCGGGAGACGGCGGCCGAGTTGGGCGAGGTCCTGGAAGACCTCGTCGCCGAGGCCAAGGTCGAGCTCGAAACGGCCCCCGCGGCGGCCGGTGCGGCCGCGGCGACGGTGATGGCGGCCAGCGCCGAAGCGGCCGAGTCGGCACCCAGCGTGGCGCCCATGGAGGCCGGGACACCGCCGGGCAATGCCGCCTGAAGCGATCGTCGTCCATCGCCTGCCCGGACGTCTGCGGCTGCGACTGGCCGAACTGAGGAACGACCCCGAGGCCTTGGCGAGGGTCGCCGCCCGATTGCAGGCCATTCCACGCATGCAGGCGGTCGAGTCCAATGCGCTGACGGGCAGCCTGCTCCTGCGCTACGAAGGCCCGGAAGCCGAGATCCTGCAGGCGGCGGCAGCCGAGGGCGATATCCGCCTGATGCCGGCCGAGCCGGCCAAACCCGACCTGCGCGGCCGTCTGGATGAAGGGATGCGCAACCTGAGCCGGGGTCTGCAGACGGTCACCGGCGGCGAGGTGGATCTGAACGGCCTGCTGGTGGCCGGGCTTACCCTGCTGGCCATCCAGCAGGCCATCGAAGGCAACGTGATGGTCCCGGCGGCAGCCCTGCTCTGGAATGCCTACCAGGCAGCCCGGATGCCGCCGCTGGATGCACGACGGGAGGCGGGGAGCGAGCCCGCGCCGCCTGCCGTCGCAAGAGGAACCATGGCGGGCAAACGGAACCGGCGCTCCGGGGTGGCCGCACAGGCCGCCTCAGGACATGCCGGCGCGAGACGGTCGCATCGGAAAGGAGACACGAAATGACGGAAGTCGAACAAACCAGCCCCAGCACGGGGTATCTGTCCCAGGTCGGCGAGGCCGGCAAGACGGTCCAGACGGGTATCGTCACCAGCCTCAAGGGCGTCGATGCCATCGAGGCCCAGATCGTCAGCCTGGTGCGCAACACGGTGTCCAATGCCGTCAAGGCCACCGGCGCCGTCTCCAGCGAGGCGGTGGACACGGTGCGCGACGTGGTGAAGGGCGCCATCTCCGCCACCGAGGAAGTGGGCACCGGCCTGGTCCTGGCCAGCAAGAGCGTGGCCAAGGGCGTGGTGATGGGTGTGGCGGACGTCGGCGGCGACGTGATCGGCGCCGCCACCGAAACCGCCAGGGCCGCCGTCAAGGGTGCGGCCGAGGTCGGCGGTGACGTGGCCATGGTCGCCAAGCGCACGGTGGACGGGGTCGTCGAAGCAGCCCGCGAGACCGGCGGCGATGCCGCCCAGCTGGCGGTGGCCGCGGCCAACGGCGCGGTCGAGGCGGCGGGCGGTATCGGCAAGGCGGCAGTCGGCACCGTGCGCGACATGCTCATGGGCCTGGTCAGCGGCGTGAAGGACGTGGCCGGGGCCGCCCTGCCCAAGTCCGCGACACCCGGCACCGAGGCCTGAGGCCGGCAGTCGGCCGCATCGCGCAGCAGCGTTCGGAGCGTAGGCCGCGCTCCAGCCCCTCAAGCCGCCCGTAAGGGCGGCTTGTACGCAGCGTAAGAAAAGATTAACCGGCCTGTAACACAACCCTGCTCAAATCCGCGCATCGGATCCGCAGGGTTGTGTCCATGAGCCACTACATCCATCACGTCCCCGGCCGGCTGCGCGTCAAGTCACCCGCCCTCAAGCGCAACGAGCGGGAGGCCGCCCAGACGCGCGCCTACCTCGATCAGCTACACGGTGTGCACTCCGCCGAAGTCAATACCGTCACCGGCAGCATCCTCATCCACTACGACACCCAGCGGGTGGCCGCCCAGACGCTCATCAACACGCTGCGCAGCCTGGGCCATGTGCAACCCGAACACGGCCATGCAATGCACTATCAGGGTCCCGGCCTGGGGCAGAAGCTCTCCGACGCGGTGGTGAACAAGCTGGTGGAGACGGTGCTGGAGCGTTCCGCCACGGCCCTGGTCGCCGCCATCCTCTGAATCACACGCCCTCTATCGGGTCGAGCTCACTTCCGCCAGAACGCCGGCGCCAGCACCACCAGCAGGGTGAAGAGCTCCAGCCGGCCCAGCAGCATGGCGAAGGTGCACACCCAGGTCTGGAAGTCCGTCAGTCCCGCATAGGTGGTGGCCGGGCCGACCGTGCCGAGGCCCGGTCCGGTGTTGTTGAGGGTGGCCACGACGGCGCTGAAGGCGCTGAAGACGTCCATGCCGGAGACGATCAGCGTGAGACTCAGGCTCACCACCGATACCATGTAGACGAAGGCGAAGGTGAGCACGGCAAAGATGATCTTGTTGGGCACGGTCATCTCTCCCAGCCGCAGCGGCGACTCCACCGTGGGGTGCAGCAGCTTGAGGATCTCGCGGAAGAACTGCTTGGCAAGGATGATGGCGCGCATCATCTTGATGCCGCCGCCGGTGGAACCCGCCGCCGTGGAGAAGCTGCACAGCAGCAGCAGCCACAGCCCCGCGAAGAAGGGCCAGGCGCCGAAATCGTCGTTGACCAACCCCAGGGAGGTGGCCATGGAGATGGTGTTGAAGCTGGCGTAGCGCAGCGCGGTGGGGAAGTCCAGGTAGACGTCCTTCGCCCACAGATAGAGGGCGAGCAGCAGGCAGCTGCCCAGCACGACGCCGAGGAAGGCGCGGATCTCGGGGTCGACCCGGTAGGGATGCAGGCTGCGGCCGCGCAGGGCCATGAAATGGGTGGCGAAGTTCATGCCGGCCAGCAGGGCGAAGAACATGGCCGTGAGCTCCAGGGCCACGGAGTCGAAGTGGCCGAAGCTGGCGTCGTGCGAGGAAAAGCCGCCCAGGCCCATGACCGAGAAGGCGTGGATGAGGGCGTCCACCCCGTCCATGCCCAGCAGCCAGAAGGCCAGGAAACAGGCGCTGGTGTAGACGCCATATACCACCCACAGCCCGCGTGCGGTCTCGCTCATGCGCGGCGTGAGCTTGGTATCCTTCATGGGCCCCGGTGTCTCCGCCTTGTACATCTGCCGGCCGCCCACCCCCAGCAGCGGCAGGATGGCCACCACCAGCACGATCACCCCCATGCCGCCCATGAGGTGCAGCTGCGCGCGCCAGAGGTTGATGGAGGGGGGGAGTTCATCCAGACCGGAGAGGGTGGTGGCGCCGGTGGTGGTGAGGCCGGACATGGTCTCGAAATAGGCGTCGGTGAAGGACAGCGCGGGCAGATGGATGAGCAGCGGCAAGGCGGCGAAGGCCGGCAGCAGGGTCCAGATCAGGACCACCAGCAGATAGCCGTCGCGCGCCTTGAGCTCCTGCCGGTTGCGGTGGGTGGCGAGCCACACGAGCCCGCCCGCCCCCACCGTGAGCAGGACCGCCTCGTCGTAGGCCATCTGGGCCTCGTCGTCCAGCAGCAGGGACACGGTCAGGGGCAGGAGCATGGACAGGCCGAAGACGACGGTGACCATGCCCAGGATCTTGAGGATGGCCGGGAGTCGGCGTCGCATTCCTTCAGGCAGCCGTGTCCTCGCCGCCGCGGGGCAGCTCGACCCGCACCGTGAGCCCGCCGCCCGGCGTGTCCTCCAGGCGGATGGCGCCGCCGTGCAGGGCGACGATGTCGCGCACGATGGCGAGCCCCAGGCCGCTGCCGGGGAGGTCGTCGGGGGCGAGGCGGCAGAAGCGCTCGAACACCCGCTCGCGCGCCTCGGCCGGGATGCCCGGGCCGTTGTCGGCGACAGTGATCACCGCCCGGCCCGGGCCGGCGTTGACCTCCACGTCCACGCGGCCGCCGGCCGGCGTGTAACGCAGGGCATTGTCCACCAGGTTGTCGAGGAGCATGCGCAGGGCGGCAGGCTCACCGGGCACGGTGAGAGGCTCGCATGCGCCAACCCCGAGGTCGATGTCGCACGCCTCGGCCCGGGAGGAGAACTCGCCCACCACCTGCCTCACCAGGGCGTCCAGGGCGACGGGGGCCCGCTCGATCTGGGCCGCATCCGGGGCCAGGCGGGCCATGTCCAGCAGCTGCTGCACCAGGTGGGCGGCGCGGTCCACGCCGGCGATGAGCTGCGCGAGCGCCGCCTGCCGCGCCTGCGGGTCCGCGGCCTGCTGGGCGAGCTGGGCCTGCAGCCGCACGGCGGTGAGCGGGGTGCGCAGTTCGTGCGCGGCGTCGGCGATGAAGCGGCGCTGCAGCGCGAGCGCCGACTCCAGCCGCGCCAACAGGGCGTTCAGGGCACCGGCCAGGGGGGTCAGCTCCTCGGGCAGGCTGCGCGTCTCCAGGGCGTGCAGGCTGGCCACGTCGCGCGCACCGATCTCCTGGCGCACCTGCTCCAGGGGCTGGAGCGCCCGGCCCACGGCCATCCAGATCATGCCGCCCAGGCCGGTGACCAGCAGGCTCAGAGGCAGGATCAGCCAGGGGATGATGCGCGCGAACATGTCGGCCCGGTTGGCGGTGGTGTTGGCCACCTGGATGGTGAGCCCGCCGTCGCGCAGGGTGTAGACATGCCATTCGTCCTCCGCCAGCCGCAACACGTGCAGGCCGTTTTTCTGCGGCGGCAGGGGGATGTCCGGGCGCGAGGTGTAGACCAGCTGCCCGTCCGCGGCCCAGATCTGGCTCACGAACTGCCCGCGATCCTCGCCGGAGGCCTCTTCCTCGCCCGCTTCCGACACCACGCCATGGCGCAGCACGGAATAGGCGATCTGCTCGAGGTTGAAGTCGCGCAACTCGTTGAAACCGTTCCAGGCCAGGCCGTAGGTGATCAGGCTGACCAGCAGGCCGGTCAGGGCCAGCGCACCGATCTGCCAGGCGAGCAGCCGGCCGCGGATGGAGCCGGCCCAGCGGGGGCGCTCACTGGGGGGAAGAGAGCTTGTAGCCGACACCGCGCACGTTGCGTATCCAGGACGCCCCCAGTTTACGGCGCAGATGATGCAGATGCACCTCGATGGCGTTGCTCAGCACCTCCTCGCCCCAGCCGTAGAGGCGCTCCTCCAGTTGGGATTTGGACAGCACGCTGCCGGGCTGCTCGAGCAGGGCCTCCAGCAGGGCGAACTCCTTCTGCGACAGGTGCACCGGCCGGCCGTCGAGCTGCACCTCGCGTGTGAGCGGGTTCAGACTCAGGGTGCCGAGTCGCATCTCCGGCCGCGCCCGGCCCTGATGCCGGCGGATCTGGGCGCGCACCCGCGCCACCAGTTCCTGCAAGTCGAAGGGCTTGACCAGGTAATCGTCCGCCCCCAGGTTGAGGCCCGCCACCCGGTCGGCGACGGCGTCGCGCGCGGTGACGATCAGCACCGGGATGGGATTGTCGGCCTGGCGCAGGCGTTTGAGCAGCGTGAGGCCGTCCTGTCGGGGCAGGCCCAGGTCCAGGATCAGCAGGCCGTAGGTGCCGGTCTCCAGGGCCAGTTCAAGTTCATGTGGATCTCTCCTATCAGTGGATGAACTGCCTAACGACGATCGTTTCGGCAGGACCCATTGTCCGGGGTAACACTTAAGACATACTTAACGCCCGCAGTCGCAGCACGCACCTGCCCGCGTCGGCCTCACAGCCCGAGTTCCGCCCAGAGGGTATCCACCCGCTGCTTCACCGCGGCGTCCATGACGATGGGCGTCCCCCACTCGCGCTGGGTCTCGCCCGGCCACTTGTTGGTGGCGTCGATGCCCATCTTGCTGCCCAACCCCGAGACCGGGCTGGCGAAGTCCAGGTAGTCGATGGGGGTGTTCTCCACCAGCAGCACGTCGCGGGCCGGGTCGACGCGGGTGGTGAGCGCCCAGATCACCTCGGGCCACGAGCGCACATCGACGTCGTCGTCGGTCACCAGCACGAACTTGGTGTACATGAACTGGCGTAGAAAAGACCACACCCCGAACATCACGCGCTTGGCGTGGCCGGGGTAGGCCTTCTTCATGGCGACCACCGCCAGGCGGTAGCTGCAGCCCTCGGGCGGCAGGTAGAAGTCGGTGATCTCGGGAAACTGCTTCGTGAGCAGCGGCACGAAGACCTCGTTCAGCGCCACGCCCAGGATGGCCGGCTCGTCCGGCGGCTTGCCGGTGTAGGTGCTGTGGTAGACGGGGTCGCGGCGCATCGTCAAGCGCTGGACGGTGAAGACGGGGAAGCGCTCCTGCTCGTTGTAGTAGCCGGTGTGGTCGCCGAAGGGGCCCTCCAGCGCCGTCTCCTCGGGATGGATCACCCCTTCCAGGACGATCTCGGCGCTGGCCGGCACCTGCAGGTCCGCGCCCAGACACCGGGCCACCTCCGTCTTGGCGCCGCGCAGCAGCCCAGCGAACTGGTATTCGGACAGGCTGTCCGGCACCGGCGTGACCGCGCCCAGCAGGGTGGCCGGATCGGCGCCCAGGGCGACCGCCACCGGGAAGGGTGCGCCGGGGTGGGCGAGGCAGTGTTCGCGGAAATCCAGCGCCCCGCCCCGGTGCGCGAGCCAGCGCATGATGAGCTTGTTGCGGCCGATCACCTGCTGGCGGTAGATGCCCAGATTCTGGCGCGGTTTGTGCGGCCCGCGGGTGATGGTGAGCCCCCAGGTGATGAGCGGCCCGGCGTCGCCCGGCCAGCAGGTCATGACCGGCAGCCGGCCGAGGTCCACTTCGTCGCCTTCCCACACCACCTCCTGGCAGGGCGGGTTCTTCACCTCCCTGGGTGTCATGTTGAGCACCTGCTTGAGCATGGGCCACTTCTCCCAGGCATCCTTAAGGCCCCGCGGCGGCTCCGGCTCCTTGAGATAGGCGAGCAGCCGGCCGATCTCCCGCAGCCTCGCCGGGTCCTCCTCGCCCATGCCCAGGGCCACCCTTTTCACCGTGCCGAAGAGGTTGGTGAGCACGGGCATGGCGTGCCCCTTCGGTCGCTCGAAGAGCAGCGCTGGGCCGCCGCGCTTGAGCACCCGGTCGCCGATCTCGGTCATCTCCAGGCGCGGGTCCACCTCCACCCGGATGCGCTTAAGCTCGCCCATGGCCTCGAGCTTAAGGATGAAGTCGCGCAGGTCCTGGTAGCGCATGGGGAACTCCTCGTGCCGGGTGCAGTAGAATGTTCCTTCGATTTAACCCGCTTTCCGCATGTCCCGCAAAGTCTTCATCAAGACCTTCGGCTGCCAGATGAACGAGTACGACTCGGCCAGGATGGCCGACGTGCTCGGCGCCGCCGATGGCTTTGAACAGACCTCCGACCCGGAGGAGGCCGACGTCATCCTGTTCAACACCTGCTCGGTGCGCGAGAAGGCGCAGGAGAAGGTGTTCACGGACTTGGGGATGGTGAAGCACTTGAAGCAGCGCAACCCGGAGCTGATCATCGGTGTGGGCGGTTGTGTCGCCAGCCAGGAGGGCGAGGCCATCGTGCGGCGCGCGCCCTATGTGGACGTGGTCTTCGGACCGCAGACCCTGCACCGGCTGCCGGAGCTGATGGCGCGGCGCCACCGGACCGGCCGCCCGCAGGTGGACGTGTCCTTCCCCGAGATCGAGAAGTTCGACCGGCTGCCGCCGGCCCGTGTCGAGGGCCCCACTGCCTTCGTCTCGGTGATGGAGGGCTGCAGCAAGTACTGCAGCTTCTGCGTGGTGCCCTATACCCGCGGCGAGGAGGTCTCGCGCCCGCTGGCCGACGTGCTCGCCGAGGTGGCCGGGCTCGCCGAGCAGGGCGTCAAGGAGGTCACCCTGCTGGGGCAGAACGTCAACGCCTACCGCGGGGCGATGGAGGACGGCGAGGTTGGCGCAAACGATGTGGCCGACTTCGCCCTGCTGCTGGAGCTTGCGGCCGCGATCCCGGGCATCGAACGCATCCGCTTCACCACCTCGCACCCGCGCGAATTCACCGAGCGGCTCATCGACGCCTACGCGCGCCTGCCCAAGCTCGCCAACCACCTGCACCTGCCGGTGCAGTCCGGCTCCGACCGCATCCTGTCGGCCATGAAGCGCGGCTACACGGTACTGGAATACAAGTCCATCCTGCGCCGGCTGCGCGCCGTGCGCCCGGACATCGCCATCGCCACCGACTTCATCGTCGGCTTCCCGGGCGAGACCGAGTCCGACTTCGAGGCCACCCTGCGGCTCATCGACGAGGTCGGCTTCGACAATTCGTTCAGCTTCGTCTATAGCCCCCGCCCCGGCACGCCGGCCGCAGCGCTCCCGGACGACACGCCGCAGGAGGTCAAGCTCGCGCGCCTGTACCGCCTGCAAGAGAGGATACGCGCCAACGCCGCCGCCATCAGCGCGGCCATGGTCGGCACGGTACAGCGCGTGCTGGTCGAGGGCCCATCCAAGCGCGACCCGGCCGAGCTCTCCGGTCGCACCGAGAACAACCGCGTGGTCAACTTCGCCGGCCCTGCGCGCCTCATCGGCCACCTGCTGGACATCCGCATCACGGCCGCCCTGCCCAACAGCCTGCGCGGCGAGGTCGTCCACGACCTGAGAGTCGATACAAGCAGATCGTTGGCCTGAAAATCAGGCCGAGAGCATGTGCTAGACTAACATTTGGTCCACCTGCGCAGCGCTGCATGACCACGGTCAACATCCACGAAGCCAAGACCCATTTCTCCAAGCTGATCGAGCAGATCCAGCGCGGCGAAGAGGTGGTCATCGCCAAGGCCGGGGTGCCGGTGGCGCGGCTCACCGCTTATACGCCCGACAAGCCGAAGATTCGTCCGCCGGGCGGCATGAAGGGCCAGGGCTGGATTGCCGATGATTTCGACGCGCCGCTGCCCGATGATCTGATCGCCGCCTTCGAAGGCAGGGAGCCTTGAGGCTGCTGCTTGATTCCCAGCTGGCGATCTGGTGGCAAATTACGCCGGAGCGCCTGCCCACCGCCATACACGACTGGATCGGTCAAGCCAGCGACGGCGTCTTCGTCAGCAAGGCAAGCTTATGGGAGATGGCCATCAAGATTGGCGTGGGCAAACTGGACATCGATCTGCAGCGTTTCATGGCGCACATGGAACAGGACGGTTTTTCCTGGCTGGGTATCGAGAACACGCACTTGCTGCAGCTGCGCCACCTGCCCCGGCACGATGATCACAAGGACCCGTTCGATCGCCTGCTGGCGGCGCAAAGCCTATCGGAGCCCATGATCCTGCTCACCAACGACCGCAAGCTTGCCCGCTACGGCCCGACCGTGCGGGTGATCTGAGCCATGGAGATCACCCTCGCTCCCGCCGACAACACGCGTCTTGCCAACCTCTGCGGCGTGCTGGACGAGAACCTGCGGCAGATCGAGACGGCGCTCGACGTGACGCTGGCCCGCCGGGGCGAGGTCTTCCGCATCGGCGGGCCGCCGGACAAGGTCGAGCTGGCGGCACAGATCCTGCGCGACTTCTATCAGCGCGCGCGCAAGCCCCTGGACATCGACGACATCCAGCTCGCCCTCGTCGAGATGACCCACAAAAGCGCGCCGGCGGCCGGGGGCGAGGACAACCTGCCGGTGCTCATGACCCGCCGGCAGGGGCTGCACGGGCGCACGGCACGGCAGAACCAGTATCTGCGCCAGATCCAGGAATTCGACGTGACCTTCGGCATCGGCCCGGCCGGCACCGGCAAGACCTATCTGGCGGTGGCCGGCGCGGTGGACGCCCTGGAGCGCGACCTCGTCAAGCGCATCGTGTTGGTGCGCCCGGCGGTGGAGGCCGGCGAGCGGCTGGGCTTCCTGCCCGGCGACCTGGTGCAGAAGGTGGACCCCTACCTGCGGCCTCTGTACGACGCCCTCTACGACCTGATGGGGGTCGACCGCGCCACCCGCGCCTTCGAGCGGCAGGTCATCGAGATCGCGCCGCTCGCCTTCATGCGCGGACGCACCCTCAACCACGCCTTCATCATCCTGGACGAGGCGCAGAACACCACGCCCGAGCAGATGAAGATGTTCCTCACCCGCATCGGCTTCGGCTCCAAGGCCGTGGTCACCGGCGACATCACCCAGATCGACCTGGCGCGCGGGCAGAAGAGCGGCCTGGTGGAGGTGCGCGACATCCTGCGCGAGGTGCGCGGCATCGCCTTCACCGAGTTCCAGAACGACGATGTCGTGCGCCACCCCCTGGTCGCGCGCATCATCGAGGCCTATGACGCCCATGCCGCGCGTGAGGCGGTGAGGGGTGAGGGGTGAGGGGTGAGGGGCCACGGCTCAAGCTTGCCGTGCAATACGCAGTGCGTGACCGCAACGGCCTGCCCGAGCGGGCGCAGCTGCGACGCTGGGCCCTGGCGGCGCTGACCCGGGATGC
>OGCL01001205.1_pt1 | contig 23158 bp, 22 predicted proteins | sample 1570041 | NCBI WGS metagenome assembly OGCL01 (sample SAMN06266162, study PRJEB24511) | hot springs metagenome | isolation source: Hot spring water | place: South Africa: Limpopo | collected 2015-06-22 | reverse complement strand
TATGTTTAAAAACTTACTTGCACTTCATATGTGCCTGAGTATTGTCTCCATTCCTGCCGCTCTCTAAGCGGACCTTCAACTTTTACAACTCTACCTATTTTAACAGGCATTTCTATAATACTTTCACTGCCAGCATCCAAAAAGTCATCTGGCTGGTTTTGTTTTCCAGGTATCCAGTCCCGCATCTGCTCTGCAAGTCCGTTTTCAAGCACAGACTTATGAGCATGTAATATTCCTGCTGTTAAAGCAGGCTCAAATGCTCCAAGAATCTTGTCTGATTTGTTTTGTTTTTCAACCTTTTCTTTAACAGCGCATTGCACTCGCTGCTCTACAAAAACTCTACGCAATATTGCAGGTAAAAAACCGCCCACACCACGTGTAAGGACTGTTACGCCCGGTATCTGTAATTCCACCACTCTTTCTGCAACCTTACGGCATTGGTCAAAAGGGTCACCTTTCAGGACATCAAGAATATGCCAGTAGAGATGTCCTCTCATGTCTTGAAACATTACTACAAATGCGCTGTCATCACTGTCTGCTTTACCAAGTGAACAGTCCCACACAGCTCTACATCCTGTAAGTAACTGTGAACCGAGAGACATCGAGACTGCTCCGTTTGCGAATCTAATCTCCTTTCATCTGAACCATGTGGGATATAAAGAAGGGATCGTACTCAGCAGTCAGATTACTAAGGGATACTTTCATCTGAACCATGTGGGATATAAAGATGATTTGTCGTTATAGGATAATAAGGATTGCTTATAACAGGCGTGCAACCGCCTGCAGGGGTGAGATTAAGGCTTAAGACTTAAGGCTTGCTTTGCTTTTTAGGACGCCCGCCCTTTTTGCCGTTAGCCCTGCAAGACAAGGTTTTCTTTAAAGACTTTCTCGACCCGCCTATTTTGCCTATCTCGCTCAAAAATTCTTTGATGATTTGTGAAGTATCCATGATTAACACTACCTTAACAGATTAGCTTATGTCAACTTTCATCTGAACCATGTGGGATATAAAGAAAATTTCCAAGGTCACATAAACTGTATTTTGAAACCTTTCATCTGAACCATGTGGGATATAAAGTATCATTTTTCTCTCTCAAAAAAACTGATAGCCTGCTTTCATCTGAACCATGTGGGATATAAAGTGATGATTTGCGATGTATCCATGTATGATATTACCCTTTCATCTGAACCATGTGGGATATAAAGACTAATGTTATGCAGCGATATAACAAGTTTATCGCTCTTTCATCTGAACCATGTGGGATATAAAGGAAAGCGGGCTTGAACACAAAGTAGAGCAAGTCTTCTTTCATCTGAACCATGTGGGATATAAAGCGCTGTTTGGGGCGCAAGGTTTTATGGAGATTATATACTTTTATGCAGATTTTAAAACATAATTACTTTTTTGCCAAGAAGTATTGGAAGTATCCCTAATTTTCCAAGATGGATAAGAAGTATTAAAAGTAAAGACCAGAGCATAGACACAGACAGGTGAATCTACCATTAACTAAAAAAGGGACAAGCCGTTAATAAACGAGTTGCCCCCCCAAAAATTTTTGCTAATATTGCTACTCCCTGACTGTAAGCACAGGGCATGAAGAATTTCTTACTACTCTTTCAGCAGTGCTGCCGAACAATACCCTGTCAATGCCTTTTCTTCCATGGGTGCCGATGACAATAAGGTCGATATTATTATTCTTGGCGAATGTCAAAATTTCCTCGTAAGGAACCCCACGGGCTACAGAATATTCAACATCCTTTAAATCTTCTCTGTCTTTCAAACCGAATCTTTCGAGTTCTTTTTGGGCGGTCGCCCGCAAATCTGAATACATAACATCAACAGATGTGTGCGGTATGTGCAGCCCAGACGCGGTGGCGATATCATAAAGCACATGGAGAAAATACAGCTTTGCTCCATAAGTTCTTGCCATATCAAGAGCATAAGGCAATGCATTTTTTGACCCTTCAGAAAAATCGGTTGGGAAAAGAATCCTCTTAATCTTCATAACTAAAATCTCCTCCTCTTTACGCATCTTTAAGATGCTGTTTTATTAAAAAGTTTTAAGCCTTTTGTTTGTAAGTATATCAGCCTCATTCCTTCAAAAATTAGATTTGGTCTCAAAATGTGGTTTAATTTTAATATAGGGGATATAATTTTTGCAAAACCGCCAGTAAGAATTATTTTTAGTTCGCATGCAATCTCACCCTCAATACCTTGAATTATATTTTCAACTGCTCCGGCTGTGCCGTGAATTATCCCTGTGGTTATGGCAGACTCAGTGTCTCTGCCCAGAAATCCCTTGGGTGTTTTAACTGCAATATCAGGCAGTTTGGCAGTGCCTTTAAAGAGGGCTTTTTGCATCAAGCCGATGCCGGGCATGATCGCCCCTCCGAGTATATCAGCATTCTTTCCGACCACAGTCAGCGTTGTCGCAGTGCCGCAGTCAACAACGGCAACAGCTTGATTAAAAAGAAAATATCCAGCAGTGGCATTGGATATCCTGTCAGCGCCGATAGTTTTTTTTCTTCTTAAATTCAGCGTTAGACCGCCCGTTACTCTGTGACTCACAACGAGAGGCTTTTCAGCGCCCAAATCCTGTAAAGCCTCGACTATTATTGGAGTAATAACAGGAACAACAGATGAGATTATAACTGCTTTATGTTCGGAATTTTTTATGAAACCACGGGTAGAATAATCTTCTATAAAAGCTTCAAATATTTCCTTATAAAGCGCTGCTGTCTTAAGAGGGGCTGAAGGAATTTTCTTAACAACAGATAATTTATTGATATGCGGTTTCAAAAACAAGGCAAAACCAATAAATGAATTGCCTATGTCAATACAAAGGAGCAATTTTTATTAATCCTCTGGCAATGGTTTTAGAACAATACAGGGCTTTATCATTCCCCCTCTCTTAACATTGTAACGTCTCCGGCATCCACTTTCATAAATGAACCATCGAACAGCTTCAGTATCAACAATCCTTCCTGGTCTATCTCTTCTGCAATGCCTTTGAAAACCTGATTTCCGATGGTAACCTTCACCTTTCTGCCGATGGTTGATGAACAATCGCGCCACTCTAAGAGTATATCCTTCTTGCCGTCTTTAAGAAGAATTTCATACCATCTGTCAAATTCCTTCAAGACCTCAAGGGCAATCTCTGTTCTGGCAAATTGACTGTTTGTCTCTTTTTTCACAGAAGTGGCTATTTGTCTGACTTCTTCAGGGAAATCATCAGAATCAGCATTGATATTAATCCCAATTCCAATAACTGCACGGTAAATTTTATCCATATCAGCGCTGATTTCTGTCAGTATCCCGCCTATCTTTTTATCATTGGCTATGAGATCATTGGGCCACTTGAGATGTATAGGAATCAATAAAAGCTTTCTAAGGGCAATACAGCAGGCAACACCCGACATCAGCGTCAATATAGTCGCATCCCTTGGGGCAATAGGGGGAATAAGCAATATGCTCATATATAAATTCTTTCCCGCAGGCGAGACCCATGTCCTGCCAAGCCTTCCCCTGCCGCTTGTTTGTTCATCGGCGATGATTACAAGGCCTTCTTTTGAGCCTTTATGAGCCATTTCCACACATAATGCATTGGTGGAGGCAACGGTCTTATAAAAAAGTAAATTGCTCCCAATCTTGTGTGAACCCTTGGAAAGGGCGTTCCTTATTTCTTCAATAGATAAGTCTGGTGATTCAATCAATTTATACCCCTTTGTTGGCGAACCCTCAATAAGATACCCTTTCTTTCTGAGTGCATTGATTCTCTTCCATATTGCAGCCCTTGTGAGACCTAATCTGGCGCCTATCTCCGCCCCTGAAAGATATTCTCTTGCTCCCTTGAGTAGTTCTATGACAGGTTCAGTTTTTACCTGGTTTTTCATTCAGACTGAAAATACTGCTATTGCTGTTCTAAAATTACCACCTCTACCTTGCCCTTCAGTGCCTTTGCAAAACTTTCTGCATCATCCTTGTTTCCCACTATTGCTCCAAAGTGCATGGGTATAGCGACCTTTGGCTTAATATCCAGTGCCGCCTGAACAGCTTCCTGCGCTGTCATTACATAGGTGCCTGAGACTGGAAGGAGGGCAACATCAATGTCTTTGAATGTCTTCATCTCGGGAATGTAATCCGTGTCTCCCGCAAGATAAATCCTCTGTCCGTTAACCTTAAAAATATAACCTACCCAGCCGGTTTCTTTCGGGTGAAATTGCTTGTTGGTATTATATGCAGGGACGGCTTCAATTTCTATTCCCTGAACATTAATTTTATCGCCAACTGTCACAATCTTGATATTGCCGGATAATTTTTTGGCACAGTCAGCGGTGGCAACTATTACAGTCTTATCCCCCTGAACCATTTTTACATCTTCAGGGACGCAGTGGTCGAAGTGATCGTGTGTTATAAGGATAATATCTGCTACATCTTTCTTTTTAATCTTAAATGGATCGGTGTAAATAATCTTCTCACCGACTATCTTAAAAGTATCATGCCCCAACCATTGAATGTTTTTGACCATTGCACTAACCTCCTTCTTTTCCGCCCATGTTATAGAGGGCAGTATTAAAATAAGTGAAATTATGAGAGAAATAATCTTCATAGCGCACTCCTACTAAAGATTTTTGATAATTATATCATATCATTTTGCTCTTTTAACACCAGTATATATGACCCAAAAATTAGCGATAGTTCGAGGATTGAGAACCTTCAACCTTAAGCTTGAAACATGAAACTTTTCCTGGTCGCAATGATAACCTTACTATCGCTGTTTTTCGGTATAACTAAAAAAACGGTTCTTTCTCATTTCAAGTAGGTAACTTTCCCTCTCTTGACGGGGGGATTAAGAGAAGAGCGAGATTAACACTATCCACTATTCACTGCCTTCATAATTATCCTCAACAACTATCCCCCTTTTGACCATTATGTTGTAAATATGCCTTGAGCGGTTCTGGACATAAGATGATGGAGCGGCAGGATTGTATTTTCTTGGGTTTGGCAAAACGGCTGCGAGTCTTGAGGCTTCCTCTGCCGTAAGCTCCGAGGCTGGTTTGCCGAAATAGTGTCGGGATGCAGACTCGACGCCGAAAATACCCTCTCCCCATTCGGCTACATTGAGATAAATTTCAAGTATTCTCTTTTTTGAAAGATTTTTTTCGAGCCTCCATGTCAGAATAGCTTCTTTGAGCTTCCTTACAGGATTTTTGGATGGAGTTAAATAGAGATTTTTGGCAAGTTGCTGACTTATAGTGCTGCCGCCAAATTTAAATTTTTTTTCTTTGATGTCCCTCTCTATCGCTTTTTGTATTGCCTCAAAATCGAATCCTTCATGCCTCCAGAACTTGTCGTCTTCAGCTATAAGAACCGCCTTGATTAAATACGGAGATATCCTGTTAAGGGGAGTCCAGATTTGTTTTATTTTTATATTTTTGCCTTGCTGCTGCCACTCCTTCTCCCTGTATTCCATAAAAGAGGTCTTTTTGGGATTTTCCTTTTTTAATCTGGAGACATCTGGAAAAATGAAATAGTAGCCGATGCTTGCGGCAACTCCGGTGAAGGCAAATATAATTATAACTAAGATTATCTTTTTCACATTTGTATCCCAAGAAATATTTGATAAGGGATATGAAACGATTTCTTTTCCATCGTGTCAAATCGAAGAATTTTGGATGGTATTTCTTTGTTTTTATTCTTTAAAGCAACTCAAAAGGACATTAAAAAGGATATAGCTACTTCTTATCAGCTTGTTCAGTTGCCCATTTTATAATTTCATTAACCATCATAGGGATTGTCGCCTTTGCAGGCATTATATCCACCTTTAAGCCCGCCTTCTCGATTGCCCCGAGAGTTACGGGTCCTATAGCTGCAATCTTTACATCTTTTAGAAAACTTATCGCTTCATCTCCCAGGATAGATATAAAATTGTTAAATGTTGCTGCGCTCGTAAATGTGGCTATTGTGATTCTGCCTTCTTTAAGAAATCTCTGGAGCCTTTTCCCGTGCCTTAAGGGTTTGACCGTCCTGTATGCTGGCGGAGTGTCTATTATGCCCCCACTCTCTCTTATTTTATCAGGGAATATCTCCCGAGCTTCAAAAGCCCTCGGCAGTAGAAATCTTAGCCCTTTTATTCCATCAGACTTAATGCTTGAGAATGCCTTTACAAGTCCCTCTGCATTGAATTCATTAGGGATAAGATCAACCTTTATGCCATAGTTTCTGATGATTCCTGCAGTTTTGGCGCCTATGGCGCATATTTTAATACCCTTCAGGTCTCTAATATCCCGACCCTTTTCAAGCAATCTTTCAAGGAAATAAGTAAATCCATTTTTGCTCGTAAAGATAAGCCAGTTATAGGATTCAATGTTGTCTATAGACCTGTCGAGCTGGCTATAGCTTTCCGGCGGTATGGTTTTAATTGTTGGAAATTCAAATACCTCAGCACCCAGTTCTTCAAGGGGTTCGTAGTCTGTTGAATATTCTCTGGTTATCAATATCCGGTGACCAAAAAGAGGCTTTTTCTCATACCACTGAAGGGTCTCTCTCAATTTCACTACATTGCCGATAATCATCACAGCAGGAGGCTTTATCTCGGCATCCCTTGCGTCTTCGGCTATCTTTCCCAACGTGCTCACAATGGTCTTTTGATCAGGTCTTGACCCCCATCTAACTAATGCCGTTGGGGTCTCAGATGATTTGCCATTTTGAAGGAGTTTTCCCGCAATATTAGGTATATTCTTAACACCCATCAGAAAAACAAGGGTGTCAAAGTTTTTGGCGAGTCCTGCCCAATCTATCGTGCTTTCTGGTTTGGTGACATCTTCATTCCCTGTTATAACTGCAAAAGATGAAGAAAATTTTCTATGCGTGAGCGGGATTCCTGCGTATGCTGGCGCTGCTATTGCAGAACTTATGCCCGGAATTATCTCAAAGCTGATTCCTTTATCAGCTAAAGCCTCAGCCTCCTCTCCGCCTCTGCCAAAGACAAAAGGATCGCCGCCTTTCAATCTGCATACAATCTTGCCCTCCAAAGCCTTCTCTATAAGGGCTTTATTAATCTCCTCCTGAGACATCGCATGGTGCCCGCCCCTTTTGCCTGCATAGATGAATTCAGCTTCTCTGTTGATATAATTCAAAATCTGGGCGTTCAAGTGAAAATCATAAACAACAACATCAGCTCTCCTTAAACAGCGAAGCCCCTTTACAGTCAAAAGCCCGATATCTCCTGGACCAGCCCCAATTATATATACCATACCTTTTTTCATCTGCAATACACCTCATCAAGGATCTGTCTTGCCCCTTTTGACAGAAGGTCTTCAGCAAGTTTAATCCCAAGGGATTCGTAATCATTTAGTCCGCCCTCGATACGCCCCTTTATTATCCTATCTCCTGATATACTTCCTACAAGCCCATCGATTATTAGTGAATGGCCAATGGTGGGATTTTGGATTTCAATTTCTTTACCTTCCTGCCTTATTATTCGTGCATGAGCAGCGATGGGAACCTGACAGCCCCCCTCAAGTCTCTTTAAAAAAGCTCGTTCAGCTTTAACGCATATAGACGTTTCATGATGATTTAAGGGTTTAATAAGGCTGTTGATAAACTCATCTTCAACCCTTGTTTCAATACCAATAGCACCCTGTCCTACAGCAGGAAGTGATTGTTCAATGGAGAGCATTTCGGTAATACGATGTGGCAAGCCAAGCCTAATGAGTCCAGCAGATGCAAGGATTATTGCGTCAAACTGACCATCGTCAAGTTTCCTTAAACGGGTATCGAGATTGCCCCTCAATTGAACTATTTTTAAATCAGGGCGGATGTTCAGCATCTGACATGAGCGTCTTAGACTGCTTGTTCCAACTGTTGAGCCACTCGGGAGCAAGCTAAGGTTTTGAATTTTGAACTTTGATTTTTCAATCTGTGAGACAAAGGCATCTCTTGGCTCTTCCCTTTTGCAAATAGCAGCAAGATGAAGTCCTGCAGGAAACTCAGACGGCACATCCTTCATGCTGTGGACTGCTATATCCGCCCCCCCCTTTAACAATGCCTCTTCTATTTCTTTGACAAATAAACCTTTGCCCCCAACCTTTGCGAGTGGAACATCGAGGATTTTATCCCCTGTCGTTTTAATTTTATTAAGCTCAACCTGCAAGCCAGGATGCAATCTTCGCAGTTCGGCTTTCACCCATTCTGCCTGCCATAAGGCAAGTTTGCTGCCTCTAGTGCCTATAATTATTCGTCTCATGAGCTAAGCCTGCATACTTGAAATTATTCCCCATTCTTCCGCTCCCCGGTATCGTCCCCATTTATCCCGTATAATTTCTTGATAACGGCTATTAGTTCATCCCTGTCTGCAGTACTTTCCTTCAATGCAGCCATAGGCGGGTGAATAAGTTTGTTAATTATGGCAGTTGCGACATGTTCGATAGCTTTCATTTTTTCAGCATCAAAATCAGGGAATTTATTCTTAAACTTCTCAAGTTCTTCGTTCTTAATCTCCTCAGCCTTCTCGCGCAAAGCAACAATGGTGGGGACTGAATCGAGGGAAGCCATCCATTTTTCAAATTTTCCAACTTCCTCGTCTATTATCTTTTCAGCCTTTTCCGCCTCTTTTTTCCTCTCAAGAATATTCGTATCGACAACTTCTTGAAGGTCGTCGATATTATAGAGATAGGCGTTGTCAATACTATTGACATCGGGGTCAATATTTCTGGGAACGGATATATCAATAAGAAAAACGGGCTTGTATCTTCTCTCCTTCATTATCTTCTGCATCTGTTCTTTTTTAAGAACATAATCTGGAGCCCCTGTGGAACATATCACAATATCGGTATTGACTAATTCCTTGTGAAAATCCTCAAATCTCACAGCCCTTCCGTTAAAATCCCTTGCAAGCTCACATCCTCTCTCATACGTCCTATTTGCTACCTTGACATCTGTTACTCCGTTGTTTAGTAAATGCCGTGCTGCAAGCTCAGCCATTTCGCCGGCGCCTAAGAGCATAAAGGATTTTCCTGAGAGTTCCTTAAATATCTTTTTGGCAAGTTCGACCGCTGCGAAGCTGATTGACACCGCATTTTCAGCTATCCTCGTCTCTGTCCTTACTCTTTTGGCAGCAGATATTGCATTTTTCATGAGTCTGTTAAGAATAATACCTGTTGTTTTTTTATTAAGGGCAAAGTCGAATGCTTCTTTGAGTTGTCCCAATACCTGTGGCTCTCCTACTATCATGGAATCAAGGCTCGAGGCTACCCTGAAAATATGACGGACTGAATCCAATCCGCTAAAAAAATAGAGGGCTTTATCAAAGTCATCTCTCTTTATAGAATGAAATTCGGATAGAAAATTCTTAATCGAATCTAAAGAATTGGAGGCATCTTTTGCGAGGGCGTATATCTCTACCCTGTTGCATGTCGATAATACAGCGACCTCGCTGATTTCTGGCAGTGCTTTGAGTTTGGTAATTCCCTCATCGAGTTTTTGACCGTTGAAGGCGAGCCTCTCCCTAACGTTTACATTGGCAGTTTTGTGATTAAGCCCTAAAACCAGAATAGTCAAGGTATTCCTCTCATAAAGTTAACTGAAGGAGTGCAGACTCCTGAGCAGCAGATTGACCCCGAAAAAGGTGAACAGCACTGATAAAAACCCGATAATAGAGAGAACAGCTGCTTTTTTGCCTCTCCACCCCTTAGCAACTCTTAGATGTAAAACAAGCGCATATATAAGCCAGGTAACAAGGGACCATACCTCTTTTGGATCCCACCTCCAGTAACCTCCCCAAGCGCTTTCTGCCCAGAGAGCGCCTGTTATGATGGCAAGGGTAAGCAAGGGAAATCCGAATGTGATGAGTCTATAGTTTATCTCGTCAAGTATCTGAAGATTCGGAAGTCTTTGAAAAAGCCCGCTCAACCGCTTTGCCTTCAGGTAATGTTCCTGCAAAAGATACATCAACCCTACACCTGCTGCGATAGCGAAACTTGCATTTCCAGCAAAGGCAAATATGATATGAATGTTGAACCAGAAGCTCTGCAAAACAGGGGATAGGGGAATAATTTCTCTTGGGAATGTAGATGAAGAAAGCATCAGGACAAATACTATAGGCAGGATAAATGCACCCATTATGCCTATTTTGTATCGGTATTCGAGGAAAAAAAAGATCAGAACAATACACCATGCAAAAAATGATGAAGCCTGATGCATCCCTGCTACGGGCAGATAACCCCCGGCGTAATACCTTACGACGAGGTTTGCTGTATGGAATATAAAGCCGCAAATAGCGATAATCAGTATCAATCTGGAGAGTCCCCTGCTCTCCCTGAATATCTCTATAAGCCCTATTATCGTTGCAGCAAAATAAAAGATGAGGGCAAGTTTAAAGGTCAAAATTTCCATCAGAAGCAGCCAAGCTCGCAGTTACTGATTTTTATCCTCAGGTCATCTGCAAGTTTGCCAACGCTGGAATATGGCAGCCCAGTCTCTTCAGCTATTTTTCTCGCCTCGGCACAGGAGATTCTCTGCTCTACTGAACGTTCAATTATAAGTTCTTTAGCTTTTTTTTCATTCATCAAGGTTTCCATATAATCAATTACCTCTTTTATTATTATATCGTTATCATTGTTTTTATTAAAATTCCATGTATCAAAAACCTTACAATTACGTAAAATATCGGGATATACGGTAAATAACGGAGAGTCCGATGACATTATAACAATTTCAGCCTTATTGAGAAGGCTCCAAGACGACTGCTTGATATCTTTGTTACCTCCGGTAGATGCGAATACTATAACATCGGGGTTGACAAATTCAATTGCGCTGTTGCCCTCTATGATTATCCCGTCTAAATGATAGAGTCTGTCTAATGCAAGAGGCATGACCTCAGAAAGATTCTCAGGGGGCGATTGAACCCACAAAACCACTTGAGCCCCAGCCTCAATTAACCTCTGAGTGTCCTTATTAGGTTCTTTAAGAATTTCAGCATCGTCTATTATTGATGAATAAAACTCGGTCTTTGTATATTTTATTGCCCCCCATCTCTTTTTAGCCGAGAGCTTTAAGAATGATGCGTATTCATTAATTTGGACTTCGGAAGCATTAAGCCCGCCAGAAAGCGCTCTGATAAGCGCGGAAGCAATTGTCGTCTTGCCTGAAGAACTGCCACCCCCCCCGACTCCTATGATAAATGGACCGCCCATACTCTTAAAATAGCTTATATATCAAATTCTCTGCAAGGCTAAATGTCTGCAGGACAGGATAAGCAAAAAAATTATTATTATAATTATGCAATTCAGGGGACACCATACCTAATTGCTGATGAACTAAGTTAGCTGCCCCCGGAATGCCTGCAATATTTATTTAGCCATTAAGCTGAATGTATAATAATACTTAAAGCCCTTACTCAACGATTACACAAGGAGGATATAAATGAGAAGGTTGATAACAATACCGACAATGTTTCTTGCGGTATTTTACATATTTCAATGTCTGATTTTTTCTGCTGGTTTTTTTAGTGATAAAGTTTATGCTGAAGAGCCGAAAATTTCCAAAGAGGCAATTGATATACTCTCTCGCACAGGACAGGCAATGGCTGAGGTCGTGGCTGTCGTGAGGCCTGCCGTTGTAAATGTCTCAACGACGAGGATTGTCAAAACACCTGGACTCCCTCATCCTTATTTTGATGATCCCTTTTTCAGAAGGTTTTTCGGCGACGATTTCAACAATATGAGAAAAAAGAGGGAGCATAAAACCACAAATCTCGGCTCGGGTGTAATAGTAGATAAAAATGGTTATATACTCACAAACAACCATGTCATAAGAGGCGCTGACGAGATAATAATCAAACTGTCTGATAAAAGAGAATTTAAAGGAAAGATAGTGGGAACTGACCCTAAAACAGATATTGCTGTAATAAAGATTAATGCCGATAGGCTCCCTGTAGCTAAATGGGGCGACTCAGACAGGTTACGAGTCGGTGAGACCGTTATAGCTATCGGTAATCCCTTCGGTTTAAATCAAACTGTAACATCCGGCATTATAAGCGCTACTGGCAGGGCTAATGTTGGGATAGCTGATTACGAGGACTTTATTCAAACTGACGCCGCCATTAATCCCGGCAACTCCGGCGGAGCCCTTGTGAATGTGAGGGGCGAAATCATCGGGATAAACACCGCAATATTCAGCACCTCAGGGGGATATCAGGGCATCGGATTTGCAATCCCAAGCAACATGGCAAGGTCTGTTATGGAAAATCTTATTAAGAAAGGCAAGGTAATCAGAGGATGGCTCGGTCTAACAGTTCAGCAGCTTACACCCGAACTCTCGAAACAGTTTAAAATTAAAGATGGTAAGGGAGTTCTTGTAGCAGAAGTAACAGAACAGAGCCCTGCAGATCAAGCAGGGATAAAGAGGGGGGATGTTATTGTCGAATTTGACGGCAGGGAGGTCAGTGAACCTGCCGTACTCAGAAATCTTGCAGCGAATTCTCAACCCGGCAAGGAGGTAACAATTAAACTCATCAGCAATGGGGTTACAAAATCTGTCAGGGTCGTTATCTCTGAACTGCCTGCAGAAAGGCAAAAGAAGCCGGAAATATCTCAAAATCAACTCAAAGGCGTTCATGTCCAGAATATCACCCCTGACATCAGAAAAATGCTTCAAATACCTCCAAAGATAAACGGCGTTATCATAAGCCATATTGAGACAGGAAGCCCAGCAGAAGATTTATTAAAAAAGAACGATGTAATTGCAGAGGTGAACAAAAAAAAGATAAATAATGTGGCTCAATACAAAGAGGCTTTAATGGGCATAAAAGCGGGTAAACAAATACTGCTGCTTATTTACAGAAATGGAGCATTTGAATATCTTATTTTGCCGTCGAAATAGATAGTTATGTGCGACAATAAGGGACCCAACATAAGGGCTTTTTTTACTAATATGAAAGTTCCAATGCCATTTACAAGGAAGTTGTATCTGCTTGTCAGGAACAATGCCTTAAAAATAATAAAAAGAAAAAACTGCTGTGGCAATCATGGTGAGCCTGGCTGCTGACAAACCGACAGCAGGGTCACCGGCAGGTGACCGAAGTAATTGAATTCCACAGACATATAGCGAGTTTTGTCTTTCAAAGTTATACGCCGCCAGATTGTAAGGCATATGTCTAATGCTGCATCCTTCGACAAATTCAGGATGACAGTATGAATATTGTTGTAGGATGACAGGATAAACTTTTTGGAGGAGAAGCAGGGGATTGCTAATCCCATGCAAATATGACAAGAAATACTTAATGTTAAACAAAAATTATCTCCTGCCTTCAGAGGCGCTAAAAATATTAATAAACGCACTAAAAAAGGTTGACCCCCCTTTTGAGAGATGTAAAATTGAGGAGGGCTTTGGACGCATAACAGCGACCGATATAGCGTCACCCGAAGATTTGCCTTCTTTTGCACGCTCAACTGTTGACGGCTATGCAGTCAGTTCAGCAGATACCTTTGGGGCATCAGAGACTTCACCTGCCTATATTACCGTTAGACATGAGGTCAAAATGGGTGTTGCCCCTGATTTTACTGTGAGATCAATGGAATCAGCCATTATTCCAACAGGGGGGATGCTGCCAGAGGGGACAGATGCAGTCGTAATGCTTGAGCACGCCCAGTTTATACCCCCTGATATGATTGAGATTATAAAGTCCGTCGCTCCTGCTGAGAATGTCATTCAAAGGGGTGAAGATATAAAGCTGGGAGAAATCCTCATTCATAAAGGGAGTAAATTAAGGGCTCAGGATATTGGCGCTCTTGCAGGGATAGGGATTATAGAGATAGATGTCTTTAAAAAACCGTTAGTGTCTGTTATCTCTACAGGCGATGAGATAATATCCCCTGAAATGCCAGTCAAACAAGGGCAGATAAGGGATATCAACTCCTATACCCTGACAGGTCTTATTAAGGATGCAGGTGGAATTGCACTTAGGAAAGGGATAATCAGAGACGAATACAATGCGATCAAGGGTATCATTGAGGAGTCTGTAAACGATTCCAACATGATTTTGCTGAGCGGAGGCACTTCGGCAGGGGCTCAGGATATGGTCGCTTCTATAATAAACGATATCGGCAGCCCCGGAGTTCTGTTTCACGGCTTATCTCTTAAGCCGGGCAAGCCGATGATAGGCGGCATAATCGGCAATAAACCTGTTTTAGGGCTTCCCGGACACCCTGTTGCTGTTGCCGTATGTTTCGATCTTTTCATCAGACCATTAATAGAAGCCCTTGCAGGGTTAAGGCAAGACAAATATACATATAAGACAATAAGGGCTAAAATGACAAAGAATGTCGCATCTGCTGCTGGGAGGGAAGACCATATAAGGGTCTATATTGAAGAAAAAGACGGAGAGATATACGCACATCCCGTATTAGGGAAATCAGGGCTTATATCGGTGCTTGTAAGGGCGCAAGGTTCAGTAGTTATACCCCATAGCAAATTCGGATTGGACGCAGGAGATGAGGTCACAGTAAGGCTATTCTGAAATATCAAAAACTAAGCGACACCTTAATTGCCCACCCGATAACCATGTCAGAACTTTATAAGCTTATACATGACCATGCTACTCAAATACTGAACCAGCTTAAAGAATCCACTGTTAAAAAAATCTACAACCTCTCTATTCCACATTTTGCTTTGATTCTTCAGTTTTTGGGCAAGCCTTTCATAGCGATAGAAGACTCTCCTGAGAAGGCACTAAGGCTTTACGGGGACTTTCTTTTTTTCAGGGACGCCTTATCAAAGGGAAATAGAGAACCTGTGTTTTATTTTCCACCGCCAGACAGTCCTGAAAACATCGGCATGAGATGCAAGATTTTACAGAGACTTACATCGATGGAGCCATTTGTCTTGTTTACCTCTTCCGATGCTCTTATGACTGGATTTGAAATTTCGTCCTTAAAAGATAAGGTTTTGCAATTTAAAAAAGGGCTTTCCTTTGAGAGGGGGAAGCTCCACGAAAGCCTTGATGCAATTGGATATAAGGAGGTAAGCCTTGTTGTGGAAAAAGGCGATTATGCCAGAAGAGGCTGGATATTCGACATTTTTCCGACAACAGAAGAAGACCCTATAAGGGTCGAATTTTTCGGAGATGAGATTGAACTGATAAGGACTTTCAACATCGAGACTCAGAGATCTATGAGAGAACTTGAGGAGATCTTGATTTTCCCTTCTTTTGAGGAGGCGCCTGTTACAAACTTGATTAGTCAGCCAATTAAATTGGACGAAGTAGAAATCTTTTGTGAATCGAGTGTTTGCAAAGAAGCAATGGGTGGAACGGAACTCCAAGTTTATAAAACTATCTCCCTATCTCACTTTCCTTTTATAACAGACGGAGTAGATTCAGGCGAGAGTTCCCTGAAAGGATTTGGAATAACATATGATGAAAGGAAATCAATCGAGGAGCTTGTCCGTCCGGTATCAGAAGCTGAAAGGGTTATCATAGCGCTGCCTTCGGAATCGCAGTCGCAAAGGCTTAAGAATATTTTCCGTGACGGGGGCATTATCATTCCTGCTATAGAAAGGACTGCCTTGCTCCACTATGATGGCTCGAAATGCATCACTACAGGCAGTCTTTCAGGGGGTATCAATATTTCAGGACTACTGTTACTTACCGATAAAGAAATCTTTGGGGAGAGACCAGATAGACTACCAAGAAAAAGAAAACTAAGGACGACAAACCTTCTCTCCCAGATAGAGCATCTCGATATCGGTGATTTCGTTGTTCATGCGGAGCATGGCATAGGAAGATTTGCCGGGTTTGAAGTCAGGTCAATAGAAGATTATGAAGAAGAACTAATAATCATTGATTATGCCAACGGGGATAGACTTTACACGCCTACTTACAACATAGACAAGATTAAGAAATACAGTGCATCTGAAGGGCATGTGCCCGCGCTAAGCAGGCTCGGCAACAAAAAGTGGCAGAAAACTAGACAGAAAGTCAAAGAAGGAATAAGGGAGATGGCGGAGAAGCTGCTCAGGCTTTATGCAGAGAGAGCGGTTGCAAAGGGTTTTGCTTTTAGTGATGATACCCCAATGCACAGGGAATTTGACGAATTTTTCCCCTATGAAGTCACAGATGACCAGTTAAGATCGTTCGATAAAATAAAGAGACTGATGTCTTCTGAAACTCCGATGGACATGCTCCTGTGCGGAGATGTGGGTTTTGGCAAGACAGAGATTGCCATGAGGGCAGCATTCAGGGCGGTTTATGACGGAAAACAGGTTGCCGTAATAGTTCCTACTACACTTCTTGCAGAGCAGCATTACAGAACCTTTAAGGAAAGATTTTCAGCCTTCCCTGTAAAAATAGATTATCTGAGCAGGTTCAAAACAGTGGGTGAGATTAAAAAATGCCTTACAGCCCTTTCAAGGGGCGAGATTGACATTATAATTGGCACCCATATGCTTCTCAAGAAAGATATCGGCTTTATTAACCTTGGCATGCTAATAATAGACGAAGAGCATAGATTTGGCGTATCCCAGAAAGAAAGACTCAAGGAACTCAAAAGGGGAGTCGATGTCCTGACCCTTACAGCAACTCCGATTCCACGCACGCTGCATCTCTCCCTTTCAGGCATAAGGGAGATGTCAACGATAGAAACGCCACCCGAAGAGAGACTTGCCGTAAGGACATTCGTAACCACCTTTTCCGAAAAAACCATCAAAGAAGCCATTGAAAGGGAGACAAGAAGGCAAGGGCAGGTATTTTTTGTTCACAACAGAATAAGGGATATAGATAAAATGGCTGACTTTTTGAAAAGACTGCTTCCAGACATACGCATTGATGTTGCTCACGGTAGGATGAAAGAGACTGACTTAGAAGGCAAAATGCTAAAATTTCTCGACAGGCATACGGATGTCCTAGTATGCACCGCAATTATAGGTTCCGGACTGGATATAACAAACGCCAATACCTTAATAGTGAATCGTTCAGACTCATTTGGACTCTCGGATTTATATCAGCTAAGAGGAAGGGTTGGCAGGGGACCGACTCAGGCTTATGCTTATTTTCTTATCCCCGGTGAAGAAATTATCTCCGCAGAGGCAAAAAAAAGATTAAAGGCTTTACAGGAGATGAGTTATCTAGGCGCTGGGCTCAAACTTGCCCTAAAAGATCTGGAGATAAGGGGTGCGGGTAATATTCTCGGCAGGGAACAATCTGGACATATCCATAATGTCGGATTCGATATGTATATGGAGATGCTCGAAAAGACAGTGGCTGAACTAAAGGGAGAGATTCTCCCTTATGATTTTGAACCGCAGATAAGATTTAGATTTACCTCCTTGATTCCAGAAGATTACATATCGGATGTAACTTTGAGATTAAGCATATACAGACGAATCTCGTCGGCGAAATCACCTGAAGAACTGATAGACTTAAAAGATGAGCTGACCGATAGATTCGGGGCATTGCCCAAAGAGACGACTAACCTCCTAAATATAATGAAGATAAAACTTTTTGCAAAAAACCTTTATATTAATAAAATTATCGATACAGGCGAAAAGGTAAGATTTCTGTTCATTGTTGACACTGAAAATGTCTATAAAATTCCTTCTGATTTTTACGACAATATCCTTAAAAAACTCTTTGCCCTAACATCAGGGAAACAAAAGAACAATATTCGTTTCCATCCCGAGGGTTTTGAGCTGGTTACCTCCGGGATGCAACCCGACGAAATAATCAAATTTAGTGAAGAGATATTAACGCTGCTGGTTAAGAAATAGACTTTTTTGAATACTGGCATGATATAATATTTGGTTTTAAATAAATCTTTTATTGTTTTTTCATGCCTTAAGAATTTAAAGAATGTTCAGATAAAATTAACTGGGGGTAAACAAATGAAGAAAGTAACCAATATTCTTTTTGCAGGAGTTGGAGGTCAGGGCGTAGTTCTCGCAAGCGCTATTCTCGCCAAGGCTGCCTTTGATAACGGGTATGATGTTAAAGACAGCGAGCTCCACGGTATGGCTCAAAGGGGCGGGAGCGTCGTGAGCCATATCCGTTATGGAGATACTGTCAACTCACCTCTCATACCAAAAGGCAAAGCCGATTTTTTTGTTGCTACAGAAGAACTTGAGGGTCTCCGTTACGCCTCCTTCGTAAAGTCGGGCGGTAAAGTAATACTAAATAAGCGGAGAACTGTCCCTGTTACTGTCAATCAGGACTGTCCTTATCCCGAAAATGCCAAGCTTGATTTAGAAGCTATGAATCTCGATGTCCTCGAGATAGACGCCTCTGAAGTCGCAAAGAAAATTGGCAGTAGCAAGGTAGAAAATATAGTTTTGATAGGTGTTCTCTCATCTTTTCTGTCGCTGCCAGTTGAGAAATGGCGGAACGCCATAAAGGAGATGGTGCCTCCCAAGACCATAGACCTCAATCTAAAGGCATTTGAAGAAGGACGGAAAATAGCTGAAGACAAGAGAAAGTAAGCATTTGTCCAAGAGCAGTAAGAGTGCCTAATTAAGATTTACTCGTCATCACCGCAGAGCAATCTTTTTAAATAAACCAACATACAAGGAGAGATGATGTATTGGCAGGAGGAGATAGAAACTATTGACAGAAATAACCTTGAGAAAATACAACTGCAGAGACTTCAACAGACAGTCAGCCGCATTTATGAAAATGTTCCTTTCTATCGTGATAAATTCAATGAAAGCGGGCTGAAGCCCGATGATATAAAATCATTATCGGATGTTGTTAAACTACCTTTTACAACTAGAGAAGACTTGCGCAATAACTATCCTTACGGTTTACTGGCAGTGCCGAAAACCGGCGTTGTTCGTCTCCACACCTCAAGCGGAACAACAGGAAAGCCAAAGGCTATATTTTTCTCACGAAACGACGTGAACCAGTCTGCTGAGCTTATTGCACGCTGCCTTATTATGACCGGCATCAGGAGCGATGATGTCCTCCAGAATATCATGACATATGGTTTGTTTACAGGCGCACTGGTTATGCATTACGGCGCCGAAAAGGTTGGAATACTCGTAATCCCTGCAGGACCCGGCAATACAGAGCGCCAGATAGCCCTGATGCAAGACTTCGGCTCTACTTCACTTCACATTACTCCCAGCTATGCCCTTTATATTGCAGAAGTAATGGAATCAAAGGGGATATTGCCGCAGAGAGACCTTTCATTGAGGAGGGCATATATGGGCGCTGAGCCTTATTCTGAAGAGACGAGGTTGAAACTCGAAAATATGCTTGGCATTGATGTTTATAACTCTTATGGTTTGTCCGAAATGAATGGCCCTGGTGTGGCTTTCGAGTGCACAAAAAAAGATGGGATGCACATATGGGAGGACAATTTTATTGTCGAGATTGTTGACCCTGAAACCGGCGAACAGTTGCCGGATGGGAGTGAAGGCGAGCTTGTTTTGACAACCCTTTGCAGGGAAGGAATGCCCTTTTTAAGATACCAGACAAAAGATATAACCAGGATTATTCCAGACAGGTGCGAATGCGGCCGCACCCACAGGAGAATAACCCGCATCACCGGCAGGGTGGATGATATGTTCATAGTAAGGGGGGTGAATATCTTCCCTCAGCAGATCGAAAGAGTGCTTATGGGCGTCAAGGGGGTTGCACAGAATTACCAGATTCATCTTGACGCTTATGATAAAATGACTGTGAAGGTAGAAATAGAACAAGACTTCTTTGACGGGAGTATTGACCATCTTTTGAGCTTAAAATCAAAGATAACAGAGAAATTAAAGTCCGAAATTCTTATTACTCCCAAGGTGGAACTTTTGGAGCCCGGAACTCTCCCAATAAGCGAGGGCAAGGCACAGAGGGTTATAGACAACAGGACATTATAGAAAGGAGTTTTTATGGCTGGACTTAGAGAGATATCAGTATTTGCTGAGAATAAACCCGGCAAGGTCGAAAAAATCACAGGGGTTCTTGCCAGAGAAGGAATTAATATACTTGCAGTCTCCATAGCGAGCACAAACGGTTTTGGGATAATTAAATTTATCGTTGATAAAACAGAACTCGCCTTTACAAAGCTTAAAGAGAGCGGTTTCACTGTTTCTCTTAATGAGGTGCTGGCTATCGAGATGCAGGATGTGCCGGGACAGATAAATGAGATTGCCAAAGTCCTTTTGAGAAATGATATTAATATGGAGAATGCCTATGTTTTCGTTGAAGAGTCAAGGAAAAAGGCTTATTTAATAGTGCTGGTCAAAGATATTGAGTCTGCAAAAAGCCGCCTGAAAAATGAAAGTCTTAAACTATACGAATGATTATTAACAGGGAGGAAACATGATCTGGGACAAAGAAGCTGAATGCATGCCTTTCGAACAAAGGCGAAAGCTTCAACTTGAGAGACTGCAAAAAATAGTTAAAAAAACTTATGAGAAAGTGCCTTATTACAGAGCTCGCTTTGATGAACTCAAGGTAAAGCCTAAAGATATTAAAACCCTTGAAGATATTTCCAGACTTCCTTTTACAACCAAGACAGATTTGAGAGAGGGCTATCCTTTCGGGATGTTTGCTGTGCCCTTTGGAAAGATAGTCGAAATCCATACATCTTCAGGCACAACAGGCAAGCCTGTTGTAGCAGGCTATACCAGAAAGGACATAGATGTATGGGGAGAGGTAATGGCTCGCGCCCTAACGATGGTAGGAGCTGGCAAGGATGACATTATTCAAAATGGATACGGCTATGGGTTATTCACAGGGGGGTTGGGTGTTCACTACGGGGCACAAAAAATCGGGGCTACCGTGCTGCCAATCTCTGCAGGAAACACAAAGCGTCAGCTTGAGGTAATGCTCGATTTCGGTTCTACCATAATTACATGCACCCCTTCATACGCCTTGCATCTAGCTGAAGTCGCTGCAGAGCAGGGTATAGGCGGCAAGGATTTAAAATTGAAGGCGGGCTGTTTTGGCGCTGAGGTCTGGACGGAAAAAATGAGGGATGCCATCGAGGAAAAGTTTAATCTCTTAGCGCTTAATATTTACGGCTTGACTGAACTCATAGGTCCCGGAGTCGCTCAAGAGTGTGAGGATAAGAGCGGACTTCATATCGCAGAAGACCATTTTTATCCTGAGATAGTCTCTCCCGAAACCCTTGAGCCTCTGCCTGAAGGACAGAAAGGCGAACTCGTCTTAACATCTCTCACACGAGACGGAATGCCGATGATTCGGTTTAGGACACGGGATATCACCTCGCTAAAACGGGAGGTTTGCAAATGCGGCAGGACGCTTGTGAAGATGGAAAGGGTTATGGGTAGAAGCGATGACATGCTCAAAATTAGGGGTGTGCTGATATTCCCTTCGCAAATAGAAAAAGCCCTTCTTGAAATTAAAGGCATAGAACCTCATTACCAAATCATAGTCACCCGTCCTCACCACCTCGATGAACTCGAAGTGCAGGTAGAAACCTCAAAGGATATATTTTCTGATGAGATAAAACATCTGGAACAAATGAAGAAAAAGATCGAAAACCATATTGAGAAATCGATTGGTTTAAGGGTTAAGGTGACCCTCGTTGAACCCAGAACCCTACCACGAAGCGAAGGCAAGGCTAAAAGGGTATTTGATAAAAGGGAATTATAAGGAGGCATGAAATGAAGATAAAGCAAATTTCAGTTTTCCTCGAAAACAAAAAAGGCAGGCTTCTGGAAGCTACCGAAGCACTTGCAAAGGCTGGCATCAATATAAGAGCCCTTTCTATAGCGGACACCTCGGAATTCGGCATACTCCGCCTCATCGTGCCGGATCCAAAAAAGGCAAAGGAAGCTCTGGAAGGCAACAATTTTACGGTTAGAGAAAACGATGTCATTGCGGTTGGGATTTCTGACAGTCCAGGCGGGCTTGCCGGTATCCTTAAGGTCCTTAATGATGCAGACATAAATGTCGAATATCTTTATGCCTTTGTTCAAAAGAGCGGTGAAAAAGCTGTTGTAGTTCTCAGAATAGAAGACCCGGAAGCAGGTTCAAAAGCGCTTATAGACAGAGGCATCACTCTGCTTTCGAGCGATGATGTATATCAGTTATAAATCATAGGTGCCCAAAATAATATTCAAGCAGGGATATAATGCGATTTCTTTGCCAAAGAACTATCTTCGTGCATATGTAGGCCTTTGAGAGACTTCATATTTAGTTTTGCAATGTCGGCAGTTGAGGCTTCCGCTTCGTCTTCAGCTCCTTTGAGGTTACCTGTGGCTTGGCTCCAGAAATCGCATCATATCCCTCGGATTCGAAAGTATATAAGAATTTATTTTGGATGGGTATGGTTATAAATATAAATTAATCAGCCTTGCGGTTTTGCCGTGGGGCTGATTAATATTGCTGCCACACATGCCTTTGCTAAATACAAAACAATAAAGATGGAAAATTGAACTAGTTTGTTTATTTGTCATTCCGAGAACCCGAAGGGTTCATAGCAATAGGCGAAATCCTTTACCTATAGAGACAGTGATCCAGAAGTATTAAGTACTGTTCAAAAATCAATTGTGCGACAGTTTCAATCCAATAATCCCCGCAACAATCAGAATCACCGACACTATCCTCATGAGGTCTGCCGAATCTTTGAATAAAATAATCCCTGTTATAAAAGCCCCCACTGCTCCAATGCCAGTCCATACCGCATAGGCGGTTCCCATAGGAATATTTTTTTGGGCTAACCACAAGAATAAACCACTCAGTCCCATCGAAATTACCGCAACAAAAATCCACATAACCTTATTTGAAGTGGCTTGTGACAGCTTTAGACCAAGGGGCCAGCCAATTTCAAAAACGCCAGCTATTATAAGAAATATCCAAGACATGTAATATTTTCCCTTATTTTATATAGATTTTAAGATTGAAAGAGATTAATAATGCAGAAGAAAATAGTAAAATACTAAAAACAGGGTTCGTGCAATAACACGAACCCTTTGATAATAAACTCAGCATGCTAACAGTTTTCACTGTTAACTGATTATAAGCCCTTCAAGAACTTTAAATTTAGCGATAAAAAAGATTATCATAGCAACCCAGAGCGAAGCTAAGGGAGAAGCAATCTCCTCTTTTATCATGGGATTGCCAAGAATCTGCAAGGTTCTTGGCAATAACCTATAAATCAACTAAACTACGCTTCTATCGCTGTCAGCCTATCCTGTTGATTTCGA
>OGCL01001201.1_pt1 | contig 23193 bp, 23 predicted proteins | sample 1570041 | NCBI WGS metagenome assembly OGCL01 (sample SAMN06266162, study PRJEB24511) | hot springs metagenome | isolation source: Hot spring water | place: South Africa: Limpopo | collected 2015-06-22 | reverse complement strand
TCCGTAAGCCTAAATGCGTTACCTATGTCCCCCGACACCTGTCACCTATGTCCCCCGGCTGAACACTGTGCGCACCACGTTTGGCAGCGCAATACCGGTGCGCACGGCGCGCCCTACAGATCCAGCCCAGCTTAAGCTCAGTGGAGCTGAGCAAACGCAACACGCTATTGGGGCATAGCCTTTTTATGGCGCGCTCCCCGCCATGGTGCAGCCTGCACTATCCGGGTTCACCCGCGGCCCGATGCACCTCGCCAGAATGGCCAGAACCCCCGTATTTACGGGCCTGCAGAGGTCGTAATAAAACTGGCATACAGCCTGCATAGACTCAAGCAACTCCAGTTTTGGGGACCTTGGTACAGGCAGGCCGGGGAATCCCCTCTTTTATTGCCTAGCATCCCTGGCGGCACCCTGCGCGCCGTCGCGATACGAAATGGCCCCGGCCATTGCTAGTCCTGGGTCAATTCGACCCGCAGACGCCAGCGCCCCTCCAGGGGCGTCAGCGTCCACTGGCCCGCCAGCGGGCGGGCCGCCACCAACTGCAGATGCAAACGCCCCCCCGACTTGCTCACCCGCCAATTCACCGGGCGCCCGTGCAACAGCAACTGGCCCTGCTGGTCACGCCCCAGGCTCGGCAGGCTCAGGGCATAACGCCCCAGTTCCCGACTCTCGCTGATGCCCCACGGCTTCTGGTTAAACCACAGCGACAGCCCCGCGCCTTCGACTTCCACCTGCTGCAGACGCAACAGCGGCGGCTGCAGGCTGCGGCCGATCATCAGGCCGAGCAGAAAGCCCAGGATCGCCAGGGAAACAATCACCCGCAACCACGGCCGCGGCCGCGGGGCTGTACAATGCTGCTCGCCTTCAAGCTCGGAGCCGTGCATGTTCCATGTGATCCTTTTTCAACCTGAGATTCCGCCCAATACCGGCAACATTATCAGGCTCTGCGCCAACAGCGGCTGCCAGCTGCACCTGATCGAACCCCTGGGTTTCGAGCTGGACGACAAGCGCCTGCGCCGCGCAGGTCTGGATTATCACGAATACGCCACCCTCAAGCGCCACGCCGACCTCGCCAGCTGCCTGGCCAACCTCGGCCAGCCGCGCCTGTTCGCCTTTACCACCAAGGGCTCCCAGGCCTTCCACGAGGTGGCCTACCAGCCCGGCGATGCCTTCCTGTTCGGCCCGGAAAGCCGCGGCCTGCCGGAGGTGGTGCGCAACGCCCTGCCGCCCGAGCAACGCCTGCGCCTGCCAATGCGCGAGGGCTGCCGTAGCCTGAACCTGTCCAACACCGTGGCCGTGGCGGTCTACGAGGCCTGGCGCCAGCAAGGCTTTGCCATGGCCTGAGCCCCACGAAAAAGGCGCCTCGAAGGGCGCCTTTTGCTCTGCCGCGGTCAAGCCGGATCAGTGTGCAGCCTGGGCCTGAGCCGCCTGCTGCTGACGCTGCAGCTCCTGGGCATACAGGGCGTCGAAGTTCACCGGGGCCAGCATCAGCGCCGGGAAGGAACCGCGGGTCACCAGGCTGTCCAGGGTCTCGCGGGCATAGGGGAAGAGGATATTGGGGCAGAAGGCACCTAGGGTGTGGCTCATGGAGGCGGCGTCCAGGCCCTTGATCAGGAAGATGCCGGCCTGCTGCACTTCGGCGATAAAGGCGGTTTCTTCGCCGTTCTTCACGGTTACCGACAGGGTCAGCACCACCTCATGGAAGTCGCCTTCCAGGCTCTTCTGCCGGGTGTTGAGGTCCAGGGCCACGCTCGGAGTCCACTCCTGACGGAAGATTTCCGGGCTTTTCGGCGCTTCGAAGGACAGGTCGCGCACATAGATGCGCTGCAGGGAAAACTGCGGATTCTGTTCGGTCTGTGCGGCGCCGTTGCTAGCTTGTTCGGTCATGGCTGAGCCTTATTGTCTTGGGTTTTGGGGATTAGGCCTGGAGCAGGGCGTCGAGTTTGCCGGCGCGTTCCAGGGCGTACAGGTCGTCGCAACCGCCCACATGGGTGGCATCGATCCAGATTTGCGGCACCGAAGTGCGGCCGGCCTTGCGTGTCATCTCGCTGCGCAGGTCGGGCTTGCCATCGACGCGGATTTCCTCGAAGGCCACGCCCTTGCTGGCCAGCAACTGCTTGGCGCGCATGCAATAGGGGCACCAGTCGCTGGAATAGATCAGCACCTGGGCCATGTCACTTCACCAGCGGCAGGTTGTCGCCCCGCCAGCTGGCGATCCCGCCGGACAGCTTGGCGGCAGTGAAACCGGCCTTTTTCAGCTCGCGGCAGATGCTGCCGGCATGCTGGCCCATGGCGTCGACCACGATCAGGGTCTTGCTCTTGTGCTTCTCCAGCTCGGCCATGCGCGCCGCCACCTTCTCATAGGGGATATGCAGGGAGTCGACGATATGGCCGCTGGAGAAGTCCTTCTGCGCCCGCACGTCCAGCACCACGCCCCGCTCGCCGTTGACCAGCGCGGTCAGCTCGCGGCTATTGAGGCTCTGCCCACCCTTGCGCGACTCGGTAAAGATCAGCAGGGCCAGCAGGGTGACGAACAAACCGCTCAGTACATAGTGGGTAGAGACAAATTCAATCAGGTTGGCAAGCATTGCAGGGTTCCAGGGCGGTAAAATGCCGGCCAGTATACACAGCCCCACAGGTCGGCCAAAACCCACCCGGCGGTGACGTAGCCGGCACTTGGTCGTAAAATGCCCGGCCTTTTTAGCACCGCATGCAGAGCGAGCCAGCTTTATGAGCGCCACGCCCAAACCCCTGGTACTGATCATCCTCGACGGCTTCGGCCACAGCGACAACCCCGAGTCCAATGCCATCATGGCCGCCCATACACCGGTCTATGACCAGCTGCGCGCCAGCCGTCCCCACGGCCTGATTTCCGGCAGCGGCATGGATGTGGGCCTGCCGGACGGGCAGATGGGCAACTCCGAGGTGGGCCACATGAACCTGGGGGCCGGCCGCGTGGTGTACCAGGACTTTACCCGGGTGACCAAGGCCATCCGCGATGGCGAGTTCTTCAGCAATGCCGCCATCACCCAGGCCGTGGACAAGGCGGTGAGCGCCGGCAAGGCGGTGCATATCCTCGGCCTGCTTTCCGACGGCGGCGTGCACAGCCACCAGGATCACCTGGTCGCCATGGCCGAACTGGCCGCCCAGCGCGGCGCCGAGAAGATCTACCTGCACGCCTTCCTCGATGGCCGCGATACCCCGCCGAAAAGCGCCCAGCCGTCCATCGAACTGCTCGACGCCACCTTCGCGCGCCTGGGCAAAGGCCGCATCGCCAGCCTGTGCGGGCGCTACTTCGCCATGGACCGCGACAACCGCTGGGACCGGGTCGAGCAGGCCTATCAGCTGATCGTCGAAGGCCAGGGCCAGTTCAGCGCCAGCAGCGCCGTGGAAGGCCTGCAGGCCGCCTACGCGCGCGAGGAAAGCGACGAGTTCGTCAAGACCACGGTGATCGGCGCGCCGGTCAAGGTGGAAGACGGCGACGCGGTGATCTTTATGAACTTCCGCGCCGACCGTGCCCGCGAGTTGACGCGCACCTTTGTCGAGGCCGACTTCAAGGAGTTCGCCCGCCCGCGCGCACCTCAGGTCGAGTTCGTCATGCTCACCCAGTACGCCGCCAGCATCCCGGCCCCCAGCGCCTTCAAGCCCGAGGCCCTGACCAATGTGCTGGGCGAGTACCTGGCGAAGAACGGCAAGACCCAGCTGCGTATTGCCGAAACCGAGAAGTACGCCCACGTCACCTTCTTCTTCTCCGGCGGCCGCGAAGAGCCCTTCCCCGGCGAAGAGCGCATCCTGATCCCCTCCCCGAACGTCGCCACCTACGACCTGCAGCCGGAAATGAGCGCGCCCCAGGTCACCGACCGTATCGTCGAAGCCATCGAACAGCAGCGCTATGACGTGATCATTGTCAATTACGCCAACGGCGACATGGTCGGCCATACCGGCGTGTTCAGCGCCGCAGTCAAGGCGGTGGAATGCCTGGACAGTTGCGTCGGGCGCATCGTCGCGGCGCTGGACAAGGTCGGCGGCGAAGCCCTGATCACCGCCGACCACGGCAACGTCGAGCAGATGGAAGACGAAAGCACCGGCCAGGCCCACACCGCCCACACCTGCGAACCGGTGCCCTTTATCTATGTCGGCCAGCGCCCGGCGCGCATCCGCGAAGGCGGCGTGCTGGCCGACGTGGCGCCCACCCTGCTGTGCCTGATGGGCCTGCCGGTACCGGCGGAAATGACCGGTAAAACCATCGTCGAGCTGGAATAAACTCAAAGAGTCGAAACAGCGCTGGAAAGCTGAAAGCTGAACGACGCAACAGCCAGTGGCGCTTGCCTCCAGCCTTCCAGCCTCCAGCGCTTTTCGTCGAATGCTTTCCCGCTTTTTTAGGCATACTAGGCACGTCCTTACCCCAGGTGTCGCCCCATGTTTCGCGCCCTTTTCCTCGTTTTGCTGTCCCTGAGCCTCGCCCCCGCCCTGGCGGACGACAAGGCCGAGGCCCAGCGCCAGCTGGAAGCCGCCCGCGCCGACGTCGCCGAGCTGAAAAAGATGCTGGAAAAACTGCAGCAGGAGAAATCCGGCGTGCAGAAAGACCTGCAAAAGACCGAAACCGAGATGGGCCAGCTCGAACGCCAGGTCAAGGACCTGCAGCAGGAGCTGAACAACAGCGAAAAGGAAATCCAGCGCCTGGACGGCGAGAAAAAAAAACTGGAAGGCGCGCGCCTTGAGCAGCAGCGCCTGATCGGCATCCAGGCCCGCGCCGCCTATCAGAGCGGTCGCCAGGAATACCTCAAGCTGCTGCTCAACCAGCAGAACCCGGAAAAGTTCTCCCGCACCCTGACCTACTACGACTACCTGAGCGAGGCACGCCTGGAACAGTTGCAGGCCTTTAACGAGACCCTGCGCCAGCTGGCCAATGTCGAGCAGGATATCGTCCACCACCAGACCCAGCTGCAGCAGCAGCGCAGCGAGCTGGACAGCCGCCGCGAGCAGCTGGCCAGCGTCCGCAAGGAGCGCCAGCAGGCCCTGGCCAAGCTCAACAACCAGTTCAGCGCCCAGGACCAGAAACTCAAGGCCCGCCAGCAGGATCAGGCCAACTTTGCCCGCACCATCAAAGCCATCGAGGAAACCCTGGCGCGCCAGGCCCGGGAAGCCGAACAGGCCCGCCAGCGCGAACTGCTGGCCCTGCAGCGGCAACAGCAACAGCCCGGCGGCAGTGGCAGCAGCGGCCAGCTGGTCAGCTCTGCCGGTGCCTTTGGCGGCCCCTTTGCCCAGGCCCGGGGCAAGCTGCCCTGGCCGGTGGATGGCCGCCTGAGCGCCCGCTTCGGCACCCCGCGCGGCGGCGATGCGCGGACCAAATGGGACGGCGTGCTGATCAGCGCCCCCGCCGGCAGCCAGGTGCGCGCCGTGCACGGCGGCCGAGTGGTATTCGCCGACTGGTTGCGCGGCGCCGGACTTCTGGTCATTCTCGACCATGGCGGCGGCTACCTGAGCCTCTACGGCCACAACCAGAGCCTGCTGCGCGAAGCCGGCGAAGTGGTCAAGGCCGGCGACCCCATTGCCACCGTCGGCAACACCGGCGGCCAGGACAGCCCGGCGCTGTATTTCGCCATCCGCCAGCAGGGTCAGCCCAGCGACCCCGCCCGCTGGTGCCGCACGCAGGGATAAGCGTTGCGTAAACAGGCCTTTCGGCCCGGCAGGTGCCCCTGCCAGCCACCCAGGACAGGAGCTCGACCCACATGCCACACTTCCCCCGCCTTACCACCCTGGCCCTGAGCCTCGGCCTGCTGGCCAGCCCCGCCCTGCTGCAGGCCAACCCCGAGCGTCAGGAACGCGCCCCGCTGCCACTGGATGACCTGCGCACCTTTGCCGAGGTGATGGACCGGATCAAGGCCGCCTATGTCGAGCCGGTCAGCGACAAGACCCTGCTGGAGAACGCCATCAAGGGCATGCTCAGCAACCTCGACCCGCACTCGGCCTACTTGGAGCCGGAGGCCTTCCGTGACCTGCAGGAAAGCACCAGCGGCGAATTCGGCGGCCTGGGCATCGAAGTGGGTAGCGAGGACGGCTTTCTCAAGGTGGTCTCGCCCATCGACGACACCCCGGCCTCGGCCGCCGGCATTCAGCCCGGCGACCTGATCCTGAAGATCGACGGCCAGCCGACCAAGGGCCTGTCGCTGATGGAAGCGGTGGAGAAGATGCGCGGCAAGGCCGGCAGCAAGATCGAACTGACCCTGGTGCGCGACGGCGGCAAGCCGTTCGACGTCAAGCTGACCCGGGCGGTGATCAAGGTACGCAGCGTCAAGAGCCAGCTGCTCGACGGCGGCTACGGCTACCTGCGCATCACCCAGTTCCAGGTGGGTACCGGCGAGGAAGTCGGCAAGACCCTGGCCAAGCTGCGCAAGGACAACGGCAAGAAGCTCAGCGGCCTGGTCCTGGACCTGCGCAACAACCCCGGCGGCGTGCTGCAGGCGGCGGTGGAGGTCACCGACCACTTCCTCAAGCAGGGCCTGATCGTCTACACCGAAGGACGCATCGCCAACTCCGAGCTGCGCTTCAACGCCGACCCGGCCGACGCCAGCGAAGGTGTGCCCATGGTGGTACTGATCAACGGCGGCAGCGCCTCGGCCTCGGAGATCGTCGCCGGCGCCCTGCAGGACCACAAGCGCGCCGTGCTGATGGGCACCGACAGCTTCGGCAAGGGCTCGGTACAGACCGTACTGCCGCTGAACAACGACCGCGCCCTGAAACTGACCACCGCCCTGTACTTCACCCCCAACGGCCGCTCGATCCAGGCCCAGGGCATCACCCCGGATATCGAGGTGGCACGGGCCAAGGTCACCCGCGAGCAGGACGAGGTGGGAATCAAGGAAGCCGACCTGCAGGGCCACCTGGGCAACGGCAATGGCGGCGCGGACAAACCGAGCAAGGCCAAAGCCGCCCAGAGCCGCCCCCAGGACGATGATTACCAGCTCAGCCAGGCACTGAACCTGCTCAAAGGCCTGAATATCACCCGCGGCAACTGAGGCCGGAGAGTGTAGGAGCCCGCTACTTCAGATGGTTCTGGGCACGCCCACAAAACTGCTGCGCAGCAAAGCAAAAGCCCGACCTTGAACCCTCAAGGCCGGGCTTTTTAGTGGCGATGTAGCAAAACCATGTTGCACGACTTTCCGGCTTACGCCGATTAGTCCCCTCGCCCCTCCGGGGAGAGGGTTAGGGAGAGGGGTGGCATTCGCCGCGCAGGCGCGCTTCCTGACAATGGCTCGCCCATGCAACAGTTAAGGGTTACTGGCCTCGGAGCCCCTCTCCCCCAGCCCCTCTCCCGGAGGGCGAGGGGAGCAAAACCGCGCCCGGTATTCCAACGCGTAACAGGTACATCGCCTTTGTCATTACCCGTACAAGATTACAGATAGTTATTGACCATCTCGTCGATAAAGCCCTCGGCGCGCATCTCGTCCAGGGCCTTCTGCAGGCGCTCGACCACCTCGTCCGGGGTGTCCTTGTTCAGGGCCAGGTACAGCTCGGCCTCATTGAAACGCAGCACGGTGTTCAGGCCGCTGACGCCATCCTGCTTGGCCAGGTAGCGCCCCACCGGGTCGGTGGTGGCCCACAGGTCGATACTGCCACCGAGCAGCTTCTTGATGTTCTCCTGATCACGCAGGGCATTGACCGGCTTCAGGCCCTGGCCTTCCAGGTGCTGGCTGACCGCATCGTTCTTGTAGGCGCCGATACGGTACTGCCCGGCCTCCTGGAGGCTGGCAACACTGATATTGTTGCCCGGCGCCGAGAGCAGCACCCAGCCGGTCTTGGCCAGCGGCCCCACCCACTTGAACAGAGGCTGACGCTCGGGGGTAAAGGTGGTGGAGAACAGGCCGTAGTTGGGCTTGTCCAGGGTCAGGCGATAGAGGCGATCCCAGGGAAAGCGCAGGCTGAGGTTGTAGTCGATACCGGCACGCTTGAACATCTCGCGCACCACTTCGGTGCTGATGCCATCGATGCCATCATCCCGGGCGAAGTTCTTGTCATCCACCGCCATATTGAAGGGCGGGAAATTCTCGGTCAGCAGCACCACCTTGTAGTCTGCCGGCAATTCGGCATGGGCCGCACAGGCCGACAACATAAGGCTACCCAGCAGCAGGTTCTTAACGGTCTTGATCATGGTTTATCAGGCTCGCATGACTTGTGGTTATTGGCTTGCGATGCATCCCCGGGTACTCGGCAGCAGCCGGCCCCGGAACAACCGGGCGGCTTGTGGCCGCCCAGTTGGGTTACAGGTAGTTGTTGAGAATATCGTCGACAAAGCCTTCCTGGCGCATCTTGTCGAGTTCGGCCTGCAACTTGTGCACCACCTCGTCCGGCACCTCCCTGTTCAATGCCAGGTACAGCTCGGCACTGTCAAAGCGCAGGATGGTCTTCAGGCCACTGATGCCCTCCTGCTTGGCCAGATAGCGGCCGGCGGGGTCACCGGTGGCCCACAGATCGATCTGCCCGGCCATCAGCTTCTTGGCGTTTTCCTGATCGCGCAGGGCGGTGATGGGCTCCAGGCCCTTCTCCTGCAGATGCTCGGCAATGGCGTCACCCTTGTAGGCGCCGACCTTGTACTGCTTGGCCTCGTCCAGGCTATTGAGGCTGATGCTGCTGTCGCTCTTGCCCAGCAGCACCCAGTCGTCCGGGCCGATGGGGCCGACCCACTTGAACAGGTTTTCCCGCTCGGGCAGGCGCGCGGTGACAAACACGCCGTAGTCGGGTTTTTCCAGGGCCAGCTTGTAGATGCGATCCCAGGGGAAGCGCAGGGTCAGGTTGTAGGGGATGCCGGCGCGCTTGAACATTTCGCGGATGATATCCACGGCGATACCGTCGATATTGTCTTCCTGGGCGAAGTTCTTGCCATTGATGGCCATGTTGTAGGGCGGGAAGTTCTCCGTCAGCAGCACCATGCGGTAGTGGGACGGGATCTCGGCCTGGGCGGCGCCAGTCAGCAGCAGGCAGGCAGCCAGGCAGGCGGTCAGTAGCGGTCTGGGCATAGGGTCTTCTCTTGTTCTTTTGAGGTGAGGCGCGAAGGAGCATAACCAGCCGATTGGCACCGGCCTAGCCTCGAACGGAACAATATGACCAGCGGGTCACCAGGCGCTCCGCCGCGCAGCGACCTGCGCAGTTTAACCCTCTGCCCGCGCTGCGACTGCCAACCTGCCCGCAGCCGCGGGCAGATGTCGCATTAACGTACGACTATGCCGCGGCTGGCCAAATAGGCCTTGGCTTCCGGCACCGTGTACTCGCCGAAATGGAAGATGCTCGCCGCCAGCACCGCCGCAGCCTTGCCTTCCAGAATACCGGCTGCCAGATGCTCAAGGTTGCCGACGCCACCCGAGGCGATCACCGGAATGCCCACCGCCTCGCTGATGGCGCGGGTTACGCCCAGGTCGTAACCACTCTTCACCCCGTCCTGATCCATGCTGGTCAGGAGGATCTCACCGGCGCCCAGGTCTTCCATCTTCTTGGCCCAGAGCACCGCGTCCAGACCGGTGGGTTTACGTCCGCCATGGGTAAAGATCTCCCAACGACCGGGCGCCACCTGCTTGGCGTCGATGGCCACGACAATGCATTGCGAACCGAAACGCGAGGCGGCCTCGCCAACGAACTCGGGAGTGAAGACCGCGGCGGTGTTGATCGACACCTTGTCGGCCCCGGCATTGAGCAGGTTGCGAATGTCCTGCACGGTGCGCACGCCGCCACCCACGGTCAGTGGAATAAACACCTGGCTGGCCATGCGCTCCACCGTGTGCAGGGTGGTATCGCGACCATCCACGCTGGCGGTGATATCGAGAAAGGTGATCTCGTCGGCACCCTGCTCGTCGTAGCGCCGGGCGATTTCGACGGGGTCGCCGGCGTCGCGGATATTCTCGAACTTGACGCCCTTGACCACGCGGCCATTGTCCACGTCGAGGCAGGGGATAATGCGTTTGGCGAGGGCCATACCAGATATCTCTCGTAGGGTGCGCCGTGCGCACCGATAAACCGTCAACGGTGCGCGCAGCGCACCCTACCCATTAACCCTTGAAGTTATCGCAGAAGGCCTGGGCCTCGGCCACATCCAGGGTGCCTTCGTAGATGGCACGGCCGGTGATGGCGCCGATAATGCCCGGCGAACGGGCCAGCAGCAGCTTCTCGATATCGCCCAGGTTGTGGATGCCGCCGGAGGCAATCACCGGGATGCGGCTGGCGGCAGCCAGGGCCGCAGTGGCCTCGACGTTGCAGCCCTGCATCATGCCGTCTTTGGCGATATCGGTATAAACGATGGCCGATACGCCGTCGGCTTCGAAGCGCTTGGCGAGGTCAGTGGCCTGTACGCTGGAAACCTCGGCCCAGCCGTCGGTGGCGACGAAGCCGTCTTTGGCATCCAGGCCGACGATCACCTTGCCCGGGAAAGCTTTACAGGCGTCGGTGACGAACTGCGGGTCTTTTACCGCCTTGGTGCCGATGATCACGTAGCTGACCCCGGCGCGCACATAGTGCTCGATGGTTTCCAGGGTGCGGATGCCACCGCCGATCTGGATCGGCAGGGTCGGATAGCGCTTGGCGATGGCGGTGACCACTTCACCGTTGACCGGCTGGCCTTCGAAGGCGCCGTTGAGGTCGACCAGGTGCAGGCGGCGGCAGCCACCCTCGACCCATTTGGCGGCCATGCTCACCGGGTCATCGGAAAATACCGTGGAATCTTCCATGCGGCCCTGGCGCAGACGCACGCAGGCGCCGTCTTTCAGATCAATAGCGGGAATAATCAGCATTCGGATAGGTCCTGAAAATCGAGAAAATGATTTCGCTGAAGGCTAAAGGCTGAAGGCTTGACGAAAAAATGCCGCGCATATCGTCCAGCCTTCAGCGCTTGGCCTCGCGCGCAGCGCCGTCTTTACCAACGCCCATCCCAGGCGGCGAAGTTCTGCAGCAGCTGCAGGCCATGGGTATGGCTCTTCTCCGGGTGAAACTGCACGGCAAAGCGCGAGCCTTCGGCCAGGGCCGCGGCAAAGTCCTTGCCGTAGTGACCGCGACCGACCACCTGCTGCGCCTTGGCGGCCTCGATGTAGTAGCTGTGCACAAAGTAGAAACGCGCCATATCGGGGATGTCGTGCCACAACGGGTGCTTGACCGACTGCTTGACCTCGTTCCAGCCCATATGCGGCACCTTCAGCGCCTCGCCATCCTCGACCATGTCCTTGCCGAAGAAGCGCACCTGGCCGGGGAACAGGCCGATGCAGTCCACGCCATCGTTCTCCTCGCTGTGCTCCAGCAGGGCCTGCATACCCACGCAGATGCCGAGGAACGGCCGGTCGGCGCTGACTTCACGCACCAGGCTGTCGAAGCCCAGGCGCTTGATCTCGGCCATGCAATCGCGGATCGCACCGACCCCGGGAAATACCACCCGGTCGGCCTCGCGGATCACCTGGGCGTCCGAGGTCACCAGCACCCGGCCGGCGCCCACATGCTCCAGGGCCTTGGCCACCGAGTGCAGGTTGCCCATGCCATAGTCGATTACTGCAACGGTCTGCATTTACAGGCAACCCTTGGTGGACGGCATCTGCCCGGCCATGCGCGGGTCCAGCTCGATGGCCATGCGCAGGGCGCGGCCGAAGGCCTTGAACACCGTTTCGATCTGGTGGTGGGTGTTGCTGCCACGCAGGTTGTCGATATGCAGGCTGACCTGGGCATGGTTGACGAAGCCCTGGAAGAACTCCTGGAACAGGTCCACGTCGAAGCCGCCCACTACCGCGCGGGTAAAGGGCACATGCATCTGCAGGCCGGGACGACCGGAGAAGTCGATCACCACGCGCGACAGGGCTTCATCCAGCGGCACATAGGAATGACCGTAACGGGTCATGCCCTTCTTGTCGCCGACCGCCTGGGCAAAGGCCTGGCCGAGGGTAATACCGACGTCTTCGACGGTGTGGTGATCGTCGATATGCAGGTCGCCCTTGCACTGGATATCCAGGTCGATCAGGCCATGTCGGGCGATCTGATCGAGCATGTGTTCAAGGAAGGGCACGCCAATATCGAACTTGGCCTTGCCCGTGCCATCCAGATTGATCGAGACCTTGATCTGGGTCTCCAGGGTGTTGCGTTCGACGGACGCCGTACGTTCGGCCATCTCCAGCTCCAGAAATTGCTCACGGAAAAAGACCGCCATTATAGGCGCAAAGCCGCCTGGGGGATACGCGCCCCGCCGGGTGGACTGCATCTTGCACAGATCCCGCCGAGATGTGATTGCGAGATGCCCCATGCATGAGCGAAAGCTACCCGCCACCCTGCACTTTATGCTGGCCGCCCGGCGCAGTGAGTTGCTGGGCCTGGAAGATCTGGCCCAGACCTGCGCCCTGGTGGCCCGCATCAGCCAGCTGGTACATGCACTGCAGAAGGAGCGCGGCTTCTCCAACCTATACCTGTGCAGCGCAGCCACCCATCTGCGCCCGCAGCTGGACAGCCTCAGCCGTGAGGCCGACCACCTTGAGCAGGAGGTGCGCGCGGCACTGGAGCAGATGGACCCGAATGGTCTCGGCGCTGCGGACAAGACCCGCCTGTTTACCCGTATCGCCCACGCCCTGCATCACCTCGATGAGCTGCCGGGGCTACGCCGACGCATCCGTGAACGACGGATCAGCGCCCAGGATGCCACCGCCGCCCTGGTACGCTTGATCGGCAGCCTGCTGGCGGTGGTCTTCGAAGCGGCCGACAGCGCGGTGGACCCCGACATTACCCGCTGCCTGGTGACCCTGTTCAACTTTATGCAGGGCAAGGAACTGGCCGGCCAGGAGCGCGCCCTGGGTGTCACCGGCTTTGCGAGCGGCTACTTTGACCCGCTGCAACTGGAGCGCCTAAGCCATCTGCAGGAATGCCAGGAGCGCAGCTTCAACACCTTCTGCCGCTTTGCCAGCCCGGCCAGCGCCGAACGGTGGCAAAGCCTGTGTGCCAGCACCAGCAACCAGCAGGCCTGCCGCCTGCGGGAAATCGCCCGCAGCACCCATACCGGCGCCCGGCTCGATCCACAACTGGGCGAGCTATGGTTCGAGCTGCACACCCAGCGCATCGACCTGATGCAGGACATCGAAAGTCATCTGGAGCAGGAGCTGCTGCACTGCTGTCAGCAGGGCATGCAGCGCATCCGCCGCGAACTGCACAGCCACCGACGCATTCTGGAAAACCTCACCGACATGCACAGCAACGCAGAACAGACGCGGTTATTCAGTGTGCACAGCAGCGACCTTGGCAACCCGCCAGACGACGGACAGAGCACTTACCTGGCGCGCTCGACCCTGGACCTGCTGCTGCACCAGGCCCAGCGCCTGCAGGCCATGCAGGACGAACTGCGCGATACCCGCCAGGCCCTGGAGGAACGCAAGCTGGTGGAGCGCGCCAAGCAGTTGCTGATCCGCCAGCAAGGCCTTGGCGAGAGCGAGGCCTATGCCTGGCTGCGACAGGCCGCGATGAATCAGGGCCTGCGCATTGAGGAAGTGGCCCAACGCCTGCTGAGCAGCGGTGCCAAACTCGAATCATTGGCGCCGGGACAGCACTGAAGCCAGGCAACCCCGGCAACCGCCGCACCATAAAGGCGCAGCCCGGCGGTTCCATCAGCGCGCTGCGGCAATCGTCCCATTACCCCCGGCACCACCAAGAGCCGCGCAAGCTGTTGATCTACTTCGCCCAATAGCCCGCCCTGCCTGCTCGGCAATACATCGGCGGCAGCATCCTGGCACGGCTTTCGCAAATACCCTGGCAAGCCCACCCCACGGCGGGCGCCACAATCTCATCCGGACAACGATGTCCACGCCCGCCGGCTACGCCGGCCAGCGTGACATCGTTTTTTTTCGCCCAGAGGAAACCCAGCCATGACCGACAAGCCGACCCAAGACGAAACCACCAGCGTGCTGCTGGCCTCGCGCCGCCGCTTCCTCAAGCAGTCCATCGCCGCCGCCAGCGGCATCGCCCTGTTCGGCGGTATGAGCCTGGGCAGCCAGAGCAGCGCCTGGGCCGCCGCGGGTGATGTGGAAACCACCAAGGCCAAGCTCGGCTTTATCGCCCTGACCGACGCCGCGCCGCTGTTCGTCGCCGCCGAGAAGGGCTTGTTCGCCAAATACGGCATGACCGAGGTGGAGGTGCTCAAGCAATCCTCCTGGGGCACCACCCGCGACAACCTGGTGCTGGGATCGGCGAAGAACGGCATCGACGGCGCCCATATCCTCACCCCCATGCCCTACCTGATCAGCGCCGGCATCGTCACCCCGAACAACCAGCCGGTGCCGATCTCCATCCTCGCCCGCCTCAACCTGGCCGGCCAGTGCATCTCGGTGGGTGAGGAATACCGTGACCTGAAGATCGGCGTCGACAGCACCCCGTTCAAGGCGGCCCTGGAAGCCAAGAAAGCCAGCGGCAAGAAAGTCAGCGCGGCCATGACCTTCCCCGGCGGCACCCATGACCTGTGGATGCGTTACTGGCTGGCCGCCGGCGGCATCGACCCGAACCGCGATATCAGCACCATCACCGTGCCGCCGGCGCAGATGGTGGCCAATATGAAAGTCGGCAGCATGGACACCTTCTGCGTCTGCGAGCCGTGGAACGCCCAGCTGATCAACCAGAAGATCGGCTACACGGCCAACACCACCGGCGAGCTGTGGCACAACCACCCGGAGAAATCCTTCGCCCTGCGCAGCGACTACGTGGCCGCCAACCCCAAGGCCGCCCAGGCCCTGACCATGGCCATCATGGAAGCGCAGATGTTCTGCGAGAAGCCGGAAAACAAGGAAGAAGTGGCGAAGATCTGCTCGCAGCGCCGCTGGATCGGCGCGCCCTACGCCGACATCATCGACCGCATGAAGGGCAACTTCGCCTACGGCACCGGCAAGGTGGTGGAGAACCATCCCGAGCAGATGCGCTACTGGGACGACTTCGCCTCCTACCCCTTCCAGAGCCACGACCTCTGGTTCCTCACCGAGAACCAGCGCTGGGGCTACCTGCCGCGCGACTTCGACAGCCAGGCGCTGATCGCCCAGGTCAACCGCGAGGATATCTGGCGCGCCGCCGCCGCCGCCCTGGGCCTGCCGGCCGAACAGATCCCCACCTCCACCTCACGCGGCATCGAAACCTTCTTCGACGGCAAGGTGTTCGACCCCGAGAACCCGCAAGCCTACCTGGACAGCCTGACCATCAAGGCCATGGCCTGAAGCCCGGCGCTGCCTGCAGGAGATAAATCATGAACGCCAACGTCAAAATCGAGCCCACCGTGTCCAGCCCGGCGGCGGACGCCGGGCCATCACGGCTCAGCCGTATCGGCAGCCGCCTGCAGCAGACCCTGCTGCAGGATCTGCTGCCGCCGCTGGTGATCCTGCTGCTCCTTGGGTTGGTCTGGGAGATGCTCTGCTCGGGGGCTGGCGCGGCGCTGCCGCCACCGTCCCAGGTACTCAGCGAGACCTGGGAGCTGATCATCGACCCCTTCTATGACAACGGCGGCAACGATGTCGGCCTGGCCTGGCAGCTGCTGGCCAGCCTGCAGCGGGTGGCCGTGGGTTATCTGCTGGCGGTGGCCGCCGGGGTTGCCCTGGGCGTGCTGATCGGCCAGTCGGACTGGGCCATGCGCGGCCTCGATCCGCTGTTCCAGGTGCTGCGCACCGTGCCGCCGCTGGCCTGGCTGCCGCTGTCCCTGGCCGGTTTTCAGGACAGCCATCCCTCGGCGATCTTCGTGATCTTTATCACCGCGATCTGGCCGATCATCATCAACACCTCGGTGGGCATCCGTAACATCCCCCAGGACTACCGCAACGTCGCCCAGGTGCTGCAACTGAATGCCTGGGAGTACTTCCGCACCATCATGCTGCCGGCCGCTGCGCCTTATATCTTCACCGGCCTGCGTATCGGTGTCGGCCTGTCCTGGCTGGCGATCATCGCCGCGGAAATGCTCATCGGCGGGGTCGGCATCGGCTTCTTTATCTGGGACGCCTGGAACGCCTCACGCATCAGCGACATCATTCTTGCGCTCGTCTATATCGGCATCGTCGGCTTCTGCCTGGATCGCCTGGTGGCCTTCGTTGGCCAGCGCATCACCCGCGGCATTCCCGCCGCCTGAGGAATCGGACATGAGCTATCTCAGCGTTGAACAACTGGACATGAGCTTTACCCGCGGCAAGGTCGCCTCCCAGGTGCTCAAGGGCATCAACCTGCGCATCGACCAGGGCGAATTCATCTCCATCATCGGCCATTCCGGCTGCGGCAAATCCACGGTGCTGAATATCATCGCCGGCCTGCTGGAGCCCAGCCTCGGCGTGGTGATTCTCGACGGCAAGGAAGTAAAAGGCCCCGGCCCGGATCGCGGCATGGTATTCCAGAACCATTCGCTGCTGCCCTGGCTGACGGTGTTCGAGAACGTCGAAGTGGCGGTCAACAAGGTGTTCAAGGGCCGCATGGGCAAGCGCGAGCGGCGCGAGTGGGTGGAGCACAACCTCAAACTGGTGAACATGGGCCATGCCCTGAACAAGTACCCCCAAGAGATTTCCGGCGGCATGAAGCAGCGCGTCGGCATCGCCCGCGCCCTGGCCATGAAGCCCAAGGTGCTGCTGCTCGACGAGCCCTTCGGCGCCCTCGACGCCCTCACCCGCGCCCATCTGCAGGATGAGGTGATGCGCATCCAGAAGGACCTGGGCAACACCATGATGATGATCACCCACGATGTCGACGAGGCGGTGCTGCTGTCGGACCGCATAGTGATGATGACCAACGGCCCCTCGGCCACCATCGGTGAAATCCTCAAGGTCGAGCTGCCGCGCCCGCGCGACCGCATCGCCCTGGCTGACGATGCGGAATACAACCGCTGCCGCCGGGCGGTGCTGAGCTTTCTCCACGACCGTCATCGCCTGCATTGAAACCAGGCGCTGTAGCGAGCTGCTCCGCTACAGCGCCGCTGTCGCCCGTGGCGATTGGCGGCGCTGTAGCCAACCCAGCCACAGCAGGCTGAGCAGACTAAAGCCCGCCACCACTTGCGCCACCAGCGCCTGGGCCGGTGCCAGCCATAGGCTGGTTATTAACGCCAGCAGGGTCAGGACAGCCTGGCGGCCCAGCTCAATCCCCCACAACCCCGGGCGCCCCTCGAACAGCAGCCCCAGGCTGATGCAACCACTGAGAATCACCAGCACCAGCAACCAGGGCTGCCAGGCACCCGCCTCGCGCACCCCCACGAGAAACAGCAAAGCCAGTAGGTTGATCGCCACAAACTGGGCAAAGGCATAGGCCTTGAGCGCAGCTGGGTAGGCGCGCTGAAACTTGTCCGCGCCCATCTTCGGCCAGGGCAGCAGTTGCACATCCGCCGGCCGCCAGCCGGTGGGCATCCACCACAGGCGCAACTTGTCCCACCAGGACGCGGTCGCCCGCGCATCGGCCCAGAGCAGACGCCACCAGGAAAACTGCAGGCGCAGCGGGTCGAAGGTGCTCACCGGCGTGGTCACGCCATAGACCACTGGCTCGCGTTCCTCGGCGTAGGTGCCGAACAGCTTGTCCCAGAAGATAAAGACCCCGCCGTGGTTCTTGTCGATATAGCAATCGTTCTGCCCGTGGTGCACCCGGTGATGGCTGGGGGTGATGATCACCTGCTCCAGCCAGCCGAGGCGGCCGATATGCTGGGTATGAATCCAGAACTGGTAGGCCAACTGGATACCCAGCAGCACCAGAAATACCGGCAGCGGCACGCCGAGCAACGCCAGGGGCAGGTAGAAGGGCCAGTCGAAGGCGGTCTGGAAGGCGCCCTTACGCAGGGCGGTGGACAGGTTGAAGTCTTCACTGGAATGGTGCGGCTGATGGGCGCCCCACAGCAGGTTGTAACGATGCAGGGTGCGGTGTGCCCAGTAGAAACAGAAATCCACCGCAAAAAAACCGAACAGCCATAGCCAGGGCGAACTGCTGTCCCAATCGAACAGCCTCGCATGCTCATAGAGCCAGGCGTAGGGCAGGATCAGCAGCAGGCGCAGCGGCCCTTCCAGCAGAATGCGCAGCACGGCGGTGTTGATGCTGGTGGCGGCATCGGCCAGACGATAGGTGTGCCGCCCGCTATGCCGCTCGTAGGCCAGCTCCAGCAGCATCAGCAGGATATACAGCGGCACCGCCAGCACGGCGACATTCATGGCTAGCTCCAGCTTCTTGTTATGCTCCCAGCCTAACCCTGACAGAGGCCTCATGCCTCGGCCAAACCCGCCAATCCACCGCACCGAAAACGCCATGGACGCAATCGACACCCTGATTATCGGCGCCGGCGCCCTTGGCCTGGCCTGCGCCGCCCGCCTGGCCAAACCGGGCGAGAGCTGCCTGATAGTCGAGGCGGAGGGCCTGATCGGCAGCCACACTTCCAGCCGCAACTCCGAGGTGATCCACGCCGGCCTCTACTATGCGCCCGGCTCGCTCAAGGCCGAGCTGTGCCTGGAGGGGCGCGAGCGCCTGTATGCCTGGTGCACACAGCATCGGGTGGCGCACCGGCGTATCGGCAAGCTGCTGGTGGCGGTGGAAGAAGGTGAAGTGGCCAGGCTGGAACAGCTGCAACGCAATGCCGAGACCTGTGGCGTGCACGACCTGCAACCTGTCACGCAGCCCCAGCTGCACGCACTGGAACCCGCCGTACGCGGGGTCGCTGCCCTGCTCTCGCCCAGCACCGGCATTATCGACAGCCATGCCTATCTGCAGTCGCTGCTGGCGGCGGCCGAGCAGCAGGGCACGCAGCTGGTCCTGCACACCCGGGTCGAGAAACTGCAACACGACGGCGACGGCTGGATTGCCTCGGGTCATAGCAACGGCGAGGCCTTCCAGCTCAAGGCCCAGCGCGTGATCAATGCCGCCGGACTATTGGCCCAGCAACTGGCCGCCCATACCGAAGGCCTGCAGCACGTGCCGGCGCTGCATCTATGTCGCGGTCACTATTTCAGCTACAGCGGCCGCTCGCCCTTCCGGCATCTGATCTACCCCATGCCGGAAGCCAACACCGCCGGCCTGGGTATCCATGCCACCCTGGACATGGGCGGCCAGCTGCGTTTCGGCCCGGATACCCAGTACCTCGACCGCCTCGAATACGGGGTCGACGAGAACCTGCGCGAGCCCTTCGCCCGCGCCATCCGCCGCTATTTCCCGGCCCTGGACAGCAGCCGCCTGCAACCGGGCTACAGCGGTATCCGCCCCAAGCTGGCCGGCCCCGGGGAACCGGCGGCCGACTTTCTGCTCCAAACCCCTGGCGAACACGGCCTGCCTGGCCTGGTCAATCTGCTGGGCATCGAGTCGCCGGGGCTGACCGCCAGCCTGGCGCTTGCCGAGCGGGTGGCGCGCTGCCTGTAACACATTGCGTCCCGGACGCGTGCTCGTCGGTCGGCGACGTTATACTCGCTGCCACATTCCAGTTATTCGAAACAAGGATGCGTAGATGAAAGCGCTCGGCAAAATCCTGGGGCTGTTCTTCCTTGGCCTGTTGCTGATCCTGGTGGCCCTGGGCTTCGCCCTCACCCACCTGTTCGATCCCAACGACTACAAGGACGAGATCCGCCAACTGGCGCGGGACAAGGCCAATCTGGAGCTGACCCTCAATGGCGATATCGGCTGGAGCCTGTTCCCCTGGCTCGGCCTGGAACTGACCGACGCCACCCTGGCCAGCGCCAGCACCCCGGACAAGCCCTTCGCCGATCTGCGCCTGCTCGGTCTCTCCGTGCGGGTGATGCCGCTGCTGCGCAAGGAAGTGCAGATGAGCGATATCCGCGTCGACGGCCTCAACCTCAAGCTGCAGCGCGACGAGAAGGGCCGCGGCAACTGGGAAGATGTCGGCCGCCCAGCCCAGGCCAGCGCCCCTACCACGCCTGCGCCAAAGACCGACAGCAGCACCGGCAGCGAGCCTGCCCCAGCCCCACGCAGCGAGAGCAGCCAGCCGCTCAAGCTGGATATCGACAGCCTGATCGTCAACAGCGCCCGCATCGACTACCACGACCTGAAAAATGGCCAGCAATTCAGCGCCGAAAGCATCCAGCTGACCACCGGTGCCATCCGTGAAGGTGCCGCCGTGCCCTTCAAGCTCAGCGCCTTCTTCGGCAGCAACCAGCCGCTGCTGCGCGCGCGTAGCGAACTGCAGGGCGAGCTGCGCCTGGATCAGGCGCTCAAGCGCTACCAGCTGGAAAACGCCAGGCTGTCCGGGGAGGTTTCCGGCGAACCATTCAAGGGTCAGACCCTAACCTTTGGTGCCCAGGGTGAGCTGCTGGTCGATATGGCCGCCCAGGTGGCCGAGTGGAACAGCCTCAAGCTGTCCGGCAACCAGCTGCGCGCCCTCGGCGAGCTGAAACTGCGCGATATTTCCAGCGCGCCCAAACTCAGCGGCGGCCTGTCCATCGCCCCGCTCAACCTGCGTGAATTCCTCGCCACCATCGGCCAGACCCTGCCGCCGATGAACGATGGCAAGACCCTGACCCAGTTCGAACTGGTCACCCGCCTGAGCGGAACGGAAAACAGCATCAGCCTGGATGAGCTGCAGCTGAAACTGGATGACAGCAGCTTTACCGGGCAAATCGCCGTGGCCGATCTGGCCAAGCAGGCCCTGCGCGTGCAGCTCAAGGGCGACAAACTGGACCTCGACCGCTACCTGCCGGCGCCCAGCCAGGAACAGCAGGGTGCAGCCGCCGCACGCAAGAGCGAAGTGCGCGCAAGCATCAGCGATGCCGGCCAGAGCGGCACCACGCCGCTGCCCGACGCCCCCACCCAGCAGGCCTGGAGCAGCGAGCCCGTGTTGCCCATCGAGCAGCTGCGCGCCCTTAACCTGCAACTGGGCCTGAGCCTCGACCAGTTCACCGCGCAAAAACAGGCCATGAACGACTTCAGCCTCAAACTGAAAAGCCAGGGCGGCCTGCTGACCCTGGAACAGGTGCGCGGCAAGCTCGGCAGCGGCAGCTTCGACAGCAAAGGCAGCATCGACGTGCGCCTGGCCGCACCGCTGCTCAAGGTGCAGAAGAGCCTCAGCCGCATCGAACTGGAGCCCTTCCTCGCCAAGCCCGAGCAACCTTCGCCGCTCAAGGGCAAGCTGGATCTACAAAGCGACCTGAGCATGAGCGGCAACAGCCAGAAGGCCTGGATCGACTCCCTCAGCGGCAGCGCCAACTTCGTCCTGCATGACGGTGTGCTGGTCGACGCCAACCTGGAACAGCAGCTGTGCCGCGGCATCGCCACCCTCAATCGCAAGGCCCTGAGCAGCGATCCACGCAGCAAGGACACGCCCTTCCAGACCCTGCAGGGCAGCCTGCGCCTGCGCAACGGCGTGGCCAACAACCCAGATCTGAAAGTCGCCCTGCCGGGCCTGGCGGTCGCTGGCAATGGCGACCTGGACCTGCGCACCCTGGGCATGGACTACCGCGTTGGCATCAGCATCCTGGGCGACCAGCGCGAAATGCCCGACCCGGCCTGCCAGGTCAACGAGCGTTATGTCGGCATCGAATGGCCGCTGCGCTGCCGCGGCCCAGTCGAGATGGGCGGCAAGGCCTGCCGCCTGGATCAGGACGGCCTGGGCAAGGTGGCAGCCAAACTGGCCGGCAGCAAGCTCAACGAGAAGATTGAAGAGAAGCTCGGTGACAAGGTCAGCCCCGAGCTCAAGGACGCCCTGAAGAACCTGTTTAACCGATGAGCCCGGCTGACTTCTCCAATGCCGTGCTGGCCTGGTACGACCAGCACGGGCGCAAGGACCTGCCCTGGCAACAGGGCATCACGCCGTACCGCGTCTGGGTCTCGGAAATCATGCTGCAGCAGACCCAGGTCAGCACCGTACTCGGCTATTTCGACCGCTTTATGGCCGCCCTGCCCACGGTCAAAGACCTGGCCGAAGCAGCGGAAGACGAAGTGCTGCACCTGTGGACGGGCCTGGGCTACTACAGCCGCGCGCGCAACCTGCAAAAAACCGCGCAGATCGTCATGGCCGAGCATGGCGGCGAATTCCCCCGCAGCGTCGAGGCGCTCAGCGAGCTGCCTGGCATCGGCCGCTCCACCGCCGGCGCCATCGCCAGCCTGAGCATGGGCCTGCGCGCGCCGATTCTCGACGGCAACGTCAAACGGGTACTGGCCCGCTATGTGGCCCAGGAGGGCTACCCCGGCGAGCCCAAGGTGGCCAAACAGCTGTGGGAAGTGGCCGAGTGCTTGACCCCCCACGCACGGGTCAACCACTACACCCAGGCCATGATGGACCTGGGCGCCACCCTCTGTACCCGCAGCAAGCCCAGCTGTCTGCTGTGCCCGCTGCGCAGTGGCTGCCAGGCGCAACTGCTTGGCCTGCAAAGCCGCTACCCCATCCCCAAGCCGCGCAAGGTCCTGCCGCAGAAACGCACCCTGATGCCGCTGCTGACCAACAGCGCCGGTGAAGTGCTGCTCTACCGTCGCCCCTCCAGCGGTCTGTGGGGCGGCCTGTGGAGCCTGCCGGAACTGGACGACCTGCAAGGGCTGGACAACCTGGCCAGCCGCCACAGCCTGCAACTGGGCGCGCAGCAGCCACTGGCCGAACTGACCCACACCTTCAGCCACTTCCAGCTGGCCATCGAACCCTGGCTGGTGCGTGTTACAGCTGCGCCCAGCCACGTGGCCGAGGCCGACTGGCTCTGGTATAACCTCGCCACCCCGCAGCGCTTAGGCCTTGCCGCCCCCGTCAAGAAACTGCTCAAGCGCGCCGCCGATAGCCTTACTGCAGGAGAGTCGCCATGACCCGCACCGTCCACTGCCGCAAACACAACCAGGAACTCCCCGGCCTGGACCGCCCACCCTACCCGGGCGCCAAGGGCGAAGACATCTACAACAATGTGTCCAAGCAGGCCTGGGATGAATGGCAGAAGCACCAGACCCTGCTGATCAACGAACGCCGCCTGAACATGATGAACGCCGAAGACCGCAAGTTCCTCCAGGGCGAAATGGACAAATTCCTCTCCGGCCAGGAATACGCCCAGGCCGAAGGCTATGTGCCGCCGAGCGAGTAAACAGGCGTAGGGTGCGCCGTGCGCACCAAGGCACCATGAGGGGCGGTGCGCACAGCGCACCCTACCCGCCATGAACCTAACCGCCCGTAATAATTAAATATTTTTCAAACTCGCGCTTGACACCCACCCTGCAAATCCGTCTAATAGCGCCCCGTTGGCCCAGGTAGCTCAGTCGGTAGAGCAGGGGATTGAAAATCCCCGTGTCGGC
>OGCL01001199.1_pt1 | contig 23234 bp, 19 predicted proteins | sample 1570041 | NCBI WGS metagenome assembly OGCL01 (sample SAMN06266162, study PRJEB24511) | hot springs metagenome | isolation source: Hot spring water | place: South Africa: Limpopo | collected 2015-06-22 | reverse complement strand
CTTAAAAAGAAAAACTACCCCATCGATTGGAGTAGAGTTTATGTATCTGGTTATTCTTCTGGTTCAGATGCGTCTGAATCGATTGCGACACTTTGGCCTGAGATGGTTGCGGCTGTTGCGCCATGTCCTGGTAGTAATGCGATGTACAACAGTCTATGTCGAATAACACCTGAATCCTATAATAAATGTTTAAATATTCAAGTACCTCTATTATGTGTTGGAGGCAATATGGATTTTGGAGATCCTTTCCCTTTTCCTGATAAAGAGTGTTATGAGAATTTCAATATTTGGGCTAAAGAGATTTCTAAGGTTAGTAATTATGTCCCTCTAACATTTGAGGATTCACGTCTGCTTATTAACACGACCACAAACCCTACTAAGAAGAATGTAGGACTAGACTTCAAACATACATGGACTGAGGAATTTGAAGACAGAGAATGGTACTTCGGAGAGTTCTATGATGATAAGTACAGACCTGTCATACAGTTCATCATTGGGGATGGTATCCCTCATATCACTTCTGGTGTTCATGCTTCTTTGGTTTATGCTTGGTTAAAACAATGGAGTAGAGATTTAGAGACGAATGAATTATTGTTTACACCTGTATTCCCATATGAATAACAATGAAAAAGAATGTTTGATCATTTTTCATATAAGTAAGTCATCTTGATATTAAGCTTCTTTGATTTTTGTTATTATGTTATATTATAGATAAAATAATAATACTATACTAAGGGGGAAAGTATGGAAGTAAGCATAAATGATAAGAGTTTCTTAGAATCCTTGATACATTTAATTACATATAATTTTAACAATAAAAATTGCATTAATATTTTTATGATACAAACGAATTCAAATGAGTTCGATTATAATAGTTTTGCAAATAATTTAGTTGAGCCTCTTATAACTTATTCATTATCAAGAAAAGTTCAAAAAGACTATATAAACCAACCCGGACACTTAAGTAAACTAGCAAGATCTAAATTTATTGAGTATCTTGATAAATCTGGAGAGTTAGGCGAGTTAATACTTTATGCTTTTCTAGAAACACATCTTTGTGCACCAAAAATATTGTCAAAAGTCGAGTTAAAAACTTCTCCTAATATGCCAGTCCATGGCTCAGATGGAGTACATTACTTAAAACTCAGTAACGGTAATTATCAACTTATATTTTGTGAATCTAAAACTATTAAGTCATTAAACTCTGCTATAAAATCTGCTTTAAAATCAATAAAAGATCTCAAGTATAGCAATTCAGTAAATACTAAATCAAATAATTTAAGTTATGAGAAAACACTTGTAAGTGAAAACCTTTTAAAAGAATGTACTTCAGAAGAAGAAATAGAGTTTATCAAATCTATTATTTACCCAAACAGTTCAAATAATTTCCATGTTGATGATGCATTTGGGATTCTAGTTGGATATGAAATTGAATTTGAAGAAGAGTTTAAATATCTTAGTAACGAAGATTTTAGAGAAAAGGTTAAATTAAAAATTTTAAATGACACTTCAAATTTGGTTAATACAATTAGTTTAATGCTCGATGAATATGCATTGAATGGACATAACTTTTATTTATATATACTTCCGTTTTCAAATCTGTCAAATAGTAGAGAATTTATATTGAAAGAAATTTTATCATGAAAACTATCTTTGATAACCTAACTGAGGAAGCTATTAAAGATCCTTATTTACTATCATTAATTTGTAGATTGGAAGAAATAAATGGTTATTTATTCTTTAATTTAAGCAGATCTTTACTGTATCCACTTAACGAGAAAGAGTTTTTTGATATATTAAGATTCGCAGACATAATGAGTAAAAGTAACATAAGCAAAGGAAAAGAAATAGCATATAAAATTATAAGTTTATTATATGAAACATATTATAACAACGAGCTATTTAATTTATATGCAGAATCAGTACTTACCAAAATTGGTTTATTTCCCTCTTTGGAATTGCTAACAAAAAGTGAAAATAATCTCAATAATATTGAGATCACATTTGAGAAGATTTTAAAATCAATTTTTCAATTTTCACCAATTGAAGAAAAGTATTTTACTGATTCCCAATTTAAGGTATATTCTGAATTGATTAAATCTGATAATTTCAGTTTTTCCGGACCTACATCCTTTGGAAAATCATTTATTATTGATTCTTTTATAAAGAATTGCATAAATAATAAGAAATCTGAAAATGTAATTGTTCTTGTCCCAACAAAGGCTTTAATTTCTCAATTTAGCAAAAGAATCCGAAATTATTTAACTGATAATTCGTATAAAATAGTAAATTACGCTAATATTCCCGAAATTTTTTTAAATCAAGGAAAAGGAATAATTTGCATTTTAACACCAGAACGTTGGATACATCTTTGTTCAAAGTCTAGTAATATAAAGTTTCATTATATGTTAGTTGATGAAGCGCACAAAATCTTGTCAAAAGAAGATGACAGAGCCCCTTTATTTTATCATGCTGTACAATTAGCTAAAAGGAAAGATATAAAGTTGTACTTTTCATGCCCAAACATTTTAAATACAGAGATTTTCTTAAATATGTTTTATTTAGATAAAGAAAATCATCTAAGTATTCATGAATCTCCCGTATCTCAAAATAAATTCTTTGTTGATCTAATAGATAATAAAGCAATGATTTTTCTTGAAGATAAATCTGTAAAAGAGATCCCATACTCTCTCGTTTATGAAAAATTAGAGGATAAGTTAAACACTCTATTTAAAACGTTAGGACGCGATTCATCAAATTTAGTTTATTGTAATTCAATAGATGTTACTATTAAGTTTGCTAATTCATTTTCAAATTCTAGAGATTTGAAATCTAACCCAAAGCTTGAAGAATATATTTCCGTTATTGCTTCCTTTATACATAATGACTACTTTCTTATAGAGTGTTTAAAGCATGGTGTTGGTTATCATTTTGGGAGTTTACCTCAAAAAATACGTGAAATAGTCGAACACTTGTTTGAAGAGAAACTTATTGATTTTGTCTTTTGTACATCCACTCTTTTGGAAGGCGTCAATCTACCAGCTAAAAATATTTTTATAATTAGTAATGCAAACGGAAATAAAAGTTTCACGGAACTTGATTTTGGTAATTTGGCTGGGCGAGCTGGCAGATTAACAAAAGAATTAAGTGGAAATGTAATTTGTGTAAGGTGTATTAATAAAAGAAATTACTGGAAGAATGAAAATAGTAAAGATATTATAAACTCAAATAAACTAACTAAATTACATTCTGTAATATTAGATAATACTGATAATTTTTATAATAAACTCAAAAGTAATTTAACATCTTCTGACGATTTTTCATTAAATAATAATAAAAATGATTTTTTAAGCAATTACTCAACTATTTTGTACTTAAATATTATAAATAATTCAAATACCGTCTTACATAATAAATTTAAAGATTCAGTAGAAGATTATGGCTTAATCTCGAATCAAATTATTTACTCAAATGCCATTCCAAGTTTTATTTTAGAGCAGTCAACAAATATTAACCCGTATTATCAAAATCAACTTTGGAATAATGTAAATCAAATTGAATTTAGCAGTGATACAAGTTATTCAAATTGTTTACTAATTCTAGAGACTTTATACGATAGTTATAATTGGATAATTGAGGAGAATAAATCATATAAATCCTTCATTAAAAGTAAATTGCAATTAAAATATTATGCACATTTATTATCATTCTGGATTAGTGATTATCCAATAAGCAGAATAATTAAAGAAGAATTAGATCATACTATTAAGTCTAAGAAAGTTTGGTTAAACAACAAGCTTGTTGATTATGATGGGAGCAAAAATCAAATAAACTCTATAATTAATTCATTAATGAATAATATTGAGGTTAATATAAAATTTAAAATAAAGCTTTATTTAAACAACTACATTAATATATTTAACGAAAAGAATAAATCTTCAAAAATGATAGATTGGCTTGAGTATATTGAGTTTGGAACTAAAGATCCGATAATTATTGAATTGCAAACTTTAGGTTTAGAAAGACAAACATCTAAATTGTTAAAGGACAAATGTATCGATTTAATAGATTTTGATGAATATGGTAAAATATCAAATTATAACAAAGAGCAGATATTAATAAGAGTTTCAGATTCTGTTCAAGAATCATTAGAAATTCAATCAATACTTTAAAAGAGGAAAATATGACAGTAAATCAAAAATTAATAGATGAGTTTAAATATACAAGTTTATTTTCAGAGTATTTACCAAGTTCATTTAACATTGATAAGACTTCAAGTAAAGATATCTATTCAGTAAGTACACCTAAAAGTGCTGATCAATTGCATCCATTGATTTTTACTATGAGTAATTTTAATAAAAATGGAAAAAGAAGGCAAATTTTTATTCCCGAAATAGTAAGTTATCTAGTTCTAGTTAATCATATAATTAGTACAAATATTTTAACAGAGATAATTGATGTATCAAAGAATTCAAAACACTCTTTATCAAAAAACACTAATCTATCAAATGGCATTGATGAATTTATAAAGCATGATATTGATTATGGTGTTGTTAGTCAAAATGGGACTGATCAAAACTTAAACTATATCAATAATCTGAGTTCAAAAATAAAAAGGAGTTCGGGATCTGTTGCTATATTATATTTAGATATTTCGAATTTCTACAAAAATATTTATACCCACTATCTATCAAGTATTAAAATCGGTCTAGATAACGCACTGATTGAGTATAACAAAAAAATAAGACAACAAGCAGTTTCTCAAGATTATAATAAATACAACAATTTAGATATATACATTAGAAAGCAAAATAGAAGTGAAACTATTGGTATATTAACTGGTCCACGACTATCAAATTATATTGCAGAAGCTTTTTTATCCAAAATTGATGAAGAATTATACTCAAACTTAATTCAAAATAGTAAATTAAATGGAATAGACTTTGTACGTTACGTTGATGATTATGAATTTTTTGTAAAGGATATACATACAATTGACATGATTATAAATATCGTTGAGTCTACAATGTATAAATACAGACTAACTTTAAATGAGTCAAAAACAAGAATTGAAGATTTCCCATATTATATTAACAACAACCTAGATAAATTGAAAAATATTCTTTCTAAAACTAATATAGATTATCAAGATACAATGGATTTATTTGATAAATTCTTTCTGCTTGAAAAACAAGGAGTTAAAGGCTCGATTAGATATCTTACTAAGTCAATTGATAATGTAGATCCTTTTGATGATAAAGATTTACTAATTTCCTATTTATTAAACATACTTATAAATGATGATCGTTCATTAATAAAAGTATGCCAGAAATTAATTAGTAATAAGTCTAAATTAATTCTTAATAGTAAACATTTTGAAATAATTGAGAATCAACTAATTAAAAGCATAAATTATAATCTTGATTTGGAAGTTATATGGTTAACATACTTGATCTGTAAAATTGATGTTTCAAAACTAAAATCTGATTTAATAGATTTAATAATTAAAAGTAAAAATGATTTAGCAATTATAATTTTATTAAACGAGGCAACTTTGAACACTCAAAATATAAGCTCTGTAATTCAAAACGCTAAGAGTTGGTTATTATGCTATGAATTATATTCAAAAAATCTAATAAATGAATCAGATTTAATAAGCACTCTACAACTTAATAATAGTTTAGATTTTTACAAGAATATGAAGTTGAACAGTTTCACATTTTATTCAAAATAATTCACTTATTAATCAAATTTCCCTTCTTCTATTGTTTTCTTTTTCGAAAAATATACTTCTATGATATTCTAAATATTTCATTCTTTTTTCGTTGAGTATTTCTTTGAATATTCTATTACTCAATAATAATTGGCTTTTCAACTTATGATCTTGCTCAATTAAAAACGAGAAAACTAATTCTTTTTGATCACTCACTGTAATTAAATGCTTATCAAATAATGCATCCGCATTCGCAACTAAAAGAAGCCCATTATTAATATCATATTTTTCATTTTCGTTTGATACTGAAAACTCTTTTATATGAGATGCTCTAAACAATGTTCCAAGACTATCAAAATCTGCTGAAGTAAAAGTGAAAGGACAAAAAACTTCGTTATCATTAACTGTATAATTCTTCATTTCTTCAGCAAGTAGGTTGCGCCATTTATCTTGTTGATTTCTATTATAAACTTCTATTATTGGTTCTTCTTGAACTATCAAACTCTCAAGACGTTTATTTTCTCTTGTTAGATAGTTTTCCCATAATTTATTCTTTTCTTCAATAATTGTAAAGAAACTTGGATTTTTGTAAGGCAAGACAAATAAGTTAGATTCAAAATCTGTTTTTTCTATAATTAACATTAATATATCATTTTTAAAAATATGGTGTCTTAACTTCCTAAATTCTTCATCTATGCTTATTCCAATTCCATGTACAGCTTGAGTTAGTCTTATTTCAGTAAATCTGTCATTTTTATTTAGATTCACATCTATATTTTCCCATTCTCTATCATTTAGGATTGTTTTATTAAGCTTTTTAAAAACTTTTTTTGTGTAGTATTCATTGAAATAACTCATAGAATCATTAACAAGAAAAATATCTATGAAATTGTTTAAGACTTTTACATTTGAGTCAGAAACCAAAACATTATCTCTTGGATCATTCATTCCAATATCTTCCCAAAACTTTCTTGGTAGACCTATATTAGATTGGTGTGCCGTCTCGAAAACTTTATTTTCTCTTATCTGAATTGATTCCATTTCCTTTTCAGTAAGATAATATAATAGATTTTTGTTTAAACTATTAACTTTTGTTGCTTTACCAAATGTTGGCAAATCTGAATGTGTTAAATACTTATAATATAAAATAAATTTAGATTTTCTATTTTCGTTGATATAATCAATCATTGTCTGTGATTTATCCTCAACCAACCTTTTTATAGAATCTATGTTGTCTACAATATACATTTCATTATTTTTCATAATCCACCCTTATAAAAACATCATATCTATATAATATGATGTTTTATTTACATAAACAATGAATTAAGTATATATCTTAATTAAATTAAATTTTTATTAATAAATTCCATTAAACTCTCTGCTACTTTATACGAAACATTAACCGTAACTGCATTCCCAAACTGCTTATATGCTTGGCAATCTGAAACCACTTGCTTCCAATCGCTTGGGAATCCTTGTAATTTTCTACATTCATTTGGTGTAAGTTTTCTAATATGCGTTTTTGATTCATCTCTAAATTTATTCCAATTTTCAACGTCAGTATAATAGTTATCTTGGCTAGCTCTATGCATTTTATGCATGGTAGCTGTAAGTGTTTTAGCAATTGGTGTATCAATAGTTGGTTTAACTATATAACCTTTTGTACCAACTCCTAGTATAGTCCCAATCATTTTCTTGCTTATAAAGTACTTTATATCAACTTCTTTATCTAGAATAGTTTTAACGTTCAAAGATAGGTTTAGTGGTTTAGGGAAACAGAAATCAAATTCTTTAAAAGAGTCTTTTTTTAATGCAACAATATAAATACGATTTCTTCTTTGTGGTACTCCGAAATCTTGTGAATTAAGAATATCAAACTTAACTTCATAGCCTATTGATTCAAGTTCATGAATAATTCTTTTGAATGACTCTCCATTATTATGATTCTTTAGATTTTTAACATTCTCTAAGACAACAACCTTTGGGTAATGCCTTTTAATAATTTCCTTAATAATAAAGAAAAGCGTACCTCGCTCATCATCAAAACCTTTTAATGATCCAAGCGTACTAAATGGTTGACATGGAAATCCGCCAATAAGAATATCATGTGGTGGTATGTTCTCTTTTTCTTCTAAAATATCACCAAGTACAATTTGGTTTCCAACATTTGATTTATATGTTTCAACAGCATACTTGTCAAAGTCATTTGCCCAAATAACATTAAACCCAGCATATTCAAATCCTAAGTCTAGACCACCAATACCAGAAAATAGTGAAGCTACTCTGTATTTCTTTTCGTTAGTATAAATTCTTTCCATTACTCCCACTCCATCACTTTATTTATTTCTTTTAATATCTCGATTAAAACATCAACAACAATAGAATTTCCACTTTGCTTATATGCTTGAGCTTTTGATACAACAATTTTATAGTCATCCGGAAATCCCATCAATCGATGTGTTTCCCTAGGGTGTAAAGCTCTAACTCTTCCATTAGTGGTTACATAGTTATTTACGCTAGAACGATGAGAATTCCCCATTGTTGATAATAACGCTCTGGCAATAGGTAAATCTATTTTTGCGTCTTTATGCATGAAGTTTTTTGTGCCTGGAGATAAGCAGTATTTAATCAATTTATCTGAAAGGAAATACTTCTCTTCAATTTCTTGACCCTTAGTACTAATAATGGACAACTTTCCATTATCATTAACTATTGCTCCTTCTTCTGCATTTTCAAGAAGAAAGTCTTGCATAGTAAAAATAAGATCTTTCTTTTTTGGAAAGCTAAATTTTTCTGCCTTGTCATGATCTTTGAAACCCACTACAAAAATTCTTCTTCTGCCTTGTGGAATCCCAAAATCACGTGAATCTACAACTTCATATTTATATGAATAACCTAAACTTTCAAACACTTCTTTTATAACTTTCCAAGTTTTACCTTTATCATGTTTTAATAAACCAAATACATTTTCAAATATAAAGACTTTAGGTTGTATTTCACTTAGTACCCTCACATAGTCGTAGAACAATGTCCCTCTTGTATCATCAAGACCAGCTTTTGCACCAATTACAGAAAAACTTTGGCATGGACTACCACCAACATATAGATCAATTTTATCCTTAAAATCATCCCCATCAAACAGCTTTATATCATAAAAAAAGTTGTCATCTTTAATTGTATAGTTTGCCTTATATGATATTTCTACGAAGTTAGTTTTTCTTGAAGCATCATAAAATGAATTGCCATATAGTCGCTTCTCTTTAATTGAATCAAGAGATTTAATCACACGTAGCTCCTCATCATAGTCTACATTAATATCAATATTTCCATTATCACAAGCAAAAATAACTTCGTGTTTATAGTCTAATCTTTTTAATGCTTGTTCAATTGCCCCGATTCCACTAAAAACTGTACCCAACTTTATTGTCATACATTTCTTCCTAGCAAGTATACCTGCGTATTTAAATATTTATACCTGCGTATATAATAACTTAATATGAATTAGATATCAATTGCGTTGATATATTTATATCAAATAACAATCATCATTTATAAATAAGTCTTCAATTTATATAATTTTATTTATGAGAACTGTTTTTTTACTTTTAAACACTCTTCTTAAAATACAATTATAATTTCTTAGTTCTAATAATCTCCATTAATTGTTCAATTGTCAATAACCTTGAATTAACTTTATGATGTAACATTGCATGACAATTTGGACATACTGGTATCAAATCTTCTTTGTAATTAATTGTATAATTACTTTTAATATAGGATATGGGAATTATATGATGTACATGAATGAACCCCTTAGCAAAATCCCCATAGAACTCACCAAAGTCAAAACCACATATTACACATTTACTGCCTTTATATTCAATGCATTTGTTTCTCGCTATTTGATTCCTTTCATAACGATTTACTTTAACCTTTACACCAAGACCTTCTTGCAGTTCATCAAATTCACTATTTTGGTTATTAGTATAATATTCATAACTATCTATATTGAAATACTGATCAATGTAACTTAATAATGAATCATCGAGCTTTTTTGGACCTTGTGGCGCAGCTTTAAGACCATTTTCTTTTAGCTCATTTAATGTTAAAAAATCACTATTGTTTTCTTCTATTAGTCTTAACCTGAAATATGATTTCTTCTGAGATTTCTCATACTCTTTTTGATCTATCCAAAACTCTTTATCATCAAATATTTCACTAAATTTTAAATTTGTTTTCTCGACTATACATTTATATTTTATTTTTCTAATAGGTCTTGTTGAATAAATATAAACATAGTCTCCAACTTTATAGTTTGCACTCTCTCTCCAATCAATAAATCCAAATTTTTTAAAAGCATCAGAATGATTATATATTTTGGAACTAGCAGAAATTAACCAATACATATTAGCCCTCCTATTTATAGTTTTATGAATCTATTTAATCGTATTTACTATTTTACTTATGTTTTACGCCTTAAACTGATAATAAAACTTATCTATAAACATATTTTCATTTGCTTCTAATAGATCTAATTTATAATGTTCATCCGAATAATTTATTAACTTAGAATTCCTATCTTTCAACTTCTTTATATACTCTTCATTCACAACACTATTACTCTTACTAGAATTCTTTGATTTGGATGTTATTACTAGGTTCCAAATATCATCACTGTACATAAATGACCAAGGTATAACATGATCAATACTTATATCATTGGGATCAAGTATTTCATCTGTATAGAAATCTCTAACTATCCCATCTGGGAATTGTTTAAGTAATGCATGTTTGAACTTTGTTAAGTTATTTCTTCTAATCTTTTCATCAGTTGAACCTTTAACTTTTAAAGCAATCCTAGGACTTTGATTAAACTTCTCTAAGAGTTGTGCCCATCTATAATTGAGTAACTGTGATAATACAAAGGCATGTTCCTTCAAGATGGTATGTTGATGAGTTGCTAGTTCAATAATTCTTCTATCTTTATCTAGTTTATATAAATCTATATTCTCATCACCAACTTTAGTAAACCTCCAACAAACATCTTGTTTTAAAGCTGTACTAATTTCTTTAAGAAATCGATTATATTTAACTCTATCTCTAATAAGTATTGGTTTAGATTTATCAAACCAGTCAGGTATTTTTGATTGAGTTAATGATTGATAATATTCAATAATTTCTTCGGTTATTTGTTGTATCTTAGGTTTTGATTTAGCGGGACCTTGATAAAGTTTAAAAAAATACGTCTGATTCCAAAAGTACTTCAAGACGTATTCTCCTATTTGTTCAAATGTAAAAACGGTTGGGACTCCTTCAACCACATCAAAAGAATGACATAGTTCTATAATAGCTCTTCCCCATGCCAACTTATAAGTATTCTCATTATTCATACCGTCTATGACGGATAACCAATCTTTAAAGTAATCGTCCACCCAATTCCCTTTATTGAATAAAACTTATATTTTTATAAATAATCGGCTCATTAACTTTTCTGTAAATCTTAACATCAGACGATTTATCTAATTCAAAGAATTTATATACACCTAAATACCTATATGCACTAATTCCTAGAGGATCAATTGTTTTAGCAAAAACAATTCTAAATGCGTAATCCGGTTTAATATTTGACATTATTACTTCATTGTTATAATTTGTTTCTTTTATTTCGTTCCAATCTTCAGAAAGGTAATTAATCCAGTTATAACTATTTGTAGAATACTTCTTACCTTCTTTCTCAATAGCCATAGATGGAAACCAAACTGAGTAATTACTATCGAAATAATAAATCCCCCTTTGATATCCTTTAAGTTCTACACCAAATATCTTAAGAACATCAATAATCCTTTTAAATCTAAAGTTGTCCCCTATTGATATATACTTTCTTTCAATTACAGTTTTGACTATATCCTCATTTATATTCCATGGTGTTATTTGTTTAACATCGCAGACCTTTTTAATTTCACTCACAATATTTCTTATTTGAAATTCAATATCTTCAATTGAATTATCTACATCTACTCTTCTTAGTATGAAATCAGACGTTTCTGCAACAGTACTTAACATTTCTTCCATAGAAAGCTGACGTTTTAAATCCTCATCTTCATATTGTTTATGATGAGCTTCATCACATTCAATACCAAAATTAATTTGTGGAAAATATAAATCTAATAATCCATATTTACCATCAGCACGTTTGATATATTGTTGAGTTACAGGTTTGAGACTTAGATTATCAATCTTGTGCCATATACTATTAATTACATAATTCTCATAATCTTTTCTCTTTGTTCTTGAAAGAGTTTTTATTATATATTCCCTTTTCTCATTACTCATATTATTATTCCTTTTTACTCACACTCTTTAAATACAATCTCTTCTCAAACTTACCCCGTTGTAATGCTTTAACTGCTTGTATGGTATTAACCTCTAATGTGTTAATGTTATACATCTGTTTAATGGTATCCATAACTTCTTGTAAATCAGCTAATTCACTAAGTATGTCATCTCTATCTTGTGCATTACATACTTCAGTTGCTTCTTCAATTAACTTCTCTTTAATCGCTTGCTTAAATGATTCTTCAGATAGAATTATAATATCTGCTGTATTCCCATCTTTTTGAATAATCTCAGGAATACGGTCTCTAATAAGCTTATTATAGATTTTCATAATATAATTATACCCGATAGAAAACACTTGTCTAATACTTGTCCAAATAATTACACGATAAGTTAGTTTTTCTGCACATTTGTTCTAAAATAGCCTAAAAATAGGTCTAATAAATTAATTGTTCAAATTTATTGCAATATTGTAATAATTTATGTACTATAATAAATGCTTAGATAATCCCCCACCCAATCTAAGTGAATCGATCTGAATGATTTTCCCCCAATGAACTCAGATCAACAAAGATAGTAAGCTATTACTATCTTTTTTATTTATAGTCATAATCATTGAAAATAGAATTGAAATAACTTAAGCTTAGGTCATATAATAATTAAGTAGTTGTAACATCTCCTTTCCTATTGTTACAATACGACCAAAAAGAAGTTAGACCTGAGCAATCCAACTTCTTTTTTTATTTAATATTACTTAAGTTTCTTATAATTTATTCGATATATAAATGGGAGGTATCCCCTCAATTTTACTTCCCAAGGGTAATACCACAAAAACAGACCACTTATTCCTGAAAGTGGTCTGTTTTTGTATGATTAAGTTGTTTGAAATCAATGTTATCTTCGATAGAGATGTCCCAACGAATAGGAGTAACTGAAATGTTTTGATCAATGACTACGGTATAGATATCCGTATTCTTATCTAAATGAGTAAAACTAGGTGAAATGGTACTTGTTAAGTGATAAGGATTGTTAAAGTTGCGCTTACAGACCTTATCAAATTCAGAGTAATTCATTCGACTTTGTTTCGTCATTTTGATTCGAGTATGATCATCTATGACTTTAGGCAAATTCACATTATACATACAGATATCAGGCTTAAACCCATTCTGTAAGATTGTTTGTACAATCCTACGAATGATCATTCTATCTTTGTCCCAATCAAGCTCTTCCAACTGTTCATTGTGCTGCTTACTAAGATCAAACATCTTAGAAAACGCAATCGCATGGACGCCATGACTATTGGCTTCAAACGCAGCCCCAACGGTTCCACTACAAGTTAGAGATAAACCAAGATTCTCACCATAATTAATGCCACTAATACACAAATCAGGCTTCCTCTCAACACACTCCAACATCGCATGAGCTACCACAAACGCAGGAGATCCATGAATCCCAAACGCTGGAATCGTTTGATTGTTCAATTTAAAGGGAATTTGCTTAATAATTCCATTATCTGGAACTCGTGGAAAGGATCTCCCCATACCCGTTTGTTGGTGGATTGGTGCTGCGATACACAAATCCGCAATATCAATGAGAGCTTCCGCAAGGGCACATAAACCAGGCGAATAAATCCCATCATCATTGGTCAATAGAATATAAGGCTTCATTGACTATTTAAGCGCTTCGTAAATTTCTTTTAAAGGAGCTTCTAGTAAACTAGGTAATCTACGATAAATGTTATTAATACGATTATACGCATCATGATTTGCCATATTCGGCGTAAACTCATCACGCTGTTTAATCATCTTACGAACTGCCGTTTCATAATCAGGATAAATACCCGTCGCAACCGCAACAGAGATTGCAGCACCTAAAGAAGCCGCCCCATTCACCACATTACGAACCGTACGAACACCATAGATATCCGCAATAATCTGCATATATAAATCACTATTGGATCCACCACCCGACACAATAATCTTATTCGGAGTTTTACCCAATTCTTCACACATTGCGCTATAACTATTCTTAAGCGTTAAAGCGATACCCTCTAATAAGGAACGATAAATATGACCTCTTGTATGACGTTCATCAAACCCAAGAATCACACCCTTACGATAGAGTTGAGTCGCAGGTGCTAACCAATCCGGAATGGTAAACAATCCATCCGATCCAGGATTGAGTAATTCAGCTTCTCTTGCAAGATAGTCTTCAACCACAAATCCTTCAGACTCAGCTTTTTTCGCATATTCTTCACCGATAATACTCTTATACCAAGAAATTAACCACATCCCTCTACGAATACCTCCACTCTCATAAAGATATTTATAAGGAACATTGGAAAGATTGGTAAAGAAATTACTTGAGTTCTTAATATTCGTATCCCCAAATACCATCGAAGTAATATAGGTACCCAAAGAAACTAAACCCACATTCGGTTCAATCAAACCAGAACCAAGTGCTTCAACCGCTTTATCATTCGCCGTTGCGACAACAGGAAGACCAATAGGTAATCCAGTCTCAACCGCAGCTTGTGTATTCACAAAGCCAAGGATAGTCCCTGGAAGTTGTAATTCAAATAACTTCTCTCTAGGAATATTAAATTTATTGAAATGAGCTTCATCTTTAGACCATTCCCAGGTATCTAAATCCGTTGGAAATTGCCAATCGTAAGCATTTGCGACTGTATCCTTAATCTCACCCGTTAATCTAAACGTTAAATAACCTGATGTCGATCCAGTATACGCAATTCTTGAATCATCAATGTATGTTTCATAGGCTCTAACATCCATCCAACTCATAATCGGTTCTGCTAGAGATCCATCTTTATCCATAAATACTCTACAACATCTTATCGAACAGATCCCAATCCCAACGATATCTCTAGGATCGCCTTTAAACTCCTTCATCAACTTCTTTAATACAACTTTTAAACTATCCCACAAGTCATCCCCAGGATGTTCCACATACCCAGGTTTACGACTCATCATCGGTTTTAAAGGTTCACTCGCTCCACAAACAACACGACCCTCTTCATCATAGATATAGACTTTCGTACTTTGTGAACCACTATCAACCCCAATAAAATATTTATTCATAGGACTCCTCTTTCGTTAAAAATGATGCGAAAGCGCATCATTATCTTAATAAGTAACCGCCATCCACGACAATCGTCGCACCATTCACATAATTCGCTGCAGAACTTGACAAGAATACACAAGTACCCATTAAATCAGCTAAATAGCCCCAACGACCAGCAGGAATATGCGCTAAGATTTGTCCATTACGAACTGGATCACTTTGAGTCTTAACTGTTAACTTAGTTTGGAAATAACCTGGCGCAATCGCATTCACTTGAATACCAAATTGTGCTAATTCATCACACATAGACTTCGTTAAACCAACGATACCATGTTTAGTAGCCGCATACGCAGGAGACCATTGTCCACCTAAGAACGCAAACAAGGAAGCGATATTAATAATCTTTCCACTCTTTTGTTTAATCATATACTTACACGCTTCATGCGTCATTTCAAACGCAGCCGTTAAGTTAACCGCAACCATCTTATCCCATTCTTTACGTGTAAATTGAGTAACATCTTCGATATTAATACAAATACCAGCACAGTTAACCAAAATATCAATACTACCAAATGTGTTAACACATTCATCTACGACACGTTTACATTCACCATCCGCTGTAATATCCGCAAATGTATGATGATATTTAACACCACAATCTTCTACGAGTTTACGTGTTTCTCCACCATCATCCATAAGACTAGCTGCCATTACGTTAGCACCCGCTTTAGCTAAAGCAGTAGAAAACGCTTGACCTAAACCACTATTACCACCTGTAACGATTGCGTTTTTGCCTTTAAGCGAAAACATATCCATATTGAAATCTGTAAGTTGCATTTTATAATCCTTTTCTTTCTTTAATTATTTTTTCAATCAAACGATTCGTAAACTCAACCGCATCACCTAACACAACCACATCAGAGATAGTGTTAAGTGGCGCAAACTCATTGGTATTCACCGATATAATCGTCTCAATATTTCGTAATCCTTCAATATGCTGCGTTGATCCACTAATCCCAAGCGCAATATACAACTTAGGACTCACCGTCTTTCCAGATTGTCCTACCTGTATCTTCCTTGACACTAAGCCTTCATCAACGATCTTACGGCTTGCGGACACATGACCATCCAACAAGTCCGCTAACTCATAAATCCGATTAAAATTTTTCAAAATTCCATATCCACCAGAAACCAAAATATCACTCTGACGAATATCCTGTACACGCTCATTCTTTTCTACTTTACTAACACATTTAACTCTACTTAACATTAAATGTTTGACTTCTACTTGTTCAATTTTAGTCTCAAAAGTTCGATGATCCAGTGAGAATATATTCTCTCTAACACTCATCATTAATGTCTCTTTCAAACATTCAATCGAAGCCATGATCTTACCCCCATACGCAGGACGAATAATCTCACATCTTCCATCAATCATTTGAACATCGGTAATGTCTGCGACAAGTCCTAAGTGGAGTCCCATCGCAACACGTGGCGCTAACACTCTTCCATGTTTACTCGAAGGAAATAAAATACATTGATAAGGATTTTTATTATGGACATCCATAATCAATTGCGCAATATTTCGATAATCATAAACATCTATATTATCTTTTACATTAAGTATGGTATCCACATGTCCAATTAAACCATCATTCAAATTCGACACATTAATCGCATCAATCCTAACATTATTTTGAGGATATATACGACTCACAACACCACTCAACTCTAATGAATTCTGAATACTCTCATGATCGAAATAGATTAAGACTCTGTTCATAGAATATGACCTAAACGCTTCAAGAGATGATACACTTGATCAACGCCTTCTTCATCACACTGAACCACAATCTTATCTTTCTTCTCATAAGTCTTAATAAATGAACGAGCCACTTTAGTTAAAGAACCCTCTAACCCAACTTCACTCGGATCAAACTTTAAATTATTGTTATCCAAAATAGTTAATTGATTACTTACATCTTTATGCAAATCATCATATCGCACATAAGGCAATTTAACCTTAGCCTCACGATTAACACTTAATATGAGTGGAAGTGAAACTTCATAGTTTTCTATGAAGTTTTCACTTTCAACACACACTTTTATTGGATGATTATTTAAATCACTTATATCAATCACATTGGACAATTGGTCTAACCCTAAGACCTCCGCAACCTGGCTAGGCACATGAGCTGTGTCCCCATCCAGAGAATGAGTTCCTGTTAGAATACAATCAAACTCCATTGAACTAAGAACTCTTGCCAAGATTTTACTTGTGACATACGTATCACTTCCAACAAATAAGGAATCACTAATGAGCGTCGCATGATCGACTTTAAGTCTTAGACAATCTTCCAACTTTGGAATCACATTTCTAGGACCCATACTCAAAATTTCAACCGTCATTTCAGGGTTAATCTTCTTCATCTTGAGCGCAAATGCCAATGCCTTCGCATCATCCGGATTCATCACTAAATCCGTATTCTCACGAATCAATACATTTCTCTCAAAATCATATTTGAAGTTATCCACATCTGGCACAAACTTAACTAAGCAAACTGTTCTCATTGTTTATCCTTTTATTATGCTTTGTTTTCTTTCTTAACCATCTTACCGAAAACAAACACTAAACCAACACCAATTAAACCTAGTATAGCACTTGAGATGAAGTAAGCGTTAAAGCCCCCCATATCTCCAAATGTTGCCCATAAGAAGGTATTAAATTCAGGAAGAATGATATCTGGTAAGTAACCGATAAAGGAGATCGCCCCAATCGCAGTACCAAGAATCAACGCATCAAGATTTAAATCACCTAATAGAGACCAATATGTACCACGAATTGCATACAAGAAGATACCTAGTAAAATAATTAGAGGTTGGAATAATCCTTGATTACCTGTAACTGGTAGAACAGAGATCGCAACAAGTACTGCAGCAGCACCGGTTAATGAAATCATTTGAACGGTTGTACGACCAATTTTATCGCCTAAGTAACCACCAATGAAACCACCAACTGGACGCATCCATAATACAACAACCATCGTACCTGCAACAGATACTGGATCAATACCAACATACACTTCTAAGAACCATGATAGATAGTAAACTGTCCAGAACACGGCATATCCCATGAAAATTATGAAACCTAAGAGATATACTTTTTTATTCTTGAACAAGTTACCCAATTCAGAGAACTTGAATTCAGGAGATTTTGTTGCTTCTTTCTTAGACGCATCAAGTGCTAAGACTTTCTTATCATCTTGAACGAAGAACCAAATTAGAACTGAAGTAATAATTAATACAGCAGAATACATATAGATAACCGCAATTAGAGCTTCACGCTTATCAATAACTTCAACGCTAGTACCTAAGATACCAGAGAAAATGAATAATGCTAAACTAGCTAATAGAGCTTCGACAACACCACGGCCACCATCTAAGATACCGAAGAATGTGCCTTGTTCCTTCTCAGTAGCCAACAACTTAACAATCTTCATGTGAGCACTCCAGAATGTGAAGACTGAGAAGAAGCCCCAAATTGCGAAGATTGCCATAACAAATTCGTAACTAGGAACTTGCGCAAACCATAAACCACCTAAACCGGTGAAGAAGAGTGACATGGCTAATAATTTCTTAGCAGAGAAACGATCACTCAAGATACCACTTGGTATGTAACCAAAGACAAACACCCAACCTAAAATTGTATACATAGAATTGAGTTGTGCATTAGACATATTGAAGACTTGCAAGATTGTTTCTTGATAATTACTCTTCAAGTAGATCAATGGATAAATTGACCCTGCAGCTAATACGACCAAAAAGAACTGAAAATACTTCTTAAATTTTTCCTGGCTCATAAGCCCTCCTTGTTTATTATTAATTCGCTAAACGCACTCCCAATTCTTGCGCTTTCCCCAAATAAATAATCGCAATGCTAGTCCTACGTTAAACCGCGAATGATAATACAAATTTATTTAATAAACTTCATACCCTCTTCTTGAGGATAAATCGTCCCAAAGTTCATAATGCCCTTTGGATCAAACGCTTCTTTTAACTTCTCTAACATGAAGTAAGCCGAACCATGTTCCTCTTTAGTCCATTGATTACGGAACTTACCAATACCATGGTGATGACACATCGAACCACCTAACTTCAATGTCTCTTCAACGATAATCGTTTGTAGAGGATGGTGGTAAATACGCATTTCATCTTCAGGTTCGCAATGAATCTTATAGTTATAAACGAAATACATATTTGTACCATTGATATAACTGTGAGAAGAATGTCCACCTAACATCGTAAGATCATGTGCACGATCGAACTCATTACGAACACGATTCATAACATTTTCATAGATCTTTGGAATCGTTTCCCAATCTGCTGATATTTCTGTAGTGAATCCAGCATGTGAATCATTTTCAACCATACCTTCAAACTCATCATCAATATCCTTTTGAGACCAATTCAAATGGTTAAACCAGTTTTGAATCAATTGAGGATCTACTTTCTCAACGATACAATCATTAAACTTCGCAACCGCTTCCTCAATTCCTCTAGATGTCGCATTGACGATATGCTCATTTCCTTCAGCCATAAAAATTAACACACACTTATTTTTATAGAAATGATAGAAATGTTGATTTGCATCTTCTTCTGAATAAACGCGGGCAACAGAAGGACGATAACCATTAACCATAACTTCACGAAGGATTTGAATACCACCAGCGACATCTTTTATTAAATAACCATGGAATTGATGATTCTTAGGGAAGAATTTAAACAACTTAACCGTAACTTCAGTAATATAACAAAGTGTTCCTTCATTACCAATCGCAATATGACGAATATCCGGACCACCAGCACGTCTAGAAACATTTTTAATTTTTGAAATATGACCATTAGGGAATACACATTCAAGACCAACTACCATATCTTCAATTCCACCGTATAAAGTGGAGAACTGACCAATACTACGCGTCGCAACCAATCCACCAAACTTCGCAACTGGTTTAGATTGTGGAGAATGCCCTGTCGTTAAACCTTTTAAACGAACAAGATCTTCTAAATCTTGAAGTCTAACACCAGCCTGAACTGTTGCTTGCATATTGTATTCATCAATCTTAATCACTTTGTTTAAGTGTTCTGCATCGATGACCAATGTCGTTTCTTTCCAGTTTTCAAGTCCACCTTCAGTCGCAGTCTTACCACCACGTGCAATCACATTTATTAAATTGTCATTACAGAACTTTAAAAGTTTACTCACTTCTTCTGTATTCTTTGGATACACTATTGCGGTAGGTAGAGGTACATCCAATACTTTTCTCGCTTTTGCGTATTTTTTATATCGATCTGCAGACGCATCATATAAATCATCATGATTTGTATTGATTTGATCTTTTCCAATGATCTTAAGCAATTCTTCTAGTAAAACTTTCTGTTCCATACGTTCCTCCATAGATTGTTTTAAAATAAACAAATCAACTTACACTCACATTCTATGTCCCAAAATTTCAATTGTCAACAAAAATATCGAGAAATTTTACATTCATAGCGTTTACATTTAATTATAATGGAAAGTTTTCCATTATAATTGATTAACCTTATTAATTGTCTTCTTTACTATAAGTGAGTAAAATGGTAAAATTTTCCTAAAGAAAAGTAGAAATTAACATGATAAATATCGATTTAAACAACCTAAATCCACTTGAAAAAGAGATCTATAATACGCTTAGCCTAAAAGCACTTACGATCCCAAACATCAAAATCACCCAAGCAGCAGAATTCTGTAGCTGTTCTATTTCAAAGATCTCTAAAGTCGTAAAGAAATTAGGATTTAGAAACTATAAACAGTTCATGGGATTCTTATATGGAGAATCCACTCCAGTTAGTACTGAATCAAATGAACTAAAACGATTAAAACAGTTTATCGATGATTTTGACCCTAAGATTGTGGACGACTTTATACATATGATTGATCAATACGAACGAATTATTTTATTCGGATACGGTCCATCGTACATCGCAGCACAATACTTCGAATATAAACTACACACTATTACCAACAAATACTCCATTGCTTTACAAGATGTCTTATCTGTAAAGAATATGGCAGATAATAAAACACTCCTTGTCATATTTACCACAACAGGTACCTTTAAATCCTTTGAAGATGTGTATACCAGCACAAAAGAAAAAGGATGTACTGTCTTAGTTGTTTCAGAGGAGTACAATCCTTCTTTAGTTAATTCATGCGATAATCTCTTCTGGCTCTCAAAATACAATCAATCCGATGAACTTCTTCCACACGAAAAAACTCGTACCGTATTCTTCATCTTTATTGAAGAAGTCATACAAAGATTAAGACAATTATAGAAACACTAAGTTCCAATCGGAACTTTTTAAATATCTAGCTCAACTAATGGAAAGTTTTCCATATTATATATCTATTGTCAATATTATAGAAAATTTTCTTGACAGTTAGAATGTAAGCGTTTACTATTTAAGCGAAAACAACTGTATTTTTTCGTTCATACGATAAGTTACGAGTTGAATGTGCTTTCACAATCATAAATAATCATGTGTGCACACGAAAGGATGCCTATGAGTCAGTCTCAGATTAAAAAGTATTTTCAATTATTCTTAGTTGTATTAGCTGCTGGATCTATCTATCCCTTGATCTTCTTAAAACAAGGGTATCAAGAAAGTATGTTACAAGTATTCAATATGACACTCCCTCAACTCAATACGATGTATTCAGTTATCGGATTAGTCTTCGTATTTGGATATGCACCAAGTGGATATGTCAGTGATATCTTCTCCGCAAAGAAACTATTAGCAATTTCCTTATTCTTTACAGGATTAGGAGGCATATGGTTTGCGCAGATTCCTTCTTATGAGTATGTCGTTATCATATTTGGATTGTGGGGATTCTTCTCAGTCTTTACCTTCTGGAGTGCTCATATGAAAATCGTTCGATTATTAGGCAATGATAACGAACAAGGTAAATTCTTTGGAATCTTGGACGGTGGTCGTGGTCTTGTGGAGGCTATTCTCGCAAGTCTAGCCTTATTTATCTTCTCAGGTATCCTAGGCAATAGTGTTGAGATCGTGGATAAACGTGAAGCCTTAGTCGCAGTTATCTATATGTACTCCGCAATGTTAATCCTTGTATCAGTGCTTGTTATGATATTTGTACAAGATGATAAAAAGATTATTAAAGCAAACGCGATTGATGATAAAGCAAATAAGTTCCAATGGTCATACGTTAGAATGTTATTTAAGAATAAATATGTCTACTTACATGGCGCAATTATCTTCATGGGGTACATCGTATTCTGGACAGTTTACTATATTGGTGGCTTCTTAGAATCAAATGTTGGTTTAAGTTCTGTTACTGTCGCATCCATTATGGTAGTAGTGTTGTGGATGAGACCGATCGGTGGTTTCTTAGGTGGTTTACTCGCTGATAAATTTGGTCGTACCAATGTTCAAATCGTCGCACTTATTATCGCAAGTTCATGCTTAATTCTAGCCGCAATCCTACCTGTAGGATTAGGTCAAACTGTATTCTTCCCACTCGTAGTCATTCTAGCCATCTTCTTCTATACTATCCGTGGAACCTATTGGTCACTTCTTGGGGATTACAAACTTGAAGCTTTCATTCTTGGGACCGCAATTGGTGTTGTTTCATTCATTGGTTATCTTCCTGATGTCTTAATCCCTATCGCAAATACTGCTTTATGGAATACATTCGGTCCTCAAGGCGGATACAATGCATACTTCATCGTGAGTGGATTATCTGGATTTGTTGGTGTAGTATTAGTCGTACTATTCGCTAAGTTGATTAAAAATAAGAAGTAATAGTATTTAACCCACTTTAAAAGTGGGTTTTATTTAGTAATGTACGATTTAGTAAATCATAAATTAGTAAAGTTTTAGGAATCATTTCCTAAAACTTTGTTTATTTTAACTTTTTAGGAAATATTTCCTAAAAAAATCCTTAAGCTTAGCTTAAGGATTATTTGTTCTTCTTATCTTGTTCGATTAGTTTTCTAAGAGCTTCAACCGCAACACGGATAGCAGCTTCCGTATCATGAAC
>OGCL01001198.1_pt1 | contig 23238 bp, 15 predicted proteins | sample 1570041 | NCBI WGS metagenome assembly OGCL01 (sample SAMN06266162, study PRJEB24511) | hot springs metagenome | isolation source: Hot spring water | place: South Africa: Limpopo | collected 2015-06-22 | reverse complement strand
ATATGCGAGCAAGCATATAGATGTAAAACCGGGGAGTTATGTCATGCTCTCTGTAAGCGATACCGGGGAAGGGATGACTAATGAAGTAAAAGAGAGAATCTTTGAGCCCTTTTTTACAACCAAAGAGTCGGGCAAAGGGACAGGTTTGGGCTTAGCTATGGTTTATGGGATAGTGAAGCAGAGCGGCGGCAACATCTGGGTTTACAGCGAAGTCGGCAAAGGGACAACCTTTAAAATATATCTGCCGCGGGTTGAAGAGCCTTCTGAGGAATCTCAGAGAAGAGATATTGCGGTAGAGATTGAGCGGGGCAATGAAACTATCCTTGTAGTTGAAGATGAAAATAGCGTTAGAGAACTTGCCGTGATCGCTTTAAAGATGCAGGGATATAAGGTTATGCATGCTTCACACCCGGGTGATGCGCTGATTATCTGCGAGAACTTTAAGGACCCTATTCACCTGATACTGAGTGATGTGGTGATGCCCGGCATGAGCGGAAAAGCTCTTGTAGAGCGCCTGAGAGAGATTCATCCAGAGATGAAAGCCTTGTATATGTCAGGTTATACTGACAATGCGATAGTTCATCACGGAATCCTTGATGCTGGTATCAGTTTCATCCAGAAGCCTTTTACATTTGATGGGCTGGCAAGGAAGGTGAGGGAAGTGTTGGATAGTGAATAGTGGATGGCAAATAGTATTGAGGGGTGGTCAAGAAAATTTAAGTAAGATTCGAGATTGAATGAAGTTTTCTGTTGTGAAGTATTAGTTTGTTTTATAGTTTCCCCAAACTCAACTATTAAGATTATTTTCTCTTTTTGTAAACAAATATGCTGTGCTGAACCTGATCCATATGGAAGGCTTTTGCAAGCTGCTCGATGTTTTTTGCAGTAAGAACAGAGTCTTTTTTTAAGAGAACGAGTCCCGACTTTCCCATAACATCTCTTGACAACAACAGACCAGGAGAAATATTTTGAATCGACAATTCAGCTTCAATGATATCATCAGGTGAAAATAAGCTGTCTTCCAGTTCATAAGCAGTTATTTCCAGAACGTTATACAATAGGGGATCAAACTCTTGGCTGACTTCAAAACTTATCTTTTTTAGTGAATCCCTGATCGAAAACCCTTCAGCCAACCTTTCAAACCTATCGGTTATGGCTATTATCCTTGAGCCAATGGGTATCTTTTCTCTTTTGAGTTTATCGGGGAAACCACTTCCATTGAAATGCTCGTGATGATGCCTTACAAGTTCGCCTACTGGCTTCAAATCCTCTACAAAATCTATTATCATCTGACCTATGACAGGATGTTTTATATATTGATTCATTTCATCAGGAGAGAGTTCTTCAATTTTTTTGATGAGAATACTATCGGGCAGTCCTATTTTGCCGATGTCATGAAGAAATCCTGCTAAATTAATCATCTCTACTTCGGATGCATCCAGATTAAGCTTTTTTGCTATAGTCTCAGCGATTAAAGCAACATTTTTAGAATGATTAAAGATGGTTTTGTCCCTTACTTGTATTAAAAAGTTTAAAGCATTTGTCGTCCCCTTAAGATATGTCTGCAGTTTGGCATTAAGAGCCTTTATTTCTTTATTTTTGTTGGTCAAATCGATAGTGTGCATCTGTACATAATACTCCAGCTCCTTGCTCCAGTTCGCAGCCTCTTCTTTCTGTTTTTCACTAAGGGCAAACAGCCGCTTATTTTCTTTAATCAACCAGAAATAGTCTAACGCCTCTTTGATGACGAACTTTATTTCTTTGTCATTCCAAGGCTTTGTTATATATCTGTAAGCCCCTGCGTCGTTTATTGCTTTGATTGTGGCGTTTATGTCCGCGTAACCGGTGAGCATAATCCTGATAGCGTCAGGACATAGTTCTTTGGCTTGTTGAAGGAACTCTACACCTGTCATTTCGGGCATGCGTTGGTCGGATACGATAACGGCAAATTCGGTATTTTTAAGGAGTTCAAGTCCTTCTCTGCCGGATGAGGCGGTATGAACTTCCAGCCCCTCGTCTTCTATGAACAACCTTTTAAGGGCTTTAAGGACATTCTCCTCATCATCTACCAATAAAATGTTAAACGTTTTTTGCATAGTATTTACACCTTAACTATCATACTTGAGCCGTTTGTGAACTTATCGCATGAAGATACAAAAAAGATTTCTACACCCCTAAATTCGGCGGTAGAAACCTAACACTATTAATACGTCCGTCATCGCGAGAAGCCGAAGGATTCGTGGCAATCTCGTTATAAATTGTAGAGATTGCTTCTCTTTCGCTCGCAATGACGAGGCGTCTATCGCCGAAATCGGAACACATTTCAACAGGTTCAAAGGGACATCAAAAGGGATTTATAAAATGCTCCCTTCAAGCCCTCCCATGCTCATCCAATGGTATAAATGTCAAAATCACACCCCTTTGTTCACCCATTATATTATTAAGAGGAGAACCCAAAAGTTTACCTTTGTTTTTATTGATTGAAAAGTATTGTTGGCATGAACCGTTGTTTTTAACATTTTCGACAAAATTAATGAGTTGTTCAGGAAGAAAGTCTCCTATATAAGCGCCGAGATAACCCCAATCGAAACCAGCTATTTTGAGCCAAGCCTCGTTTACATACACCATCATACCTTCGTAGTCAATTCCTATAACTCCTACTGGGATTGCGTTAAGTATGTTCTGAAAGTTGCTTAGAGCTTGACTTTTAAATTCAAGGAGGTCAGTTTTTTCTTTAAGCAGACGCTTTAATTGTTCATTCAATTGTGACAGTTCTTCATTTTTCTCGCTGAGTTCTTTTGTCAACTCTTGATTTCTTTTGTATAATAAATATCTGTCAACGGCATTGGATATAGTTATCTTAAGCTCGTCTTCATTCCAGGGCTTTTGGATGAGTTTGTAAATCCGCCCTTCATTTATAGCTTCAATAACAACAGCAGTATCTGCATACCCCGATAGAATAATCCTGATAGCGTCAGGTTTGCGGATATAAGCCTTTCTCAAGAAATCAACCCCGTTAATACCCGGCATCCTGTAATCAGAAACGATTATTTGAGGACTCTCCTCTTGAATAATATCTAAAGCCTCAAACCCCGATGTAGAGGTTAAGATTGTATAGTCCTTATCTGCAAACAGCCTTTTAAGGGATTTCAAAATATATTCCTCGTCATCGACGAATAGTATCTTTATCTTTTCCATCTCAGAGTCTCCTTTTAAGGGATAACAGGTATTTTAATTGTAAAAGTAGTTCCTTCACCCGGCTTGCTCTTCACCTGAATAGCTCCATTATGTTTACGGATTATATCATAGGTTATGCTTAAGCCAAGACCGGTTCCTTTACCAACCTCTTTAGTGGTATAAAAAGGCTCAAATATCCTCCCAATTTTATCTTCTTCTATACCACATCCTGTATCAGAAATGGATATAAAGATATTATCTTCTTCATGCCATGTTTTGACATTTATCTCTCCATGATTTTCGATAGCCTGTGCTGCATTTACTAATAAGTTCATAAACACCTGATTAAGCTGTCCCAGATTGCATTTCGTTTTAGGAATATCGGAAAGTTCTTTTTTGACTATCGCTTTGTATTTCAGTTCATTCCAGATTATGTTCAATGTGCTCTCAAGCCCTGCATTTATATTAGCCGGTTTATATTCAGCCTCATCTACCCTCGAAAAGCTTTTTAAGTCCTGCACTATTGTCTTTATTCTTTCTGTGCCCTCGATAGATTCATTTATCAGGCTGTCAATATCTGCCATTACATAATCATACTTTGTCGTTTTCCTCTTTTCATTGAGCCTCTCAATATACTCAGATTTGCCCTTAAGACCCGTGGTAGTGAGAGCCTCAATGATTTCAGTCTGGCAGGAGATGAATTCCTTTATTCTTGCTATATATTTCGATAGTGTATTGAGATTGCTCATAACAAAGCCTGTTGGATTGTTAATTTCATGGGCGACGCCTGCCGCAAGTTGCCCTATTGAAGCCATCTTTTCCTGTTGGAGTATCTGTGATTGAGCAGATTTGAGTTGGGAATAAGCTTTTTCGAGTTCTTCATTCTTTTTTTCGACTATATTAAGGCTTTTTTCGAGTTCTTTTGTTAAAAGCATTAATTCCGTAATGTCCTGAAGTATAACTACCGATATATGCTGAGCTTCACCTGTTGCTGTTGGGTTGGTGCTGTAAATATTATATTTAAAGTATTTGCCAGTGGGATGGTGGAAATCAATTTCACCATTATCATGAATGGTATTTGCAAAGCCGTTTTCCCTCAATACATCCTGCCATTTTCTGCCCAGCAAGTCTTTATATGGTGTATTTGTGATATCTAATAATTTTTTGTTTGTCCGTAATATGACATCACGCCGATCTGTAAGAATTATGACATCGTCTATACTGTCAACCGTATGCTCCCATTCTTTTTTAGCCTCTTCTATTTTGCTGAACGTTTCTTTTAGAAGAGCATTTTTTATTTTGAGTGCTGTATATTGCCTCAGGTTGATGTAATTGTCGGCTTTAATTGTCATCTCCAAGGGATTCAATGGCTTTGTGATAAAATCTATTGCCCCTGCTTTGAGGCAATTCATTTTTATTTGGTAATCATCTTTTGAGGTCATAATAATAACCGGGATTGAGGAAGTCAGAGGATTGTTCTTCAGCTTTTTACAAAGTTCTAGTCCGCTCATTTCGGCCATGAAAAAGTCAAGAAAAATGATATCGGGAAGTATTTTTTCTGCTTTTTCCAAAGCATTTTTACCGCCTTCAGATGTATGGCAAATATACCCAGCGCCTGTAAAAAGAATGGAGAGAAAATCCCTGACACCTTTTTCATCATCGATTACCAGAATATTAAACTTTTCCTGAATATCCTTCAAGATTTCTCCGCCTTTATTTGTTGAACTTGCTAATTCCCTGTAGGCATGCTACAGGTTTTCCTTATCATGAGTGCAATATTAATACCAGACAAATTTATTTAGTTTAAATAGCTGAAATTTATAGTTTTCTTAAGACATAGTTTCTAAAAGGTCAAGGCGTTGCAAATTTTTTGACAAAAATTTGACTATAAATTTAGAGTTGAAGTCACAGGCGTCCAAAATAATATTCAAGCAGGGATATGACACGATTTCTTTGCCAAAGAACTACCTTCGTGCATGTCCTAAAACAGCGATAGGCACCTCGTCATCGCGGGCGGAGCGAAGCAATCTCATTATGAAAACTGGGATCGCTTCTCCTTAGCTTCACTCTGGGTCGCAATGACAACATTTTACAGCTATTTTCCTGTGGGTTGTCCGTATGTCTGCCTTTTTATATTATAATAAGCAATGACGTTGAGCCAGTATAAAAACAAGATAATGGAGCTCCAAAAAAGCGGGGATTTCAGGGGGGCGCAAGAAGTCTTAAGAGATGCTATATCTGAATATCCTGCAAATCCCTTTTTCATAAAGGCGGAGATTTATATTCTCTACAGGCTTGGAAGGTTTGAAGAAGCCAGACAGAATGCCGAGATGAGGCTTGAGCAGTTCAAACAGGATACTTTTTTTCTACGAACTTATCTGAATATTCTCTCCAGTATAAAAAACACTAAAAAAGATATCGAGAACCTGGTTGATAAGATTTTAACATGGGGCCTAAGAGACGAAAGCTTTCTGGTATTTCTAACAGGGCTAGCCGGTAGAATTTTAGCCCCAGAAAAGGCACATGATGTGCTGATAAGGTCTCTTTCTTTAGCGCCGGAAAGCCAGACTCTCAAAAAAATGCTTAATGAAGATGATGGCGGAGGCATTGAGAGCAAGTTTAAGCTTTATAAGAAAAAATTTGAAGGAAAAGGCACAGGTAATGCCATCAACGAAATAGAGATGATTATGGGGCTCCCTGAGTATGCAGGTGATTATGAACTTAATCTCTATCTTGCCGGACTTTATAAAGACTCTGGAAACCTTGATAAGGCAATCGAAATATACAAAAGACTCCTCACAATTAGAGAAAATGTTTTTACACGCAAGATGTTAGGCTACGCTTACTATAAGAAAGGCGACCAGATGAATGCCCTTGCCTATCTAAAAGATATTTTCCTCAAATATCCCTTTGACCATTACCTCTATACGACTATCTTCAAGATTTTTGAGGTATCCAAAGACAAAGAAGGGCTTGAGAATCTTTTCAGAAAGGCTTTGGTATCACATCCTGATGGCAAACACCTTTACGGATTGATTAAAAAGGCAGAAAAATGGCAGAAAAAATAAGAGATATAATCACCCTTCCAGACATTAAACTCGTTGTTGAGCTTGACGATGCTGAGAGAGATTCCGAAGGAATTCTTTCTTCCTTTATTCTGACAGATGGAGTAAAGGAATGCCTCGATGCCGTCATAAAAAGGATAAATGAGAACAAGGGCTGCGGGGTATTTATAAAGGGAAACTTCGGGAGCGGCAAATCTCACTTTCTTTCTTACCTGTATCTAATATTAAAGAACAAGGGTGCAGAGGGATTCTACTCTATAACGGCAGACCAGTTAAAACTCTGTAAGATTTCGCTTGTTAAATATCCTTCTTATAAACCCCTTGAAGATATTATCCTTGAAAGCTTTCAATACGGACAGAGAAAGGCTAACCGTCAGGAGGAGTTCCGAGAGATTGTTGACAAACCAACTGTAATAATAATTGATGAACTCTCCGAATTTCTCCGTTCCAAACCTGCTCCTTCCTCTTTTTACGAAGATATAAGGTTTCTTCAGTTTCTGGGAGAGTTCTCATTTCACCATCCTCTCTGGGTGATTGCCTCTCTCCAGGAATGGATTGAAGAGACAGGGCATATATCCTCAAGCATATTCAACAGAATCAAGGACAGATATCCCCTCAGACTTAATCTCTCGACAACACATATTGAAGATATTATTGACAAACGCATAATAGTCAAGAAGGAAGGAGCTGATGATACGATAAGGCAGGTTTATGCCGAATTTAGGAAATACTATCCAAATTTGCAGCTTGGTTATGAAGAGTTCAGGAAGACCTACCCCCTTCATCCCTTTACAGTCCGTTATTTATCAGGACTTACTCAGGTATTTTCCCAGCAAAGAGGGGTTATACATTTTGTTTTCAACGAATCTGCTAAGGTTTTAGACTGCCCTCCTGATATGTTGATAACACCCGACAGGATATTCGACCACTTCGAAGAAAGGATAAGGGAAATTCCAGAATTTTCTGTTTTTGCAAGGGTTGTATATGATTACTACAGAATGCACATAAACGAGATCTTACCCAAGCAGGCTATTGCCGATACGGCGCTTAGCATTATCAAGCTTATGATACTCACGGAAATTTCTCCCTTAGAAAAGAGAAAGACAGCAAAGGATTTGGCAGAGTTGTCTCTCAAGAGGATAAGCACCCTTACCGCCCAGATAAATTATGACTTTATAGCTAATGCCGTTCTGGAACCTCTTGTCGCACACCAGATGTATATAAGAAAAGACCAGGACGCCTATTTCATTGATGCTGTTGCGGACGAGGGGATAAGGATCAAGAGCCAAATAAAAAAGCTCAGGGAAAGATTTGAGGATAAAAACTATCTGTTTTCTGAGATTTGCAATCTCGCCATGTTTCCCCATTTGCCGCTCAGGGACATTTCAGAAGGCAAAAAGCTCCGCATTAACTGGCAGAACAGCCTAAGAGACTGTGTTGTGATGCTCTCATCAGGAGCGCTTTTAAGAACTGATATTGAAAAGATGATACAAAACCTCGAAAAGAGACTCGACTGCTATTTAATCATTCTCTCCCCCTTTGCACCATCTGATTGGATTAAAGAGTTAAAAACTTCCTTTACAAGCCAATATCTTGCGTCTCTTGTATTCTGGATACCTGATAGATTTACGGGGGATGAAATGGTCTTTGTAGAAGAGTTTGCCGCTAAAAATATTCTTTCAAGGGATATCCTGTCTTTGCGGAACGAAATGAAAAGGGGCGAACCTGCATTTAAGGATATAATCACAAGGGTTTATTTTGAAGGTGAGATAGCTTACGGTGACGGCTCGAAAATTCAAAATTTACAGGACTTAGGGCTGCTCCCCCTTGAAAGACTCCTCACCCACATACTCGATTACTCTCTTACAAAGATGTATCCAGATAATTACAGGATTATGCCTAAAACCGATTACATCTCCGCCTATAATATGAACCTGCTATTTTATAACTTTGTCAGACAGGGCAAAATCAGCGTTGAGGAAGCCGATAAAAAGGGGTTGATACCTTATATTAAGGGGATTCTTGAACCTTTAGGTATAGTGGTTAAAAGGGGAGGGAATTTTCTATTAATCATTGACGCAGGAAATGAGGTCGTCTCGCACATCTTGAACCTCATTTCACATGAGGAAAATCTCGCCGCCATCAGACTTTCACTTAAAAAGGGCAGATGGGGTATGACGGATGAACAGATAACCCTGCTGATTTCGGCTTTTATAGTAACAGGACATATTGTGCCTTTCAGCAGGGAGGAGCTTGTGGAAATCAGGGAATTGCAGCAGCTTTCCACAGGAGAGATTACAAAAATCTCACAGGGAAAGATAATCTCTCCGGAACTGCTTTCCTTCATACCTGCCGGCAGGTTTATCTGGGGGGAAACGGAAGATATCCCAACTCCTGTATCTCAAAAAAATATGTGGAGGGAGGCGGTCGCCTTTATTCGGCAGAAAAGAAAACTCCTTGAAGATATCCATTCTTTTATTTCCCGATACAAAGACTATACGATATTCAAAAAGATATCAATAAATATGCCCCTTATTAACCGGTTTGGGATCCTTTTGAGTTCCATGACTCTATCCCTTTCTCCATCGGAGGGCATAGAGAGGATACTTGCGTATCTGAGACAATACCCCGACACCGAAAAAGATGCAGCCTATCTCGAGAGGCTTAATACTTTCTTCAACGATGAGTTCCAGCACCTTAATAAATATTATATTTATATTACACATCCCTCTATCAAACTGCCAGATGAGTTGGAGGAAAAAAGAAAAAACCTCCTTATCAGAATAGAAGACCTCCTCGTGGATCTCAAGGACAGCTTCGGTGAAGTGAAAGAAGGCTGGGAAGGATTTTTTCAGATGTTTGTGAATTATTATAAAAGCGGTCATGAAGCATATTACGAGAGCGAGATATTTGGACTAAAAAAGAGATTCGAGGAAGACAAAGAGATATCTGCCCTTAAAAAGATATCAGGGTTAGTTACCTCCATTACCTTCCCCTATGAATGGTGGCAGGTTAAAAGAGAAATTGATAAGTTGCCCGAACGATGCAGGGCGGATGTTGATAATGAGCTTTTCTCCCATCCTGTTTGCAAGTGTGGTTATAGGATAGGTGATAGGCCTCCTGCACTTGATACGGACTTTGGCTTTATGGGCAAGTCAGGACTGGCAAATTTTCTTAAGACTCTACAGCTTTCTGAAAACAGGGAAAGGCTCGATTCTTTCATTATGGATGCTGCCGAGGCAGGGATGCAGGATGTCGCCAAGAAAATTCACTTGGTAATAAACCTTGAGCCCGAAAGGGCAGATTATTCCCTTTTGCTTTCCCTTCTTACTGATGAAGTTTTAATGGCGATCGAAAAGGTTTTCAGGGGTAGGTGGAGGGTTAAAGAACTGGATATCGAAGAATTTACTGAAAAAATCAGGGGCAGGAGATTTAGGTATAAAGAACTGAAGGATATTTTAATAAACTGGCTTGGAGGCGATGAGGAATCCATCATACATGTGCTGGACAGAAGCGGTTCGGGCGAGTCTTTAATAAGGGACGAATTTGCTAAATACGGGCTTCAGGGAGAAAGGGTATATATTGATTTATCCGGCAGTCCGATCCAGTGCAAAAGAGAAGAGGAACTCGAGGATGCTTTAAAGGAAGCCCGACTGTTGCACCATCTGGATACGATCAATATGTCTCAGTATAAGACTGAAGAACTTTTAATTTTTCTAAGAAAAGAGAAACTTGAATTTTTAAGGAAAAAGATACGAACGGAAATTTTCTTCAGGCTGAAAGATAAAACAATAACACAGGAATTACTCAGTAGCATAGACGATGAAGTCACGGCAGACTTAATTGGTATAGCTAAAATAATATCTGATAAGAGCCGATATACAGGGGTAGGTATTTTTACAAATGTGATAGCGCCTGCAGAATTCCTTTTAGGCAAGCTCCTATACAAAACTCAGGATAAAGAGATTGTTGATAAAACAGTGATAGAGCACCTTACATCCGCATTAGGTATTATCACGGCGGGATATGAGAAGGATAAATACAAATATGAGGGTGCAAGGGATATTGGTTATATCAAGGATGCCCTCAAGGGTGTTGTTATAGTAATGGACGGCTTAAGGTATGACCTCTGGTTCGTATTGAGAAGTATCATTGAAAGGGAAGGCTGGAATTTACAAGAAGAGGCTTTTATAATTCCGCTGCCATCAACTACACAGAATTTCAGGAAGGCTTTTGGAATAGAAGATGGTAGAAGCATAAACGGCAAAGGATTCAAGCTCTTTAAGTTTGCTGAAAAAAATGTGGGCAGAAGGGAACTAAAGAAGTTTTTAAAGAGCGAAGAAGAGGTAAAATTTCTACATTTTAATTTCATAGATGCAAGAATACATAAGTCAACACTAGACTTATATCCGCTTTACAGGATAATCATGGAGGAGTTTAAAGAAGGCATCCTTCCTATACTTAAAGAGATAGGCACTTATTGTGTTGTGTCTGATCACGGTTTTACAGACACAAAGAGCCTTAAGGAAAGATATACACACGGCAAGGGGAGTATGTGGGAGATAATACTTCCCTTTGTCAGATGCTCTTGAAAACCAACTCTATTTTTATTGGACTACCTTGCAATTTATCCCAAAATAGCGATAGAACCGACAACTCTGTATAATTCACAAGGTAGATAGAAAGGGCTAAGGATTTTTATATGATAACTTCATCGCAACCTGGAGCGAAAGAGCCTGTCCTGGCTTATCGAAGGGGAGACAATCTCGCCTTTTCTGATGATATTGCCATAAACCTTTCGAGTTCTCACAATGACCTATAAATCCAGGTTTATGATTCTATCTCTATTTTAGCGAGGTCGCCTTTGCCTTGACATCAAAAAGCGAAATATAATACAGTATTAAGTTATGAATAAGTCTTTGATTGTTGCAAACTGGAAGCTTAATAAGACCCTTGAGGAAACAAGAAGATTTATCAATGATTTCGTCCCTCTAATTAAAAACAGCAGGGATATCGATATAGTTATAGCTCCTCCGTTTACTTCACTGTATGTTGCCTGTTTAGCCCTTAAATACACCAATATCATGCTTTCAGCACAGGATGTCTTTTATGAAGACAGGGGCGCTTATACAGGAGAGGTTTCGGCTGCTATGCTTGTTGACGCAGGTTGCAGCCATGTTATAATAGGGCATTCAGAGAGGAGGCAATATTTTCACGAGACTGACGAGATTGTAAATAAAAAAATAAATGCCTCAAGGAGACAAAATCTTACTGTTATCTTCTGTATAGGTGAAACACTTGCCGAAAGAGAGCAGGGCAGGACTTTCGATGTATTGAAGAAACAGCTTGAGGTAGGGTTGAGCGGGATTGCTCCTGAAAATATCGTAATAGCCTATGAACCTGTATGGGCAATAGGCACAGGAAAAACAGCTACCCCGTCTCAAGCTCAAGAAGCCCATGGATATATAAGGGAATGGCTTACCTCTTATTATGGCGATGGCGCCAAGGAAATAAGGATTATTTACGGCGGTAGTGTTACGCCGGAAAATATAAATTCGTTGATGGAACGCAAAAATGTCGAGGGTGTCCTTGTAGGCGGCGCAAGCCTCAGGGCTGACAGTTTTGCGAGAATAGTTAATTTCAAAGGGAGGAGATTTTGACAACAGTATTGTTAATAATACATATTTTTGTCTGTGTATTTCTAATTCTTTTGGTTCTGCTTCAGAGCGGCAAGGGCGCTGAAATAGGTGCTGCCTTTGGCGGTTCGAGCCAAACCCTTTTCGGCAGCAGAGGTGCAGCAACCTTTTTAAATAAGATTACGACAGCAGTTGCAATAGTATTTATGCTTACCTCACTCTCACTTGCTGTGATAAAGACTAAAAGCGACAGCGTCATTAAGGATGTAACCCCTGCCCCGCAACAAGAAGCGCCGCAACAGCCATCTCAGCAGCCTGTCCCGCAAAAATAAAAAGTGAATTGTGAACATAGTTAGAGGATTTAGCTTATTCACAATTCACTTTTTAATAAAAGCCCTTTTATTCATTACCCTTTCTTTAGGAATCTTCTTTTTGCCTTCCTGTGCAAGAGAGCCCGAGATCAAGCACCCTGAAACTATAACCATCGGTTTTCTTTCAGATGCAAAAAGGCTCCTGCCGCCCTTTGCATCAGACAGCGCTTCGGCTGAGATAAGCGGTCGAATATTCAACGGACTTACAAAATATGACCGCAATATAAACATCGTTGGAGAGCTTGCAGAATCATGGGATATAAGTCCAGATGGATTAAAAATAATCTTTCATCTCAGAAAAGGCGTTAAATGGCATGACGGTGTTGAATTTACCTCTGAAGATGTCCTTTTTACATATAATATAATCACCAATCCTCAAACGCCCACACCATATAGCAGTATTTACGGTCCTGTTGAAAAGATCGAGGCGCCCGATAAATATACTGTAAAGGTAACCTATAAGGAGCCTTATGCCCCCGCCCTTGAATCATGGGGCATGGGGATAATGCCAAAACATTTCCTTGAAGGCAAAGACTTAACAAGCCCCGAAGTCAACCGCAATCCCATCGGCACAGGACCTTATAAGCTAAAAGAGTGGGTAACAGGTCAAAAAATAGTTCTTGAGGCTTTTGAAGATTATTATGAGAGAAGACCCGGCATCGCTAAATTCACAGCGAGAATAATACCTGACACGGCGACTATGTTTTTAGAACTGAAATTTGGGGGGATTGATTACATGGGTCTGACACCACCTCAATATAAACTTCAGGCTGATACACCTTTTTTCAAAAGGCACTTTCAGAAGTTCAGATACCCTTCTTTTGGCTATACCTATCTGGGCTATAACCATCTCCACCCTTTATTTGCAGATATTCGCGTCAGAAAGGCTCTCGCACATGCTATAAACAAAAAAGATATAATTGAAGGGGTCTTGCTTGGCTATGGAAGCCCTTGCACTGGCCCATTTCCCCCGGAGTCATGGGCTTACAATCCTCATGTAAAAGATTTTGAATATAATCCCCAAAAGGCTCTCGAGATTTTTTTAGGACTGGGCTGGAGGAAAGGCAAAAATGGCTTGCTCGAAAAAGAAGGTAGGATATTTTCTTTTACTGTTATCACAAATCAGGGAAATGAAGCGAGAATAAAGGCAGCCCAGATAATCAAGGAACAGCTCAAAAATGTAGGGATTGAGATGAATATCAAAGTGCTCGAGTGGCAGGCGATGCTCCATGAATTCATCCATAAAAAGAGATTTGAGGCGGTCATGATGGGCTGGGCTCTCTCAAGAGATCCTGACATTTATGATATATGGCATTCTTCAAAGACGAAGGAAGGAGAATTCAATTTCATCTCATATAAAAACGCTGAGATAGACAGGCTTTTAGTCGAAGGAAGGAGCACCTTCAATCAGCAGAAAAGGAAAATGATATATCACAGGATACACGAGATACTGTCAGAGGAACAGCCATGCACATTTCTTTATGTCCCTGATGCCCTTCCAATACTGCATAGGAGATTCAAAGGGGTCGAAAAAGCCCCTATTGGAATCTGGCATGACTTTATCCATTGGTATGTTCCCAAAAACAGGGTTGAGTGGTATAACTAATTTCTAAATATCAATGCCTTTTGCCTCCCTTAATAGTTTTTTTCTTGCTCGCCTTCCCATATTTCAAAGAACTTAATCAAACTGTAAAAATCCTTTCATATTCTTTTCATTCCCATGTAACGATTTAGCGTTAATCTACCGTAGTCTGGAAAGGAGGTGATTTCAAAAATTTAGGACTACGAGGACATCCAATCATTAGTAGGGAGGTGATAAATGGAAAAACGCTTTTATCAGTATTGAGTCTTGTGAATAGCTTTTTGATTAAAATATTTTAAGAGGAGAGAGAATCATGAACTCTAAGAATTGGGCAATAAGATTTATTGCTATAATGACTTTATTAGTCATTGTTTTTGTATGGTTTAGTGGCTCTCAAGCCAAAGAAAAGCAAGAGATAAAGCATATTATCCTTTTTATTGGGGATGGTATGCACCTTGAACATGAAAGGGCAACGAGCAGATATCTTTACGGAAAGGATTTTGATCTTTCCTGGCATAAATTTCAATATAGTGTCCCAGTAGCTACTTGGGATGTCACGACATATAATAGATACGCTGCCGTTTCTGGGGAACCATCTTATCAGCCTATGACAATAGATCCTTCAGTTGGTTATGATGTAAGAAGGGGAGGCAAAAGACCCTTCCCTCTTGATAAAAATATTGATGATGACTATTTCTTAAAACCTACTACCTTTGCAACTGATTCCGCCTCAGCAGGCACAGCAATTACCACAGGTTACAAAACTGATGATGGCAATATTGCATGGCTGCCTTCCGACCCTCCTGCCGGTAAGCTTAAAACGATTGCTGAGATGCTGAGGGGTCAAAAAGGCTTTTCCATAGGTGTTGTTAGCACAGTGCCTTTTACACATGCAACTCCTGCTGCATTTGTCAGCCACAATATCAGTCGTAATAACTATTTTCAAATAGCTGATGAAATTATTCGCGACATAAAACCAGAAGTAGTAATAGGTGGTGGTCATCCGAATTGGAACAATAAATTTATGTCAGCTACACTTTATAACGATGTTAAAGCAGATCCATCTTCTTTTGGGTATGTATTTGTTGAGAGAGTAGCAAACCAGAATGGAGCAGAAAATCTCAGAAAGGCTGCACAACAAGCTATAGGATCAAATAAAAAACTCTTCGGACTTTATGGTGGAAAAGGCGGTCACTTTGAGCCCCCGATACCTATTGACTCTCCTGGCTCTCCAGAGGTAACAAGTGCAACGACTGAAAATCCACTTCTTAGAGATGCAACAATAGCAGCCCTTGAAGTTCTTAGTCAGGATATAGATGGTTTTTTCCTGATGGTGGAGCAGGGAGATATTGATTGGGCTAATCACGCCAATAATTATAAGTGGATGATCGGGACGGTTTGGGATTTGGAAGAAGCTGTGAAGGCTGCGGTGGCTTTTGTGAATCGCCCCGGCGATAACATTGACTGGGATAACACAATCTTAATAGTGACTTCCGACCATGCAAACAGCTATATGAGACTGACTGGCGAGCCAGCTTTAGGTATCGGGGATCTTCCCCGGCAGATCGGCAGAGATTATGCCTGGCGATATCCTGATGGTGAGGTTACATATAGCACTACTAATCATACTAATGAATTGGTAATGTTGTATTCCATCGGTGGCAAGGCAAATAAGTTATTCAAGAGTTACGAAGGCGAGTGGTATCCTTGCACAAGGATTATTGATAATACCCATATATTTAATGTTCTTGCTGAGGCAACTGATATCCCGGATAGGTCACCTCTTAAAGTTACACTTAAAAAACCTTCATTTTGTTCAAAAATATCTTTAAATTAACTAAATAAATGAAATACCCTGCGGTAAGGCCGTAGGGTATTAAGATATCGAGAAAAAATGTTGATGAATTTGTACTTAATTTCTTATTTCAGGCGTTCTCAGCAAGTGCAAGAAAACAATTACAAACATATCTTTACAATAAGACATTAAAAATTTTAGAAATACAGTGTCTGTTTAAAAATTTTGCTTTTTAAGCTCGGCTAATAATAGTTCGTTTATTTCTTTTATGGGCAGGGAGGTTTTCTTAGAGAGCATTTTAATGTCTTCATACTCTGGCGATATATTCAAAACCTTTTCCCCCATTCGAGATATTTTGATTTTTACTCTACCTAATTTGGTCTTTACAGGCTTGATTTCTCGTGTCAATGTTATTCTTCGGACATTGTAAAATCTTATTCCAATAGTAGTTGTGTTTTCGAATAAAATTTTTGTGAGCCGTTCAAGGTCCTTCTCTTCTGCTATGATGCACAGTTTAATAGCAGGTCTGCCTTTTTTCATTAAAAGGTTTTCGAGGGTTACATCCAGAGCGCCTGCATCAAACAACTTTTCCATTACATCCTCATAAATCTGGGGATTCATATCATCTATGTTGGTCTCTATAATTGTCACAATATCTTCAAACGGAGACTCGCTTAGCCACTCAAACCTTTCACCTATGATAAGTCTCAGAACATTGGGCATGTCTGGAGCATCCCTGCTGCCGGCGCCATACCCTATTTTATCTATTTTCAATGCCGGCATCGGCATGCCTTCGGCATTAAGACCATTAAGTATTGCAGCCCCTGTGGGTGTGGTAAGCTCGAAAGGAGTATCCGAAAAATATATTGGAAAGCCTCGTAGCAATTCAGATGTGGCAGGAGCGGGAACGGGCAAAACACCATGAGAGGTCACAACTGTTCCACTGCCAAGATTAATTTTCGAGACATAAACTTTCTCGATTTTCAAAAGTTCAATGCCTATTAGGACGCCAAATATATCCACAAGGCAGTCAACTGCGCTCAATTCGTGAAGATGCACCTCGTCGAAAGACTTGCCGTGCACCTTTGCCTCCGCCTCAAAAAGCTTCCTGAATATCTCAAGTCCATTTTTCTTGATTGGCTTTGAGAATTTTGAAGAATCAATTATCTCCTGAATATCGCCCCACTTCCTGCCTGCTTTGCCTTGCCCCTTTTCGTTTAGCAATATAACATCAACTTTTGTCGAAGATATACCGCATCTTGTAACCTTTTTTGATGCAAGCTGCCAATCTTTGATGGCGAGCTTTCTCAGTTCAGTTTCAATCTTCCCGATATCCAATCCTGCGTCAACGAATGCGCCCAAACACATATCCCCGCTTATGCCTGAGAAACAATCAAAATAAGCGATCTTCATGATTCAAAAGACTCTTTGAGCCGCATTAAGAGCTGGAATATCTTTGTTGATTCGCCAATCGTCCTGGATGCAGTTCCGCAGGCAGGCGTCAGGAGAACTCTCGATTTTATAAGTTCAGGAGATATGTTGTTATAGAAACCTTCCATAGCGTTATTCATCAAAGATATTATCTGCCTTTCCTCAAGATGCTGAATAATCTCGGAGGTAGGCACGATGCCCCAGGAGAGGTAATTGCCTGCTTTCAGAAAATCCTTCACTTCTTTGTGATAGATCGCGAGGGATTCGGAATAATCATAAGCATCAAAACTCAGAATACTCACTCCGCTTTTTAATACAAGAGCCCAGTCTGCCTTTCCACAGCAATGAATGCCTGCAATCCCGCCTGCTGTTTGAACAGCTTTTACCATTTCCCTGAGAAGCCTGAGAGTCTCGTCGGGGTCAACGCCCAGATATGCAGACCCACCTATTGCAGATAGTATCGGTTCATCTATGAAAATAATTACATTATCTGCGTGCTGTCTCAGCAATTCAATCTGCCATCGGGCTTTAGCCTTTAGGAGCATCGTTGAAATCTCCCTAAGTTCCTCATCGAAAAAAATGGGTCTTCCGTAATTGTCTTTTAGGGAAAGGGTAAAAGTGAGGGGGCCGGTGACATGTCCTTTCAAAAATTCAAATCTCCTTTTTTTGATAATCTTTATAAATGTGTGAAGACCTTTGGCATAATCTTCAGAGATAGCTATTTTTGTGCTTTCGCTGTATGCCTCATAGAACCGCTCGAGTTGGTCGCTTGCGTCCCTGATAACCACGATGTTTTTCTCTGCCTCATTGACCCTTACAAAGGGCATTCCTTCGGAAAACTGGGTTATCATGGATTCCTTAAAGGAGAGATTTGGTAGTTGTGGCCAGAAAGGTATATCCACAGACTTTAAAACCAACTCAGCAGCATCAAGAGAGATTTTGTGAGGAAGGCTTCCTATGCCTGTAGTTGAAAAAGGCTTAATGGTTTTATTCATGAAATTATTATAAATTTATTGATTGTTTAAATACAATTTAAGATAATCCGACACCGATTTTTGTGATGTCTTTAAACAAAACTCCATAAAGTCTTTATTAAAAGGGTATAGTATAAAAATCCCTCACCAGCCCTTCCTATCTAACTTGTTGATTTTGTAAAGCTTTTTAGTTCTATTGCCGACTTTGGAGGCATTCTTTTCGGAAATATGACAGTGTTTTGTTATTATATAACTGGCTTTATATTTCCTTATTTAAACATATACAGCGCTTAATATTAGAAAAAGAAGGACATAAAGTCTAAAGACTAATTTATGCAGCAGAGAATTCAAAAAATACTTGCGATGATGGGAATTACTTCAAGGCGGAAGGCTGAAGAATTGATTATTGCCGGTAGGGTGACCGTCAATGGTAAAACTGCGACTATAGGGATGAAAGCCGATCCCGAAAAAGACCACATTAAACTTGATGGAAAACTCCTCACAACTCATGAGCCAAAGGTATATCTCATTTTTAACAAACCAAAGGGAGTTATAACATCCCTTTCTGACCCCGAAGGCAGACCGGTGATTATGGATTTTCTCAGGGAAGTTAAATTTAGGGTTTTTCCTGTGGGCAGGCTTGATTACGATACAGAGGGATTGATTCTTTTAACCAACGATGGCGAGCTCGCAAACTCTATAATGCATCCTTCAAGGAAAATACCAAAGGTCTATCTTGCTAAAATAGATGGTTTCATAGAAGATAAAGAGATGACAAGGCTCACTAAAGGTATAATGCTTGACGATGGCATGACTGCTCCGGCAAAGGTTCGGCGGGTCAGAAATCTGGATCATAACTCATGGATCGAGATCACCATATACGAAGGCAGAAAAAGACAGGTTAGAAGAATGCTGGAGGCTATCGGGCATCCTGTTCGTAAACTCAAGAGAATCGCTATAAACGGGATACATCTTGGAGACTTAAGAACAGGGGATTTTAGGTATCTTTCAAAAGAAGAAATAGAACATCTTAAAACTCAAAATTGACAATAGAAAGGGCATCGCGATCGGAGCGAAGCGATCTCCCCTTTTCTGATGAGATTGCCACGAACCCGTTGGGTTCTTGCAATTGACTTATGAGCCCTTCTGTTTATGGTTCTATTGCTATTTTTAGGTTTCGCAAATCATGTCACTATTAATTTCTTATTGGTGTCACAGGTGTCCAAAATAATATTCAAGCAGGGATATGACACGATTTCTTTGCCCAAGAATTACCTTCGTGCATGTGCAAGCCTTTGTGAGACTTCATACTTAGTTTTGAAGTATCGGCAGTTGGGTCTTCCGCTTAGTCTTCAGCCCCCTTGAGGTTATCTGTGGCTTTGGCTCCAGAAATCGCATCATATCCCTCTGATTCGAAAGTATCAAAAGAATTTATTTTGGACAGGTATGTATTGGTGTATAATTAATCATCTTAAATTAGAAAACTTCAATGAAGACAAGAGATGATTTGATAAATGAGCTGTCCTGGCTATGCGGTATAGTCCCTGAATACTGGGATATCTTTGGCAACAGGTATCAAGCTTCTCAGAGCACTAAAGAAGCTATTCTCAGGGGTATGGGAATCAGGATAGATACAGAACAAGATATTTCTGAAGCGATTGCCAATATGTATGATAAGCAATGGCTATCATTTATTGAGCCTGTCAAGGTTCTCTCCGTAAAAAATCAGCCTTTCGTTTTGTCGTTATTCATACCTATAAATGCAGGGGAAGAAGGCAGGCTTGTTTTTTACTGTCAAATAAAGAGTGAAGACGGCAACACAAACTATTTTACGCTTTACAGAGATTCTGTGAATATCTCCGCGGAAAAATGGATAAATAACCAGAGATACATAAAAATAGACATTTATGATAACACACAGAGAGATATTGGCTACTATTCATGTCAGGTAAGATGCGTAGGGGCGATACGAGAGCTTTCAGGTGAATCAAGGATTATAATCACTCCTGATGCATGCTATATCCCTACCGAACTTGAAAAGGGGAGAAAATTCTGGGGGCTTTCTCTGAATCTCTACTCAATCCGCTCTAGCCTGAACTGGGGATGTGGAGATTTTAAAGATCTTGCAAGGATAGTTACATGGCTGAGTGAATTGAAAGCTAATTTTGTTGCAATAAATCCACTTCACGCCCTTTTAAATAAGCGTCCTTATGATATAAGCCCATATTCCCCTGTTAGCAGGCTTTATAAAAATTTAATCTATCTCGATTTGGAAGGCATACCAGATGTCATAGAATCTAAAAAGGCGCAGACGGCAATCAAGAAAAAAGAATTAAGAGATAATCTAAAAGCACTAAGAGACTCCGATTATATTGATTATGAAGCAATCGCTGCACTCAAGGAAAAGATACTCCGTTATGCCTTCGAGTTTTTTTATGAATTTCATTATAAAAAAGACACTCAACGGGGTAGGAACTTCGATGACTATATTTCTAAAGAAAAGGAGCATCTTCAGGTATTTGCATTATTTTGCGCCCTTAGCAAAAGGAATGGTTTGACCGGGTGGGAGACATGGAGCAAAGGCTTCCAAAACCCAACGAGTTCGGAGGTTTCGAGTTTCCTGCTGGAAAATGGGAAAGAGATACTCTTTTATTGTTATATCCAGTGGCTTATAGACTCTCAAATAAAAGATCTTGCAGAACATACCAATAACTCCATGTCGTTGGGTCTGGTATTTGATCTTGCCATCGGATCGATAAGCAGCGGGAGCGATGCCTGGAACTATCAGGATACTTTCGCTTCTGGCATTAATGTAGGGGCTCCCCCTGATGATTTCAATCCCGCAGGGCAGGATTGGGGATTCCCGCCGCTTATTCCTGAAAGATTGAAAGAAACCGGTTACGAGTTTTTTATCCAGACAATCAGAAAGACCATTAAATATGCAGGTGCTTTAAGGATAGACCATGCCCTTGGGATGTTCAGGCTATTCTGGATACCCGAGGGGAGTTTGCCATCCGAAGGAGCATATGTAAAGTATCCGTCAGAGGATTTACTCAGGATAATAGCACTGGAAAGCGTCAGGAACAAGACGCTGATTATTGCAGAGGATTTAGGCACAGTCGGCGAAAATGTTCATGACCGCCTTAAGGAATTCAATATGTTGTCTTATAAATTGCTTTATTTTGAGAGAAACTATCCCGACCCTTCCTTTACACCTCCGGAGAGATATGCTCAAAGGGCTTTATGCGCTGTAACGACTCACGACCTTGCTACTATACATGGCTTCTGGGCACACCATGATATCGAACTCAAGAAGTTATTAGGATTATATGTCAGTGAAGAAAAATATCTCGGACATACAATTGAAAGAAAGAGGGACAAAGAACTTCTCCTAAAAGCTTTAGTTCAACAGGGTATTTTCCCTGAGGAAGTCTCTTCTGAGAATCTTGCTCATGCACCTATGAGTGATGAATTATGCCTGGGTATTTATGAATATCTTGCAAGGACCCCTTGTATGTTGGTATCTGTAAGCCTTGATGATATGCTCGGGGTGCAGCGACAGCAAAACCTCCCGGGTGTAGTTGATTTATATCCTTGCTGGAGGCAGAAACTGTCTGTTAAGTTGGACGAAATTACCTCTGACATTAGGTTTTCTGCCCTTTCAGAGATGTTCAACAGAAATGGCAGGGGTTAAGGGTATATCAATTTAACTTCTAATAAAATGAGACAGGATTTTTATCTGTGATTATAATATTCTGTTTTTCAACGGCTTTTCTTAGATACTTGGGTATGGAAAAAATACCAGCGTGGGTCACAGAATCGTAAAATCTAAGTTTATGTTTAATGCCTGACAACTTTTCTTCTATTTTTTTGGTTGTAAGCTTAACGGGGTCTGTTTTCTTAGAAGCCAGTATGAAGCCCCATGGAATAAAAAAAGAAGGGATATTAACAATATAGGGTCTTACAACAGGGAATACCTGTGCCATTGTATTTGCTATCGAACTTAAAACTTGCAAATTGTGAACAGCACTTGATGCAGCCTGAGTGACAGCTATTCCACTTTTTGTTAATCGGTTAAAAACGAGTTCATAAAATTGTTGAGTGTATAACATTACGGCAGGCCCACCTTCTGTAGGTTCAGGTAAGTCGAGTAGTATTACATCAAAATTATCTCTGCGATTCAAGAACTTTCTGCCATCATCAAAGAAAAGCTTAACGCGCTTGTCTTCGAAAGCCCCACAATGCCACTCGGGAAGATATTTTTTGCAAATCTCGACAACTTCTCTGTCCAGATCTACAATAAAAACCTCTTCTACAGATGAATATCTAAGAACTTCTCTTGCAGTAGCACCTTCTCCACCTCCTGCGATAAGAACTTTACGGGGACACTCATGAGCCACCATTGCAGGATGGACGAGGGCTTCATGGTATATGAATTCGTCAGTTTCTGCGGACTGCATCTTGCCGTCAAGAATAAAACATTTCCCAAACGCACCTGATCTGATAATCTCTATCTGCTGATAATCAGACCTACCCTGAAAAATTAACTCCTTCAGGGAGTAGAAGGCGCCTTCATCTTTACTTGTTTGTTCAAGAAACCATTTGAAGTTCTGCATCGCATACCTTATGAGGCAGCTTCTCGTTTGATGGAGAAAGTATGCCCCTTTTCATCTCGAAGATAGAGGGATTTTTACACTTGAATCTTTCTATGAGGTATTGAGCGGCTACCTCGGGTTTTATTACATCTCCACATGTAAAAATATCTACCGCCGCATAGGCATATTCCGGCCAGGTATGGATTGACAGGTGAGATTCGGCTATAACGACCATGCCGCTTATTCCAAATGGATTGAACTCGTGGAAGGAAACATCAACAATAGTGGCTTTTGCTTCTTTTGCTGCAGCAACTAAGAACTCTTTGACTTTGTTTAAATCTTTTAAAATCTCCGGATTGCAATCTTTCAATTCCACCAAAAGATGGGTACCTAAAGCATACAATTCCCTACCCTCCTTAATATCAAGGATCAAAAAAAGCGATGCTTTTAAGCTTTTTATTCTACAGGAGTGGAAATATTTTTGTCAATAAAATTCTGAGACCCAAAAATAGCGATAGAAATTGGGATACCCCTCTTTGGAGCATCAAAATGCATTTTTTTAAGCTTGCAACTGTTTAAAAAACTCTTTTAGTTCTATTAAGCGCCTCTTTC
>OGCL01001197.1_pt1 | contig 23252 bp, 12 predicted proteins | sample 1570041 | NCBI WGS metagenome assembly OGCL01 (sample SAMN06266162, study PRJEB24511) | hot springs metagenome | isolation source: Hot spring water | place: South Africa: Limpopo | collected 2015-06-22 | reverse complement strand
ACCCGCAGGCCTTCGCGGCGGGCGTGCAGGACTATCTCGCGGAAACGCGGGTGCATCTCCGGCGCGCCGCCGGTGAGGTCCAGGGTCTGCACCGGGTGGGCATCGATCACCTGATGCAGCAGGGCCAGGCTGTCGTCGGTCATGGCCTCGGTACGGGTCGGCCCGGCATTCACATGGCAATGCAGACAACGCTGGTTGCAGCGGTAGGTCAGGTTGATCTGCAGCGCTTGCAACTGGCCACGGCGGATTGCCGGGAAGGCCAGTTGGTCGAGCAGGGGCAGCATGGCGTGCACGGTGGACTCCTGAGGGCGGCGGTGATAGCCGGCTTTGCTGTGACTATAGAGGCTGATCGAGGATTTTTGTTACAGGGTCATGGCGACGAACAGGAGGCACAAAGTTATACAAATCCTATACAGTTAAGCCGTCAAATCCTAGCTCAAGGTATTGCCATGCTCGTACGCCTGACCTACGCCAGTCGCGCCAGTCATTCGACCAGTGCCGAACTGATCCGCTCCATCCTCGAGAGTTCCCAGCGCAATAACCCGCCCCAGGGGCTGACCGGCATTCTCTGCTGCAACGCCGATATCTTCCTGCAGGCCCTGGAGGGGCCTCGGGCTGCCGTCAATGCGCTGTACAACCGGCTGGCCGAAGATACCCGGCACAGGGACCTGTGTATCCTCGACTACGCCGAGATCGACCAGCGTCTCTACAGCAGCTGGAGCATGGGCTGGGCCGGGGCCAAGCAGAGCAACCGCGAGCTGTTTCTGAAGTACTCCGGCAGTGACCGCTTCGACCCCTTCGCCATGAATGCCGCGCAGATTGCTGGCCTGCTCGGCGAGTTGCGCGACACAGTCGGCGTCATCAGGCCCTCTGTTCTCGACTAGAATTGCCCTGCGTCAACTCGCCAGCCCGCACCACCGAGACGGGAAGCCTTGACGCCTCGTGGTTGATTGAGGCTTGAGGATGGCCCCGCTGTTCAGATTGTTACTGCCCCTGCTGCTGAGCGGCCTGTTCGGCGGCCAGGCCCTGGCCGCCTGGCCGTTGACCAGCCTGAATGCCGAGCAACTGGCCAGGCCCCAGGCGGTGTCGGCCGGCCTGTTGCTGGAGGACCCCAGCGCCACCCTGACCGCCGCCGAGGTGCTGGAGCGCATTGCCGCCGAGGGCCGGCGGGTCGAGGGCACGCCGCGTATCGGCTATTCGGCCAGTGCCTGGTGGCTGGCCTTCCAGTTGCAGGCACCGGCGGCCAGCCGCCTCAACCTGATCATCGCCCACCCCTTTCTCGACGACCTGGAAATCTGGCTGTACGAGCGCGAGCAACTGGTGGCGCCCTTCTACAGTGGCGATCACCGACCCTTCCTGCAGCGTGGCGAGCCCTATCCGCAATTTATGCTGAGCCTGCCGCGCCTGGGCAGCGGGCCCCATACCCTGCTGCTGCGGGTGCAGAGCGGTTCGGCCATCAGCCTGCCGCTGGCCCTGGTCAGTGCCGAGGGCAGCAACCTGATGCTGGCCCATGACTGGCTGCAGACCGGCCTGCTGGTGGGCGCCCTGCTCAGCCTGGTGCTGCTCTACCTGATTCGTTTCAGTACCCTGCGCGAACGCCAGTTGGTGTGGTTCTGCCTGACCCTGTTCGGCGTGGCCCTGTACAACGCCGCCCAGCATGGCCTGGTGGCGCTGCTGGCGCCGCAGTGGCCCTGGCTGCCCATGCAGCTGGCCAACCTGGCCAACCCCATGATGCTGCTGGGCAGCACCCTGTATATCGGCCATGCCCTCAAGCTGCAGCTGGGCTGGCTGGAGCCGCTGCGCAACCTGCTGTTCACCCTGGTGCTGCTGGTCAGCGCCTGGACCATCTACAGCTATGGCCATTACCGCTCCTACCAGAGCCTCAATCTGCTGATTCTGCTGACCGGCGCCCTGCAGCTGGGCATGCTGCTGCTGGCGGTGCGCCAGCGCCGGCCCTATGCCCCGGGCTATCTGCTGGCCTGGAGCGCGGCCTTGCTGCTGTTGCTCTGGGTACCCCTGGGGCGTATCGGCCTGGTGCCATCGCTGCCGGGCATCAACTATGTGCATGTCTACCTGCCGGTGATCACCCTGCTGCTGTTCAGCGGCATGCTCGACAAGCAGCTGGAGCGTATCCGCCAGGCCCTGCTACGTAGCCAGGCCGAGGCGATCGGCAATCTGCAGCAGTACCAGGCGCTGTTCAACAGCAGCAGCGAGGGCATCTTTCGCTGCGACCGCGAGGGGCGCCTGCTGGAAGGCAACCCCAGTTTCTGTCGCCTGCTGGGCGTAACCAGCCTGCCCCAGGCGCTGTCCATCGAGGCGCTACTGGGGGCCGAGCAGTGGGCCGCGCAGCGCACCGCCCTGCAGCAGGGGCAGCCGGCGATCAGCCAGGAGTGCCAGTTGCGCGGTTGCGACGGGCGCTTGCGCTGGGTCTATCTGGCGCTGCAGCCGCAACGCGACTGCATCGAGGGCATAGTGATCGACCTCAGCGAGCGGCATGCCCTGGAGGAGCGCCTGCAGTACCTGGCCGCCCACGATTCGCTGACCGGCCTGCTCAACCGCCGCGAACTGGAACGCCTGCTGCAGGCCAGTCTGGAGCAGACCGGGGCGGGCCGCTTCAGCCATCTGCTGTGCCTGGATCTGGATCAGTTCAAGCAGGTCAACGACCTCTGTGGGCATGCCGCCGGTGACCAGCTGTTGCGCCAGCTGTCCAGCCATCTGCAGCATCAGCTGCCGGGCGAGGCGGCCCTGGCGCGTCTGGGCGGCGACGAGTTCGCCGTGCTGCTGCGTAGCGCCGACGATGCGGCGGCGCAGGCCCTGGCCGAGCAGCTGCGCCAGTGCGTCGAGCAGTTCGTCTTCACCTGGGCCGGACGACCCTTCCGCCTGCAGGTGAGCATCGGCCTGCTGCAGCTGAGCGACGCCATCAGCGACTGGCAAACCGCCCTCAGCTGGGCCGACAGCGCCAGCCAGCAGGCCAAGCATCAGGGGCGTAACCGCGTGCAGCAGTTCAATCCGGGTGACGGCGCGCTGCTGGAGCATCAGCGCCAGCTGCAGTGGCTGACCCGTCTGCGCGAGGCCATCGACCTGGGCCATTTCGAGCTGTTCTACCAGCCGGTGCAGGCCCTGCAGCAGGCTGACCAAGGCCTGCGTTACGAAGTGCTGCTGCGCTACCGCGACCCGCAGAGCGGCGAGTGGATCAGCCCCGGGCAATTTCTCGGCACCGCCGAGCGTTACGGCCTGCTCGGCGCCATCGACCGCTGGGTGTTGTTGCGCCTGCTGCAGTGGCTGGCGGACAACCCCCTGCACCTGGCGCAGCTGGCCCAGGTCAATCTCAACCTGACCGCCAGCGCCCTGCTCAGCGCCGACTTCCACCAGCTGTTGGCCAGCGAACTGCAGCGTTTGGCGATCCCCGCCCACAAGCTATGCATCGAGGTCACCGAGATGGTCGCCCTGGGTGAGCTGGGGGTTTCGGCGCAGTGGATCGAGCAGTTGCGGGCCCAGGGCCTTAAGGTGGCGCTGGATGACTTCGGCAGCGGTTTCGCCTCCTACGCCTACCTGCGCCATTTGCCCCTGGATATCCTCAAGATCGATGGCAGCTTTATCCAGGGCATCGAGCACGACCCGATCAACCAGGCCATGGTCGGCTCCATGCAGCAGATCGCCCGGCAACTGGGCCTGCGCACCGTGGCCGAGTTCGTTGAAAGTGAAGCGGCCCTGCAGACCGTGCGCCAGCTGGGTGTCGACTATGCCCAGGGCTACTGCATCGCCCGGCCGCAACCGCTAAGTCAGCTGGCTGACTCGCCGGATGTCAGGGCTCAGTTAAGCCTGGCCTTGGGGGGGGCTGCCTCCGACTGAATTAGATTATTGTCCTATCTCAACATTGTCCGGTTTCGGCCGAGATAAGCTGAGTGTCTTTGACCTGTCTCCCTTTTTCTTGCTGTTGGAGCGTTTCTCATCATGTTTGAGCGCAAGTGGCGTATACGTTGCCAGGATCTAGAACAGCGAGTCAGTCTTCTGGAGAAGGATAAGCACTTGCTTGAGCAAGAAGTGCAGGCGCTACGTGCGCTGCAGCAGCAGAGTCAACAGGAGCAACACGCACTGAATGGCGTCAGCCGTTACCAGCATGAACTGCATGGCAAGCTGGCTCGTTTCGAGGAGTCCTTGGCTCAGACACGTGATGGGGTAGTGGTTCAGGCTGAGCAGCTTGGCTGTGAGGTCGAAAAACTCAATCAGAATCGGGATGTCTTTCAGCAGACCTCTGCCTTGCTCAGCGGATTTTCCGACTCCCTTGAGCTGATGGCTGCCCAGGGAGTAAGCAGTGTAGAGAGTGTCAGCTTGCTGCAGCAGCGTGTGGGCGAAATCAGCCGGATCGTCGAGTTGATCAAGGCCATTTCCGACCAGACAAATCTACTGGCACTCAATGCGGCCATCGAAGCGGCTCGCGCCGGCGAACAGGGGCGTGGTTTTGCCGTGGTTGCCGATGAGGTTCGAGCGCTGGCACAGCGCACCAGCCAGGCTACCCAGGAGATCAGCCAGCTGGTTGGCAGCATTAATCAGGAGACGGAGACCGCCAGTCGCTCCATCGGCAGCCTTTCCAGTGAAGCCACACGGCTATCGGGCGATGTATCCCGCTCGGCCGAAACGCTGGATGAGATGGTGGTCATGGGCGAACACATGAGCCAGCTGATCGAACAAATTGCCCTCGGTTCCTTCTGCGAGGCGGTCAAGCTCGACCATCTATTGTTCAAACTCACTGTCTATCAGCGGTTGTTCCTGGAAGACGGCGATACTCAGTTGAGCACGCATACCAGTTGCCGTCTGGGGCAGTGGTACCGCAGTGTTGACACCAGCGCTCGTTATGGCCAGCAGCGCAGCTATCAGCAGCTCGATATCCCCCATCAGGCCGTCCATGACCATGCCCAGCAGGCGCTGCATGCCGCTCAGAAGCAGCAATGGAACCAGGTGCTTCGTGCTATCAGCGAGATGGAAAGGGCCAGTATGGAGGTCAATGCACTGATCAGCGATCTGGCCAAAGTCTAGCGACCTCAGGCCGCAGCTAAAGGCAGGCGCGCCAGCAGCTTCGGGTCCAGCCTGAGCAGGCGGGCACAACGGGCTTCCAACAGGTCGCCGGGCAGTTGGTGACTACCCAGGGCCATGGCCTGGTTGACCAGATTGAGCACCAGGGCCTCGCGGCTGAAAACGCCACTGCCCAGGTGGTAGAAGGCCGCGATCAGCTCGCGCAGGCCGATGGGCAGGCGCCAGCGAATGCGCAGGGCCGAGCCGAAGCCGGCGGCGCGGCGCTGCAGCTGCTGCTCGATGGCGGCCTCGTGCAGCTCGCCACCGCCATCCTGCCAGTCCTGCAGACTGCGCAGCAGGGCCAGTTCGCCAATGTTGTGCAGCAGCCCGGCGGTAAAGCACAGCTCGGCATCCAGCTGCAGCTCGCTGGCCAGCCAGTGGGCCAGGTCGGCACTCTGCTGGGCCCGGGCATAGGTGCTGGCCGCGCGCTCGGCCAGACGCGGATCGCGCAGCTGCGCATTGCGCTGGATGGCCATGCCCAGCACCAGGTTGAGCGTATGCGCAACCCCCAGGCGCGGCAGGGCCTGGCGCAGGGTCTGGCAGGGCGCGCCCTGCTGCAGGGCCGCGCTGTTGGCAGCGGCGATCAGTCGTGCGGTAATCTGCGGCTCGCGGCTGAACAGGTGTTCCAGCTGGCGCAGGTCATAATCCTCGCCGTTCAGGCAGCGGCTGACCGCCTCGCGCACATCGCCCAGCAGGGGTGCGCCCTGGCCGTCCTCGCGCACTTCATCCAGGTACCGCTCTAGGCTATCGCCGAGGGTGCTCGGAGCATCGGCCGTGGCCGCCGGCGCGGCACTACCCAGCAAAGCCTGCAGGCGCTGGCGCAGCTTCTCCGCATTGAACGGCTTGGCCAGGTAGGCACTGGGGGCCAGCGGGCGGGCGGCGCGGACGCTGGCGGCATCCAGACGGCCGCTGATCAGGATAAAGGGCAGCTGCTGGGCGCCCTGCTGGCGCAGCTGGCGAAGCAGTTGCAGGCCATCCAGGCCGGGCAGTTCACCATCGGCAATCACCAGCTGGGGCAGGCGCTTGCGACAGTGCAGCAGGGCGGCCTGGCCATCCTCGACCCGCGTGATGCGTGCATCGGGGCGGACATCACGCACCAGTTGGGTCAGGAGATCGGCCGTCCAGGCCTCTGCTTCTGCAATCAGCACATCCGGTGCCTTGACCAGGGAAACCATGAAAACCTCGGGTTAAATGATGGCGAAATAATGGCGACGCCAGCTTGACGGCCGCGCAGTCTACCCATCGCCCAGCGCCAAACCAGCGTGGTCCGACGAAATGTTGAACACTTCGTCAGCTTTGTGTTCGCGCAGCTTAACCTGTCCGACAATCCCCGTCCTTGACCTGGGGCAAGCCTGATGCCGGGCCTGGCCGCACCTACCTGACCGCTGACCTCGACAGTCATCACAGGAGGATTAAGCTTGGCTGATGGCAGGCCGATATCAGCTTGGGCCAACGGTGGAGGGCGGCAATGAGAATTCTGGATAACCTGATCCGGCAGGTGAACAGCTACAGTCTGGCGGGCAACCAGACCGGCAGTGGCGGTAGCCAGCCCCAGGCCAGCAGCCCGGCGCCTTCCAGCAGTACGGTGCAGCTGTCGCCAACGGCCATGCAACTGGGTAGTCAGCCGCAGTACAGCGCCCCCCAGGGCTTCGACCCGCTCTATACCAACAATATCAAGCTGACCAAGGACAAGACCATCGACGCCTTGCTGGCCGGTGGCAACTACTGGTGGCACCTGGGCACCGCTTTCGCCGATGGTTCCAACCCGTCTCAAGATGCCAGCAAGAACCTCAGCTTCAGCTTTATGAACAGTGCCGTCAGCCCCCAGGATGCCTTTGGCTTTCAGGTGCTCAACGACGATCAGAAGGATGTGATACGCGCCATCTTCGCCCAGATTGCCACGGTGGTGGGTATCACCTTCAGCGAAGACGGCAGCGGCAATGGCACCCTGAAGATCGGCTCGAACAACCAGCAGGGGATTAGCGGCGGCTACGCCTACTACCCCAATGTGCCCACCGTGGGCGGCTCGTTCTACCTGGCCAATGACCAGGCCAACTTCAGCAATATGTCCACCTGGAATCCCGGCGGTTATACCTGGACCACCATTATCCATGAGCTGGGCCATGCCCTGGGCCTCAAGCACCCCGGCAACTACAACGCCGGTGGCGACGGCAAGACCCCTGGGCCCTACCTGGGCAGCAAGGACAGCAAGACCAACTCGATCATGTCCTACAAGGACGACAAGAAATTTATGCACGTGGTGCAGAGCACCGGCGGTGGCGGCCTGACCTCCTTTCAGGTCAACCCGGACAGTTTCCAGAACTACGATATCGCCGCCCTGCAGTACCTCTATGGCGCGCCCAACTCGGCGATCACCACCTTCAGCTTCAACGACAACATGGTCTTCTCCCGCTCGATCTTCAATAACAACGCCGACAGCAAGATCGACCTTAGTGCCATGACCCAGAACAATATCATCGACCTGCGCGGCGGTTACCGCAGCTCCATCGGTATCCGCGACCCCTATGAAGCCACCGGCATGACCAAGGAGCAGTACAAGGCTGCCACTTCGGGTGGGGTCAAATTGAGCAAGTTGCTGGGCGTGCCAACCTATTCGGGGATGAACAACCTGGGTATCGCAAAGGGCAGCCAGATCCGCGAGGTCATAGGCGGTGCCGGCAGCGATACTATAGTGTCTGGTGCTGAAATCGGGGGGGCGGCCCTGCTCAAGGGTGGCGCCGGCAATGACCGCTACTTTGTCGCTTCCGGCAATGCCACCATCATCGACACCAGCGGCGACAACGATACCCTCTATGTGGTGAAGAAAAGCGGCACTGTCTGGACCCTGAGCGAAGACCAGACCACCCTGACCCAGGTCAACAAGAAAACCAATGAAGTGCTGGCCACCATCAATATTGCCGGTATCGAGAATATCGGCACCTGGTCGGGCAAGGCCAAGCTCAATGGCAGCAAGAAGATGCTGTTCAGCGGCCTGCAACAGGGCTCGCCCATCCAGCAGATCAAGACGGTGGAGCAGCTGGATCAGCAAAAGCTTGGGGTCAGCCTGGACCTGACGGCCTGAACCGCCAAGCCCATACGCCAGGCAAAAAAAGACCCGCGAAGGCGGGTCTCAAGCAAAACGCCCCGCCTGGTGAGCCGCGGGCATTTCGTTCGGCGCTTACGCGCCAATCATGTGTGGATGGCGCTTTATCCATCCACCGTTACAGCCATCTGGTGGATGAAAAGAGCGTCATCCACCCTAGGGTTCTGGGCTTACGCCAGCTCGTCAAAGCACTCGGCAATAATCGCCAGGCCACGGTCCAGCTGGGCGTCCGGTGCGGTCAGCGGCACCAGGATGCGCAGCACGTTACCGTAGGTGCCGCAGGACAGCAGGATCAGACCCTTGTCGCGCGCCTTGGCGACGATCTGGCCGGTCAGGGCGGCGTTGGGCTTGTGCAGGTCGCCATTCTCGAACAGTTCCACCGCGATCATGGCGCCCAGGGCGCGCACGTCACCGATGGCCTTGTGCTTGGCTTGGATGGCCTTGAGGCCAGTGACCAGGCGCTCGCCGACGGCCTTGCAGCGGTCCAGCAGCTTCTCTTCCTCGAACACCTCCATCACCGCCAGGGCTGCGGCGCAGGCGATCGGGCTGCCGGCGTAGGTGCCGCCCAGACCGCCGGGGGCGATGGCGTCCATATACTCGGCCTTGCCGCACACGCCGGCCACCGGGAAGCCGCCGGCGATGGACTTGGCGAAGGTGGTCAGGTCGGCGGCGACGCCCATCTGTTCCATGGCGAAGAAGGTGCCGGTACGGCCGGCACCGGTCTGCACTTCGTCGGCGATCAGCAGGATGCCGTGCTGGTCACACAGGGCGCGCAGGCGCTGCATAAATTCTTTCGGCGCGACATAGAAACCGCCCTCGCCCTGTACCGGCTCGATGATGATGGCGGCGATATCGCGGGGCTCGGCGTCGTTCTTGAACACGCGCTCGATGCTGGCCATGGCGTCATCCACGCTCACGCCGTGCAGTTCGCAGGGGTACTGGGCGCGGTACACGCCACCGGGCATCAGGCCCATGCCGGCCGAGTACGGCACCACTTTACCGGTCAGGCTCAGGGTCATCATGGTGCGGCCGTGGTAGCCGCCGGTAAAGGCGATCACCCCGGCGCGGCCGGTGGCGGCGCGGGCGATCTTCACCGCGTTCTCCACGGCTTCGGAGCCGGTGGTGACCAGCAGGGTCTTCTTGGCGAAGTCACCCGGCACGCGCGCGGCGACCTTCTCGGCCAGCTCCACATAGGGCTCGTAAGCCAGCACCTGGAAGCAGGTGTGGGTCAGCTTGCCCAGTTGCTCCTGCACGGCGGCGATGATCTTGGGGTGCAGGTGCCCGGTGTTGAGCACGGCGATACCGCCGGCAAAATCGATAAATTCGCGGCCTTCGACGTCGGTGACGGTGGCGTTCTCAGCCTTGTCGGCAAAGATCGGGTGGATCTGGCCCACACCGCGGGGTACGGCGGCGTTGCGGCGTTGCATCAGGGATTCGTTGGTCTTGCTCATGATTTGCCTCGGGTAGGGTGCGCCGTGCGCACCAGATCAAAGGTTGATGGTGCGCACGGCGCACCCTACAAAGTGACTTAGCAGGCGATTAGATGCCCAGGCACAGGTACTTGATTTCCAGGTAATCCTCGATGCCGTACTTGGAGCCTTCACGGCCCAGGCCCGAGGCCTTGACGCCGCCGAACGGCGCCACTTCGTTGGAGATCAACCCGGTGTTGACCCCGACCATGCCGTATTCCAGGGCCTCGGCCACGCGGAATACGCGGCCCAGGTCGCGGGCGTAGAAGTAGGAGGCCAGGCCGAACTCGGTGTCGTTGGACATGGCGATCACCTCGGCCTCGTCCTTGAAGCGGAACAGCGGCGCCAGCGGGCCGAAGGTTTCTTCCTTGGCCACGGCGGCGGTGTTCGGTACGTCCACCAGAATGGTCGGCTCGAAGAAGCTGCCGCCCAGGGCGTGGGGCTTGCCACCGGCCATGATGCGGGCGCCCTTGCTTACGGCGTCCTCGATATGCTCCTGGACCTTGGCCATGGCTTTCTCGTCGATCAGCGGGCCGGTGGTGGTGCCGTCATCCAGGCCGTTACCGATCTTCAGCTTGGCCACGGCGGCGGCCAGCTTCTCGGCAAAGGCATCATAGATACCGTCCTGCACATACAGGCGGTTGGCGCAGACGCAGGTCTGGCCGTTGTTGCGGTACTTGGAGATCAGCGCGCCTTCCACTGCCTTGTCCAGGTCGGCATCGTCGAACACGATAAAGGGCGCGTTGCCGCCCAGCTCCAGGGACACCTTCTTGATGTCCTTGGCGCACTCGGCCATCAGCTGGCGACCGATTTCGGTGGAGCCGGTAAAGCTCAGCTTGCGCACGATGGGGTTGCTGGTCAGCTCGCCGCCGACTTCGCCGGCGCTGCCGGTGACCACGCTGAGCACGCCATTGGGGATGCCGGCACGCTCGGCCAGAACCATCAGGGCCAGGGCGGAGAAGGGGGTCTGCGAAGCGGGCTTGATCACCATGGTGCAACCGGCGGCCAGGGCCGGGCCGGCTTTGCGGGTGATCATGGCACTGGGGAAGTTCCACGGGGTGATGGCCGCGGTCACACCAATAGGTTGTTTAATGACGATAAGCCGCTTGTCTGGCTGGTGACCAGGGATTACATCGCCGTAAACGCGCTTGGCTTCCTCGGCGAACCACTCGATAAAAGAGGCGGCGTAGGCGATCTCGCCCTTGGCCTCGGCCAGCGGCTTGCCCTGCTCCATGGTCATCAGGCGACCCAGGTCGTCCTGGTGCTCCATCATCAGCTCGTACCAGCGGCGCAGCTTGGCCGCGCGCTCCTTGGCGGTCAGCGCACGCCAGGCCGGCAGGGCGCGTTCGGCGGCCTCGATGGCGCGACGGGTTTCCGCGGTGCCCATCTTCGGCACGCTGCCGATGATCTCGCCGGTGGCCGGGTTGTTGACCTTGATGGTCTGGCCGCTGTCGGCATCGAGCCAGACGCCGTCGATATAGGCTTGCTGACGCAGCAGCTGGGTGTCTTTCAGTTGCATGGTGGTCTCCTTGAAACCGACACCCAGGGGTCGGTGGTTAACAGTCGCGGTGCTGGCCAGCAGCGGCCCAACTCTGCTATTAATGCGGCCCTGCCGTTTTGGGCGACTCGGCCGTTGGCGGAGTCACTGAAATCTGCAAGAGCGTTTGAAATCTCAAACGAATCCTAGGGTCTGCCCGGGCAAAGGGCAATAGCCTGTTCGAAAAAATTAACGCATTTGCCTGCCATATATCGCTTAGCCTGGCATTCCACCGGCTTTGCACCTTCGTGCAGAATAGCGAACAAGGCGCCGCCATGGACGCCCGTCGGTGACATGGGTATGATGCGCACCGCAACGCACTCGTAGCTCAGCTGGATAGAGTACTGCCCTCCGAAGGCAGGGGTCGTGGGTTCGAATCCCGCCGAGTGCGCCAGTTCAAGACAAAAAAGCCCCTGGCAGTGATGCCCGGGGCTTTTGCATATTGGGGCTATTCGGCACCAGGCTGGCGGCGGAAGAACAGGGTTACCTGGCCCAGTTCGACACCCAGTTTGCTCATGCTGGCGCGATTGATCAGGGTGTCGCGATCCATCAGGAACATCCAGTCGTCGAAGTTGACCACATAGGTTGTACCGTCAACGGGCAGCCGCAGCTGATAGCGCCAGTGGAAGGCATTGCCAGCCAACTCCCCCTGCGCCTCGCCCACCACATCATCTGCCGTGCCCGTCCAGCGCGTTTCGCCAGCGGGGGTGAGGGTCCAGACCCGGCGCTCGGTGGTGCCGTCACTGTAGGCAAAGCGCTCGTCGAGAATCAGCTGCTCACCCTGGCGATGGCTGCGGATGTCGACATGGAAGCGCTTGATCACCTGCCCGGAACGGTTCTGAAACATGCCCCAGGCCTCTACCGGGACGGAAAAGAACTCATACAGGTCAAGGGTTGGCTGCTCCTGGGCGTAATCCTTGATCGACACACTGCTGCAACTGCTGACCAAGACGCAGCAGAGAATCAGAAGCCAGTTTTTCATCGCGCACCTTCGAGAGTTAGAACTTTCCAGACGCCGGCCTGGAACTCAGTAAACAATCTTATGCGCTGTCGTAGCTGTGTACAGTACTTGTATATGATTTTGATCCATTGCCTTTTGATAAAAAAGCCCCGAGCTCACGCTTGGGGCCTTTCTGGATCAAGTCGATAGACCATGCCGGTCAGAAGCGGTACTGGGCGCTTAGCCAAGAAGTAGGAACGCGGTTGCGGCTGTCAGATTCAGGTGCACCACCAGCCGTGCGCCAGGCTAGCGTGGCTTCGGCTAGCCAAGGGCCTTGGTCGAAGCGCACTCCGGCACCAGCGCCGGACAGGCTGCGATGGTTGTCACCTGCCTGCCACGGACTATGGGCCAGGCGTACCCGGCCGCTGTCATGGAAGATGAAGGGGCTAAAGGCGCCCATGGCATAGCGCAGCTCCATTTGGGTCAGCCAACCTTGATCGCCATAGCCCTCACCCGCTGGGTAGGCACGCACGCTATTAGGCCCTCCCAGACCGAAGTCTTCCGAAGAGTCGAGGTTCTCCCCGGCCAGTTGGCCACTGAAGCGTCCATACAGGCTGAAGGCGCCAGGCAGCAATTGCAGGCGGGCGATATCCAGATTGATCTTGTCGAAATGCCCTTCACTGCGTGCACTGAGACGATCGGCAGCGCGCAGATCACGGTCCAGATTCAACTTGCCATGGGTCCAGGCCAAGCTGCCAAAGGTGATGCCAGCACCGCCCAGGCTGTCGCGCAGATCGAATTGCAGGCTGATTGGCAGGCTGTGGCTGGACTTGTCCTGCTGGCTATCAGTGGCGCGGTATTCGTCGCGCAGTTTCTTATGCTGGTAGGTCGCGGTAAGACTCAGGTTGGCCTGCTGCGAACGCAGTAACGGGTAGCTCAGGCCGGCACTGGTGACCTTGGCCGTGCCACGCGCATCAAGGCCAGCGAACTCCTTGCCCAGCTCGTAATAGGTCTGGGCGTAGCCGACCTTGGCGCGCAGGCCGGAGCCCCCCAGAGGCAAGCTGTAGTCCAGGCTGCCGTACCACATTTCCTCTTCGGTATAGAGGGTGCGCAGGCTGAGCTGATCCCCCAGCGTAAAGGGGCTGCTGGCACGCAGGTTGAAAAAGCCGCGATGCTCACCGGTGTAACGGTTGCCATGGTTGTCCAAGCCAACTTCGCCACTGAGCAAGGTCTCACGTTCAACCTGTACCTGCAGGTCGCCGCTGCCAAGCGTCTGGCCAGGGCGCATGATGGGTGTGGTCTTGATGCCGGGCTGGTCATCGAGAATCAGGGTGGCGCGTTCCAGGCTCTTGCTCTCAATCAGGGCGCCGGTCTGCAAGCTGCCAAGAAAGGCACTGGCCTGCTCGCCCAGACGACCTTCACCTTGTGTACTGATCTGACCATAACGGCCTTCGACCACCTGCAATCGCAGTACTCCATCGGTCATACGCTGGGCGGGAATCAGGGCACGGGCGAAGGGGTAGCCAGTAGTGCTGTAGTACGCCGTAATGCGCGCTGCCAGTTGCTGCAGACCGGCCAGATCAAAGGACTGACCTTGCACCTCACCAAGCAGTGCCAGCAACTCGGCCTCGGTAAACAGGCTATTACCCGTGATACGGACCGCCTGTATTTGGATCTGTGGCCCGCCGGGTTCGACCTGGTTGCTCGTAGGTGCGGAAAACTCGAAATTGGGTGAGGCAGGCGGCAACTCCAGGTTGGGCACCTGCTCCTGCAGGATACGTCCAGCGTCGGGCAGAGATTGGGCCAGGCTCGGCCCAGTCATCAACAACGTCAGGGCAAGTAGGCTGGGACGGAATACTGGGGTATTTGACATGAATGCAACACGGCTCCTTATACCAGATGGGATAAAAAACAAGACTGAGGTACTCATCAGATGTCCTCCTCATCGGTATTGGCCTGGGCAGAGGCATCAGTACGGATCCCTCCATTGACTACCAGCACTTGCATGGCGCCGCTAGGCCGGCGGGCATTCGTGTTTGGCTGCAGGGGCAGGCCGTCTGCGCCGACCTCTACAAACTCCAGGCCCACACTGGCGTCGGGGCCGCCCGCACCTAGCAGGTTCGGGCTGATGCCTGCAAAGCCGCCTGAGTCTGGTAACGTCAGCGGTGACTGAGCGGCGCTAGTGGCGCCCAGTATGGGAGGGCTGAGGGGCCTATTATTGTCAGTTGGTGGTGGGCTGACTGATACATCACTACCTATCACCCATACGGCACTGTAGTGACCACTGAGTTGGTTCTGCCGCCAGCTCAGGCGCGGGTAGATGCTGCCCAGGCCACTGTCTTTCTCAATATCCCAGCCGGCACCGTTAAACAGGGAGAACTGTCGGAGTTCTGCAGTGTTTCTACCTTCACCTCCGGCACTGTTGTTCAGACCGCTTGATTGAGTATCCCAGTAGCTGCTAGTTACCACTGCGTCGTTGGCCATGCCGATCAGCCCGCCGACGTTTCTGCCGCTAGGGGCGTTGACCTGACCAGTGGCATAGCTATTGATCACACTAAAGCCGCTGCCAGCACTACGAATGCGACCGATTAGCCCGCCTACACCAGTACCAAAGCCTGCCGTATCGGTGGCCGTGACACTGCCGGAGGCAAAGCTGTTTTGTACATGCCCCGTGGAGTTAGCCTGCACGCCGCCTACCAGCCCACCGGCCTCACCCTGGGTGCTGTTATGGATTTGTACGTTACCGGTGGCAAAGGAGGTCTCAATGGTCGAGGTGCCACCCATATAACCCACCAGACCACCAATATTGCGTCCTGAACCGGTCACGCTACCGCTGGCCCAGCTGCGCTCAATGCTGGCGCCGCCGAGTAGACTGCCAATCAGCCCACCGGAATCGCTGGCTCCAGTGCCATCGCCGCTACTGTCTGTTGCTGTGACCGAACCGCTGGCATAGGTTGTGTGAATGGACGTGCTGGAGCCTGTGGCATAACCGATCAGACCGCCCACGCTCATACTGCCACTGGCCGCGCTGCTGGCATGGCTGTGGCTGATCTGGGAGCCAAGATTGGCATAGCCGATCAGGCCACCGACACGTTCGTTGCCTGTGACGCTGCCACTGGCCGTGCTGTTGCTGACTATGACGCTGCCACTGTTATTGACCGTTTCACCCACCAACCCACCGACCCGGTTATAACCCTGTACAGTGGCTGCGCTGCTGCTGTCGCTTAGCTGGCTGGCCCCCAGCAGCAAACCAACCAAGCCACCGGTACGACTGCTACCGCCTTGGGTACTGCCATCGTTAGTGCTAGTCACTTGGCCACTGAGCAGGTGGGTCTCGTCGATCTGAGAATTATCGGCGCGCCCGACCAGCGCGCCGATCCAGTCACGGGCCTGGATGTTCACATTAGTCAGGTTCAGATTAGCCAGGGAGGCATTGCTGATATAGCCGAACAGTCCTTGATAATCGGCTGTACTGTTGTTGATGGTGAGGCCGCTGATGCTGTGACTGCCACCATCCAGACTACCGCCAAAGGCCTGACCCGAGCGCCCGACTGCACTCCAGCTACCTTGGAAGTTGGTGCAGTCAGCGGCAAAGCAGCGCCACATCTCGCTGTGACTGGTTAGCGAGGGCGCCATGTCAATAGCGCTAGTCAGCGAGTAGTCCGCGCTCAGATCCATTGCCATCAACTGCAACTGATGGGCGTTACTAATATGCTGGCGCCATTCGTTGCGCAGGAAGGGACGGGTGGCACCATCGGCCATCCACCAGGTGTTGTTGAAATCGAAGCCGGTATAGCTGGCTTGGTTGTAGGCGTTGATGGTGGCTGTGATGCTGCGCAATTCTCCTACGGCGCCGGAGCCGTTGCCGAGGGCAGCGGTCTGTCCAGTGGAGTCCGCATCCCAATAGCTGTTGGTAATGCCATAGTTTGATCCGGCGTCGGCGTTCTGATTGTCACCAACCAGGCCACCAATACGTGTGAAGCTCGAACCGTTGGCGCTGGAAACAGGACCAGTGGCGTAGGTGTGCTCGATGATGCCGTTGTGATTATTAGTGCCCACCAGCCCGCCGACACGGACTTGAGTTGGGTTGCCTTCTACCGTTACCGTCGCAATTGAGTAGCTGTCTGCAATGGTGCCGCCATTAAAGCCGGCAAGCCCCCCTAGATCGATGAATGAGCCGATGGTGGTGACACTGCCACTGGCGTAGCTCTGCAACACCTGCGCGCCCTCGATCAGACCAACCAAGCCACCGACATAGTTGCCACCACTGTTCAGATCAACATTTGCAGAGCTGTGGCTAATGACACTGGGTCTCACGCCCCCGTAGCTATCCAGGTACCCCACCAAACCACCCACATATAGCCCTTTACCGTCGTCCGATACTGTGCTGTTGGTGATATGTACATTGCGGACGACAGTGCCGCCCACTTGCCAACCTATCAGGGTGCCGACCGCCATATTGCTTGGCAGGCCAGATGCCGTGAAATCGAGATTGGCGTGGTGAAAATTCAAATTCTGAATAGTCGCCCCTTCTGTTGCCGCGAAGAAGCCGATGCCATCACCACTGTATGAAGTCGGTGCAATGTTCAGGTTACCTATGGTGTTGCCAAGACCATCGAAATTGCCGCAGAACATGGTGAAGCAGTCATTCCAGCTGCTACCAATCGGCGTCCAGTTGCCGGAAAACGTCAGGCTCGAACCCAGAGCGTAATTGCCGGTCAGCGTCATGCCCTGCAGGGCGGCCTGGCTGTTGACTACTGTGTAGTCGATCGCTGCTCCGTCACTGCCCAGCTTGGTCGAAAAGTTCTGCCCATTCTGCAGGCTGACTGGCGCCTTGATGGTATAGGTAGCGGTGTTGCCGGCCGCGACACTGGCCTGGCCATATTCCAGTGCCAGTTTCCCGCCTGCGCCCTGGCTGGCATCGATGGTGGAGTTGATCTCGATATTGCGCTGAGCTTGCAGGGTCAGGGTATTGCCGCTGCTCCAGGTCACCCGATCGTTGACGAAGATATCGCCGTTGCCGCTCGCATCGCCGCCATCGATGCTGCGAATGGTGACGTTGGTACTGCTCAGGCTGCTGCTCAACTGGGCGCCAGTGATATCGCCGCCGCTGGCGGCCACCCGATAGTCGTTGGGGTCTATCAGCCAGGTGCCGGTTGTTCCCTGACTGGCATGGGTGGTGACGCGCAGATCGGCGCCGATGACCACCTGCGCTGCGCTGGTTTCGATAAAGCCACCATTAGCACCCTCTGGCGCCGAAGCATCCAGAGTGCCAGCAACCTGAATACGGTCATTGTCCATATCCCCCAGCAACACAATCTCGCCATGCTCACCGGTACTCAGCGTTCGGGCTTCGGTGATACCGGTATGATTGATCACCGTGCGGGCGAGGTCGCCAGCAGCCTTGGCGGTGAGGTAGATACGTCCGCCGTCGGCGCGGATGGCGCCGCCCTGCTCGATCAGGGCATCAATGGCTGCTTCTTCTACATCCAGCTTGACCGGGCCACCAAGGTCTAGGGTGACGCGGCTACCGGCGCCAAGCAGGACATTGCCGCCGTTGGCGGTGAGGCTGCCGCTATTGATGATCTTGGCCGCGATCAGGGCGATGCTGCCGCCAGCGGCCGCCTGGATATTGCCCTGGTTAACGATGGCGTTGCTGGAGTTACCCTCGAAGCGGTAGTTGCCGGCCATAAAATCGCTGGTGGTGATATTCAGGGTGGATGCGACGATACCGCCGACATTGACCTGGGCCGTAGGGCTGAACAGCACGCCGTTGGGGTTGACCAGAAAGACCTGGCCATTGGCATTAAGCGCCCCTTGAATCACCGATATTTCGCTACCCAATACCCGGTTTAGCGCCACCGAACTGCTGCTGGGCTGATTGAAGGTGACACTGTTGCCGGCCCCGATGGAGAAGCTGTTCCAGTTAATTGCCAGTTTGTCACTGCCCTGATTGATGGTCATCGCGTTGCCGCTTTGGCTGATACTGCCCGTGCCCGCCTCGACCGTACCGCCAGTGGGCAATGCAGCCTGGCCGACAAGGGGCAGGCCACTCATCAACAAGGCGGTGCTCAGGCCAATGGCCGCGCCTTTGCCACGGCCGCGGGTGGTTTCCGCCACGGCCATCAGCCCGCCGCAGCGCTTGCTCCAGACCAGGCGGAAAGAGTGATTGAGACTTGCACGTTTCATGGAATTTCCTCACAGCCAAACAGCGCCGCGCCGGGGGCGGACGGACTTTTAGCCATGCTAGCCATTCGCCAGATTGCAAACCTGACCAAAGCTGACGGGGCGCAAAGCTGAGCGCCTAAGCCGGGTGGGGCGGGCTATGGCCTGTCAGGGACAGGCACGCAGGGAGGCGGCGAACAGGTAGCCGTGGTTGCGCCAGGATTTGAGTGGGCAGGGTGAGGCATGGGCCTGGCTGATTTTGCGCCGCAGCCGGCTGACCAGAGCTTCCAGCCGGCGCTCGTCATAGTGCAGCGGGTTTTCGCCCAGAGCCTCGATGAGTACGGAGCGGCTAGCCTGATGCGCGTCGGCTTGGTGCAGAGCCTGAAGCAGCAGGCATTCGTTGCGGCTGAGCGCGATATTCACGCCAGCAGGGCTGAGCAGGCGCAGGCCGAGGGCATCCAGTTGCCAGCTGTCGGAGGCAGGTTGCAGGCTTGTCAGGCGGCGCTGCAGCGAGTCGAGCACCGCCAGCAACTCGGCCAGCTCCACCGGCTTGCACAGGTAATGGTCGGCGCCCTGCTCGTGACCCTGCAGGCGCTCATGCAACTGGGTGCGGGCGGTGAGCATGATGATGCCCAGTAGCGGCTGCTGCCGGCGCAGACGGGCGGCAATGCTCAGACCATCCTCGCCGGGCAGGCCGAGGTCGAGCAACAGGATGTGCGGGGCGAACGCTGCCAGCTGTGCATCGACCTGCTGCCCATCCGCCAGGCCAAGCACCTCATGGCCATGGTGGCGCAACTGGAAGCACAGCTCGTCGCGCAGGTCGGGGTTGTCTTCTACCAGCAGGATACGGCTCATGGCAGGGCTTGCTCAGTATGGGGAATGCTCAGGGTAAAACACATGCCGCCATCCTCCAGGCGCTCGGCGTAAACCTGGCCACCATGCAGTTCGGCGATACGCCGGACCATGTACAGCCCCAATCCTGAACCCTGCTCACCGCCCTGCACCTGTGGCACGCGATAGAAGCGCTCGAACACGCGAGGCAGGTGCTCATCGGCAATACCCGGGCCCTGATCGCTGACACGGAATGTAACGGTATGCCCATCATCTAGGACTGTCAGCCTGATCGGGCTGCCTGTCGGGGAATATTTTGCTGCATTGGCCAGCAGGTTGCTCAGGGCGGTTTGCAACAGCGGGCCATCAGCGCACAGGTGCTGCGCCGCCATGTCCAGGTGCACACGGTCGTCCAGCGCCTGGGTGGCAATGGCCTGCTGGCAAAGCAGGGAGACATTCAGCAGGCTGCGGGCCGGAGTAATGCCGGTGGGGTCCAGTCGCTCACTCTGCAGGAACTGCTCCAGCAATTCGTTGATGCGCCTTACGCCCCGGCGGATACGACCGTGGCGCTGTTGCACGTCGGCTTCGGCATCTGCTTGCAGCAGCTGCAGCGATTGCGCCGCACCATCGATCATGGCCAGGGGGGTTCTGACCTCATGGGACAGCAGGCTGATAAAGTCGGCCTGCTGGCGTCGGGCCTGCACATCCAGTTGCGATTGCTGCTGATAGCGCTGGGCACGCAGTTGCTCTTCGCGCCACTGACTTTCCATGGCCCGCACCCGCAAGACCATTACCTGAGCAAAGGCCAGAATGCTGGCCAGGCTGCCAATCTGGTAGCCATGCACCAGCCACAACTCGCCGGGCAACCAGCCGAGCAGGGCAAGGGTCACCGACAGCGCGCCGCCCAGGGTGAAGCCATGGGCCAGGGCCAGCAGGCCGGCGCTGCGCTGGCCGGCGTACCAGAGTTGCAGGCTGCGCCACAGGCCGAGGCAGGTCATCAACAGCATCAGGCTGATGGCGATCCTGACAGCTTCTACATACCAGCCCAGCAAGGGTGTGGGCAGCATCAGCAGGCAACTGTACTGGATTGCACGATAGATCCTGTTGAGCCAGGGCGTGTGCTCATCGATCTGCAGCACCAGCCGATAGAACCAGGCGCCACAGGCATACATAAGAAAGCTGCTGTACTGGGTCCAGTAATGACCGATTTCGGGGTGGGCTGGCCAGACAAACTGGGAGGCCAGGCCATTCACCCCGAGCAGAAACACCAGCATGCTGACGGCATAGAGCAAAAAGGCACGAAACAGCACTTCGCGGCGCCACAGCCCCTGCCACAACAAGACCAGAATCAGAGTCAGGAGCAGCCCGTAGTAAAGGCCCAGGGCGCCATACTCGGTGATCTTGGCGCCTTGAAAATCCTCGGTTGCCCAGAGTTTGGCAATCAAAAGGGCGCTGCTGGTGGTTTCCAGTCGCAGGTAAAGCGGGCCATTTTCCCAGGCCTGGGCAGGCAGACGAAACACCGTACTGCGGTAATGGTAGTCACGTTCGGCCAGCGCCAACAGATCTCCGCCGCGCAGCTCGCGGTACCCCCCCGGCTGGCTGGCGTCCGGCACATACAGGCGCAGGTCGTCCAGGTAAGGCGGCTGTATTTCCAGTAATCCATCTGCCGGTGCCGGGTTTGCCCCCAGACGCAAACGGAACCAGAAGGCGCTGCGGCTGTAGCCGCCGGAAAATCCCCGATTGAAGGTCTTGAAACCGGCCTGCGGCCCGGCCTCCAGAACCTGTTGCAGGTCAAGGCGCTTGTCCGGGTCTTCCAGCGCCGCCAGTTGCAGGCTGACTGGCTCAGCGGCCCAGGCCGAAGACAGACACAGGAACGCCAGCAGCAGGCAAAACAGACGTGACACCTGAGCGCTCCTTAGGCGAATGATGGCGCCAGAGCTTAACCCAGACTTTCAGTTGCGCGCAGGCTCAGAGTACCCCGGCCGCGCGCAGGGCCGCGATCTGCTCGGCATTCAGGCCCAGGTGACGGCTCAGCACCTGTTCGGTGTGCTCACCCAGCAGTGGCGGGGCGTTGCGGTATTGCACTGGGGTTTCTGACAGGTGCAGCGGGCTGGCCACCTGGGGGGTGGTGCTGCCCAGGCCGTTGGGCAGGTCGATGCGCAGGCCACGGGCCTGGACCTGGGGGTCACTGAACACTTGGGCCAGGTCGTTGATCGGCCCGCAGGGCACGCCGGCCGCTTCCAGCTGGGCGATCCATTCGGCGGTGGTCTTGAACACCGTGGCCTGGCGCAGCAGGGGGATCAGTTCGGCGCGGTGTTCGACCCGCGCCTTGTTGCTGGAAAAACGCGGGTCATCGGCCAAAGCCGGAAGGCCGGCGACCTCGCAAAGCTTGCGGAACTGCCCGTCGTTGCCCACGGCGATAATGAAGTCGCCATCGGCCGAGGGGAAGTCCTGGTAGGGCACGATATTGGGGTGGGCATTGCCCAGGCGCTTGGGCGCCACGCCCGTGGTCAGGTAGTTCATGGCCTGGTTGGCCAGGCAGGCGATCTGTACGTCGAGCAGGGCTACGTCGATATATTGGCCAATGCCGGACTGCTCGCGCTGGTTCAGCGCGGCCAGCACGCCGACCGTGGCATACAGGCCGGTGAGGATATCGGTAAGGGCGACGCCGACCTTCATGGGGCCGGCGCCCTCCTCGCCTTCCGGGCGCCCGGTCAGGCTCATCAGCCCGCCCAGGCCCTGGATCATAAAGTCGTAGCCTGCCCGCTTGGCGTAGGGCCCGTTCTGCCCGAAGCCGGTGATGGAGCAGTAGATCAGCCGGGGGTTGATGGCTTTCAGCGAGTCGTAGTCGAGGCCGTAGGCGGCCAGGCCGCCGACCTTGAAGTTCTCCAGCAGTACGTCGCAGTTCTTCACCAGCTCGCGCACCAGGCGCTGACCTTCGGCCTGGGTGAAGTCCAGGGTCACGGACTGCTTGTTGCGGTTGGCGCTCTGGAAGTAGGCCGCTTCGCGGGAATCCTGGCCGTCGGCGTCCTTTACATAGGGCGGGCCCCAGTGACGGGTGTCGTCACCCGTGCCCGGTCGCTCCACCTTGATCACCTCGGCGCCGAGGTCGCCAAGAATCTGCCCGGCCCAGGGGCCGGCGAGTACGCGGGACAGGTCGAGTACGCGGATATGGGACAGGGCGCCGGACATGGGAACCTCACTGGCGAGTGCCCTCTCCCGCGTGCGGGAGAGGGTTAGGGAGAGGGGGTGTGATGGCATTTAACCGCAGCCCTCTCCCCCGGCCCCTCTCCCATGGATGGGCGAGGGGAGGAAAGCATGCGGCGCACGTCCGGCTTAAAAGAACGCCTGCAGGCCGGTCTGCGCGCGGCCGAGGATCAGCGCATGCACGTCGTGGGTGCCTTCATAGGTGTTGACCACTTCCAGGTTGACCAGGTGACGGGCCACGCCGAATTCGTCGCTGATGCCGTTGCCGCCGAGCATGTCGCGGGCCAGGCGGGCGATGTCCAGGGCCTTGCCGCAGCTGTTGCGCTTCATGATCGAGGTGATTTCCACCGCGGCGGTGCCTTCGTCCTTCATCCGGCCCAGGCGCAGGCAGCCCTGCAGGGCCAGGGTGATTTCGGTCTGCATGTCGGCCAGTTTTTTCTGTACCAGCTGGGTCTGCGCCAGGGGCCGACCGAACTGCTTGCGGTCCAGGGTGTACTGGCGGGCGGTGTGCCAGCAGAACTCGGCGGCACCGATGGCGCCCCAGCTGATGCCGTAGCGGGCGGAGTTCAGGCAGGTGAAGGGGCCGCGCAGGCCGCGCACGTCGGGGAAGGCGTTCTCTTCCGGGCAGAACACGTTGTCCATGACGATTTCCCCGGTGATCGAGGCGCGCAGGCCGACCTTGCCGTGGATGGCCGGGGCGCTCAGGCCTTCCCAGCCCTTCTCCAGGACGAAGCCGCGGATCTCGCCGGCATCGTCCTTGGCCCAGACCACAAAGACATCCGCGATTGGTGAATTGGTGATCCACATCTTGGCGCCGGTCAGGCGGTAGCCGCCGTCGACCTTCTTGGCCCGGGTGATCATGCTGCCCGGGTCGGAGCCGTGGTTCGGCTCGGTCAGGCCGAAGCAGCCGATATATTCGCCGCTGGC
>OGCL01001196.1_pt1 | contig 23255 bp, 22 predicted proteins | sample 1570041 | NCBI WGS metagenome assembly OGCL01 (sample SAMN06266162, study PRJEB24511) | hot springs metagenome | isolation source: Hot spring water | place: South Africa: Limpopo | collected 2015-06-22 | reverse complement strand
ACCACAAGCCCCAACACGGTGGCATCGTGGCCGAAGCCAACGACATGGACTACGAACTCGTCGCCAAGCCCGACACCATCACCCTGCACCTGCGCGACCACGGCAAACCCGCCAAGACCGAGGGCGTGAGCGCCAAGCTCACCCTGCTCAACGGCACCGAAAAATCCGAAGCCGTGCTGGCGCCTGCGGGCGAGGGCAAGCTCGAAGCCAAGGGTGCCTTCAAGGTGGCTGCGGGCACCAAGGTGGTGGCGCTGGTGACGCTGCCGGGCAAGAAGGCTGCGAATGTGCGGTTTGCGGTGAAGTAGGCCGCTGCCAAAGAGGGCAAGCGTTGTGCTCGACGCGCCGCCGCGCTGGCTTTTGCTGGCGTGGCGGTGTGTGGTCTGTCTCAGTGGCAGTGCACCATGAGCACCGGCGAGTTGTGCGCGTGCGTGGTTTCAGCGGTGCGGTGTGCTGAAATCTGAAGAAAAATTGGGCTCTACCGCCTGTCTAGCAAGCGCTGATAGCTATCAAATCAGTAGTGATACGGTTGGCGCTGGGCGCAAGGTGCTGCGCTTCCGTGGGCGGGAATAGACAGATTTTTTTTTGGGGCGGAGTGTCTGGATGTTTTAGGCTGGGAGCGGTCCGTCGGCGTAGCCGAGCCAAGCGGAGCTCTCGACCCGATAGCGGAAGCTCAGATCGCCACAGTCAATGTCCGATCTACAACGCAATCCGAAGCGAACAGCGAGCGGCATGATACGCGGCGTGTAAGGCGCGGCTCAGTCACTAGCTGACCAGTTTGTCGCGACACAGGCGCATGAATCTTTCGTAGATGGGAACGAATTTGCTAGCTTCTTCGTTTAGCACGTGGGCCTCATCGATGACCCATTGAGGCCGGGGGCCTGCAGCACGAAGGTGGTCAGTAAACACGCTTGCGTAGTCGCCATTTCCAACAGGAACTGTCTTCCCGACCAAGTGGTCGGACAGAGTCTTCGCCGCTTGATACAGATCTGCCAGACCCGCCTGCAGTTCTTTATCGATGAACTCTTTCTCCGGCTGATCCCAGGTTTCATAGAAGTTATAGAGCGGCCGAATAGACTCACGCAAGAACGACGCGCCAAAGTCATGGTCCCGCAAAAGCCGCACGGCGGGTTCGAAGCCAAAGGTGGATTTGAGCTCCTCGTACAAACGCCGGTCATGGGAAGGCTCTGCCGCGGCGGCCGCCTTTGGCTGAAGCTGCGGGTAGTGCTGAAACAGCCTGCTGTCCTCCAGCGTCAAGTCGTGCCAAACATCCGTCCAGAAAAGAATGGAGACCTCGAACTTCCCGGCCTCCTTGCGCCGCTCAGATAGCTCGCGCACAAACTCCTGTAGCTTCTTGTCCGTTTCAGCCGTCGTGACGATGTAGAGATGGTCCAGTTGTGGATTGAAGGACTCGGCCTTGCCGATCTCGTCTTCAATCGTCCCGGTTGCAACGCCAGACCAGGTGTTCTTGCACTGCAAGCCCATCAGGCGGCTTTTATCGTCTTTGCCATAGACATCGACACCGTCCTGTCGCTGGCCTTGTCGACCATGCTGGGTGAAGTCCGCGCTCTTCCATCGATTCTTCGCGGCGGAGCACACGATAGTCTCGAACTCATCCCATGACTTGGGAGGAGGCATCCTGACGTTGGCATAAGTAGGCATACCGTATTATCAGTACAGCCAAGCCCACGAGCCCAGCAAAGAAAGGCGAATGCCAATCTTTCTTGAGTCCGAGGAATACAACACTTTGTTTGCCCACGCCGTGATGCACGCACGTCGATGCGAGACTAGCCGGATCCTTCAACCGGAGGTCCGCGCTGGCGACGTCGGCCACCATTCGCAGTGCTCAACGGCCTTCATGCAATCGGAAAGCGCCTGATTGAAGTAGCCGCGTGCAAACAGTCGCAGACCAGGCGCCATGGGAGGCGGGTGTTGAATTACGGCCTGACAGGTGGTGGCATAGTCCTCGCACACTCGTAATGTCTCAAGGATTAGATGACCGATGGCCGGTCGCAGCGAGCAGAGTTCGTTCGGAAGCATGTGCTCTTCCGTCCAGACGCCGAAACCGCTGAACGGTGCCATGCTGCGCGGTAGGGCGAAGCCCTTTTCAGTCACGAAGACCAGATTGAGTGTCACGCCACCGTGCATGAATCGATCACGCGACGCGCGAAGCATCTGGAAGAACGGAGCACGGCGCACGTAGAACGCAGCTAGAGGCTCGGGCACACGGAACTTCGATTGAATTTCTTCGACACTTCGCGGCCGAAGTCCGTCCAGGCACATCTTGGCGAAGCTCGGTGGCAGATGGCGTTTCGAGATCGACTCGTCGAAAAGCTTCACGGTGTCCCACTGCGCGGCGATGATCTCCTGAAGCAGATCGAACACGCTGCGGCACAGCGAGAAGAGGTACTCCAGTTCGGTGATCACCAACCGAGATGCGGACGTGCCTAGGGCGAACGAATGCTCCGCAAGCAAGTCGAACTTCCGGACTGTAGCGCCCAGGTTGAAGAAATCCTCCATCAGCCCTTGGAAGGGCCTTATCACGCCGCCCCATGCGCATCGCTGTGCGACGAAGTCGAGGACCTCCAAAAATGCATCGCTTTCGTGCGCCGGGGCATCGCCGAAGTAGTAGCCCTCAGCTGGCAATCCCTTCACCTTGACGACGCCTTTGCCCGCCGGAAGCCACATGTGCCATTCGCCGTGCACGAAGAAGGTCAATGACGACAACGTGCGCCCTTGCAGGTTCGCCGCATCGATGAACGGAATCTGCTGCAGTTCGGAGACCGGAATAGAGGTCATGGTCTGAGGGTTCAACGGACCTGCCCTGCGAGCCCAGCGGCGCTCAGGGTCCATTCTCTTCGTCAAGAGCAGAGCGGGAATATATCCCAGCCTCCGTCCCGAAAACCCGGCCTAGAGCGGATGTCAAGCACATCTCAGCCGATAGTCGGCTCAGGGGGCGGAGCGGCTATTAATCGCGGCATTGCTGAACGTCGGCTATCGCCCTGCAAAGCAGCCCCTGCTGAGCTGATCTGAAATGCCATCGCATTGCCCAGCCCCTCAACGGCTGAGTACTGTCCCCAACGGCTTCCCTGGTAGGCGGGCTGTCCGCCCGGCCCAGATCTATCAGTAGTAGTTTTCGACCGACCGATTTCCCCAAGACCACCTTCCGCTTCACTCGCTCACGCCACCTGCATGCACCTTGGCCTTGCGCACCTTCCACCGCCACATGGTCCTGCAATCTCCCGCACCTCCGTCAAAGTCATATTCACGCTAGTGATGTGAAACATCACCAGCGTTCCATTGACTGATATTGCTGCAGCGCGAATGATCGGTCTCCAGGCGCTGGGTGCATCCGCACGGGCCCCGAAAGACTGATGGATCGATGGATCGACTGATTGATTGGCAATGACAAAAAACAAAGGAGACGCCCATGCATGAATGCCCCGTGACCGTGTTCCCGCAGCAGATCCGCTGGGAGACGGACGGCACCAGCCGCATTCCTTTTCAGGCCTATACCGATGAGGCGCTGTACCGCAAGGAGCTGGACCGTTTTTTCTACAACGGGCACTGGTGCTACGTTGGCTTGGAGGCGGAGATTCCCAACGCGGGGGATTTCAAGCGCACGGTGATCGGCGAGCGCTCGGTGCTGCTGGTGCGTGACAAGGACGCTTCGATCCATGTGGTGGAAAACGTCTGCGCTCATCGGGGCATGGCGTTTTGCCGCGAGCGGCATGGCAATCGCGAGAGCCTGACCTGCCCGTACCACCAGTGGAACTACACCCTGTCGGGCGACTTGCAGGGCGTGCCGTTTCGGCGCGGCGTGAAGCAGGATGGCAAGGTCAATGGCGGCATGCCTGCGGACTTCAACCCGGCGGAGCATGGGCTGACCAAGCTCAAGGTGGCGACCCGTGGCGGTGTGGTGTTTGCGTCGTTTGACCACAGCGTGGAGCCGCTGGAGGAATTCTTGGGCCCCACCATCCTGGGTTACTTTGACCGGCTGTTCAATGGCCGCACGCTCACCGTCCTGGGCTACAACCGCCAGCGCATTCCGGGCAACTGGAAGCTGATGCAAGAGAACATCAAGGACCCGTACCACCCCGGCTTGCTGCACACCTGGTTCGTTACCTTTGGGCTCTGGCGTGCCGACAACAAGTCGCAACTGCTGATGGATGCGCAGCACCGCCACGCGGCCATGGTGTCCACACGCGGCGCGGCGGGCAAGGCGGCGGATGTGACGCAGGTGTCCAGCTTCAAGGCCAGCATGTCGCTGAATGACCCGCGCTTTTTGGACATTGCGCAGGAGGACTGGTGGGCGGGGCCACCCCCGGCTGCAAGCAGTGGTGATGCTGCGGCGCCCAACGCACCGGCATCTGTGCCCACGGCGGTGATGATGACCGTGTTTCCCAGCGTGATCTTTCAGCAGCAGGTCAACAGCGTGTCCACACGCCACATCCAGCCCGATGGCAAGGGGGCTTTTGATTTTGTGTGGACGCACTTTGGCTTTGAGGACGACAGCGAGGAGATGACGCAGCGCCGCCTGCGCCAGGCCAATCTGTTCGGCCCGGCAGGCTTTGTGTCGGCCGACGATGGGGAGGTGATCGAGTGGTCGCAAGAGGGCTTTGAGACCAAGCCCGCGCACCGCACGCTGACTGAGCTGGGCGGGCGCGATGTGGGCGACACAGACCACATGGTGACCGAGACGCTGATCCGGGGCATGTACGAGTACTGGCGCAAGGTGATGGAGGCGGAGGCTTGACCATGGACTTCCAGACTTACTTCGAACTGAACCAGCTCTACGCCCGCTACGCCCGCGCACTCGACGTGGCGGACTGGGAGGCGTGGCCTGAATTTTTTATCGACCACTGCGTGTACAAGCTGCAGCCGCGCGAGAACCACGAGCGCGGGTTTCCGCTGGCCACGCTGGCGTTTGACAGCAAGGGCATGCTGAAAGACCGCGTCTACGGTATTCGCGAGACGCTGTTCCACGACCCCTACTACCAGCGCCATGTGGTGGGTGCACCGTTGGTGCACAAGGTCGATGCGGATGGCCGCATCCACTGCGAGGCCAACTATGCGGTGCTGCGCACGCGCCTGTCGAAGGAATCGACGGTGTTCAACGTGGGGCGCACGCTGGATGAGGTGGTGCCCACGCCCGAGGGCCTGAAGTTCGCGTCGCGCCTCGTCGTCTACGACAGCGAGATGATCCCCAACTCGCTGATCTACCCCATCTGAGGAGCCGCCATGACGACGATGACAACCAACTGGATTGACGCCGCCGCGCACGGCGATGTGCCCGAGGATGACGTGATCGGCCTGGCTGTGGCCGGGCGCGACATTGCGCTGTATGGCGTGGGCGGCGAGGTGTTTGCCACCGACAACATCTGCACCCACGGCCATGCGCGCCTGTGCGATGGGTTTCTGGAAGGGCACGAGATCGAATGCCCTTTGCACCAGGGCAAGTTTGATGTGCGCAACGGCAAACCCACTTGCGCGCCCGTCACCGAGCCGCTGCGCAGCTACCCCGTGAAGATCGAGGGCGGCCGCGTGTGGCTGGCCCTGGACTGAACGCAGCGCCCCCTCTCAAGGAGACCCCCCATGACTGCCGAACGACCTGAGGTCGAGGCCGCCGCATTGCCGCATGAAGGCGCAAAAGCCCACCAGGCTTCCACCATCGTGATCGTCGGTGCGGGCCAGGCGGGCGGCTGGGCGGCGCAGGCGCTGCGCAGCGAAGGCTTTGCGGGCCGTCTGGTGCTGATCGGTGACGAAGCCCATCCGCCGCACGAACGGCCACCGCTGTCGAAGGCGGTGCTCTCGGGCGCAGCAGCTCTTGATAGCACGCGCCTGATGAAGCCCGAGGCCTTTGACGCCCTGGCGGTGCATTGGCGGCCCGGTGTGCAGGTGCGCCGCATTGACCGCGCTGTCAAGCAGGTGCTGTTGTCCGATGGCACAGCGCAGCCCTACGACAAGCTCATCCTGTGCACGGGTGGGCGCGCCCGGCGGCTTGCCGTGCCGGGCGCTGACCAGGTGCCGCTGCACACGCTGCGCACCATTGAAGATGCGCAGGCGCTGGCCCCGGCCCTTCGGCCTGGTCGCAGCGTGGTGGTGGTGGGCGGTGGCTGGATCGGCCTGGAGGTGGCGGCCACCGCACGCCAGCAGGGCGCGGAAGTGGTGGTGGTGGAGACGCAAAGCCGCTTGTGTGAACGCACCGTGCCCGCTGAGGTGTCGGCGTATCTGCTGGCGCTGCACCGCGCCCAGGGCGTGCGCGTGCTGCTGGGTGCGGGGGTGCGGGGCTTTGCCCGCGCTGCAGATAGCCGTTCGGAAGTCTTGCTGGCCGATGGCAGCGCGCTGGCGTGCGACACCATCGTGCTGGGCGTTGGCCTGGTGCCCAACGACGAGCTGGCCCGCGAGGCGGGCCTGGCTTGCGAAGGTGGCGTGCTGGTCGATGCCCAATGCCGCACGTCCGACCCCCACATCCTGGCCGCAGGCGATGTGGCCGTGGCACCCAACCCCTGGGCGGGCCGCAGCCTGCGGCTGGAGTCGTGGCAGAACGCGCAGGAGCAGGGCATGGCCGCTGCACGCTCGGCCCTGGGCCAGGCCGTGGATTACCAGCCGTTGCCGTGGTTCTGGTCTGACCAGTACGGCATGAACCTGCAGATCTACGGCATGCCCACGCCTGCGCACCGCGTGGTGCAGCGCGGCGACCCGGCCAGCGGCAGCTTTGTGTTGTTTTACCTGGCGGGCGATGTGGTGCAGGCCGCCGTAGGCGCCAACGCAGCGCGCGACCTGCGCTTTGCCCGCAGGCTGATCGAGCAGCGCAAGCTGGTGGATGCCGAGCGGCTGGCCGACTTGGGCACGCCGATGGCAAAGCTGTGAACCCAGCTTGATGCCGCGCAGCACCGAGGCATGCATCCCCACCAAAGCCCACAAGAAACCGAACACGACAACCCGCTAAGGAAACCACCGATGACCGCAACCACGTCAACCACTTACCTCTGGACCCCGCCCCCCGTCTATTCGCTGCCTGTGCGTGGCCGCAGCGAGCGCCTGCCGATCCACCGGCTGTTCTTTGTGGGCCGCAACTACCACGCGCATGCGGTGGAGATGGGGCGCCCGGTGGACAAGTCGGTGGAAGTGCCGTTTTACTTCACCAAGGCACCGTCCACGCTGGTCGAGTCTGGCGCGACCGTGGCCTACCCACCCGGCACCCAGAACTACCACCACGAAATGGAACTGGTGCTGGCCATTGGTGCGCCCGGCTTTCGTGTGAGCGAGGCGGATGCGCCCCGCCTTGTCTATGGCTATGCCTGCGGCCTGGACATGACGCGCCGCGACCTGCAACTGGTAGCGCGCGACAAGGGCCGCCCGTGGGACCTGGGCAAGGATGTGGAGCAGTCGTCCGTGGTCTCCGAGATCGTGCCCATGCCGCAGGTGGTGCTGGGCCAGGGCGACCTGGAGCTGTCGGTCAATGGCACCGTGCGCCAGAAGTCCGACCTGTCCAAGCTGATCTGGAATATCCCCGAGCTGATTGCCGACCTGTCCAAGTTCTACCACCTGCAGCCGGGTGACCTGATCTTCAGCGGCACACCCGAGGGCGTAGGCCCCGTGCTGGCAGGCGACCGCATTGAAGGCCACATTGAAGGCGTGGGCAGCATCGTGCTCAACGTTGGCCCGGCGGAATAAGAAAAACCACATCCAGGAGACAACCCACCATGACCACCGACCTCACGCCTTCCCCCGTGCGGCTGCACGCCGTTGCGGGCAAGGGCCAGCCCGATCCGACGCCCGAGCTGGAGCAGCTGTACCGGGGCTTTGAGCAAGAGCTGCTGGTGCCGCTGTGGACGCAGATTGGCGACCTGATGCCCCGGCAACCCCAATCCAAGGCCGTGCCGCACCTGTGGCGCTGGGACCGCTTGAAAGCCCTGGCCGCACAGGCGGGCGCCATCGTGCCCGTGGGCCGTGGCGGCGAGCGCCGTGCGATTGCGCTGGCCAACCCGGCGCTGGGCGGGCGCCCCTTTGCCACGCCCACGCTGTGGGCTGCCATTCAGTACCTGATGCCCGGCGAAGACGCGCCCGAGCACCGGCACACACAGCACGCTTTCCGCTTTGTGGTGGAAGGCGAGGGCGTGTGGACCGTGGTGAATGGCGATGCCGTGCGCATGTCGCGGGGCGACTTTCTGCCCCAGGCGGGCTGGAACTGGCATGCCCACCACAACGCTGCTACCGAGCCCATGGCCTGGATCGACGGCCTGGACATTCCGTTCTCGTACTACACCGAGAGCCAGTTTTTTGAAGTGGGGCGCGAGAAGCTCCCGCCCGCCGAGCGCACCACCGCCGAGCGTTCTTATTCCGAAAGGCTGTGGGGCCACCCCGGCCTGCGCCCGGTGTCGATGGTGCAGGCCCAGCCCGCCACGCCCTTGCTGGCCTACCGCTGGGTGGATACCGACCGCGCGCTGGCTGATCAGCTCGCGCTGGAAGACGAAGGCCAGCCAGGCACGCTGAGCCCTGGGCACGCGGCGGTGCGCTTTACCAACCCCACCACCGGCGCCGATGTGTTACCCACGATGCGGACCGAAATGCACCGCGTGCGTGCGGGCGGTGCAACGCGGGTGCACCGCGAGGTGGGTTCGTCCGTGTTCCAGGTGTTTGACGGCAGCGGCACCGTCACGGTGGGTGAACGCACCTGGCAGGTGGCGCGCGGCGACTTGTTTGTGGTGCCGTCGTGGCAGCCGTTCTCAGCCCAGGCATCGGCGGCTGGCGCGCTCGATCTGTTTCGCTTCAGCGACGCGCCGATTTTTGAGGCGCTGCACAGCCACCGTGTGCAAGTCACTGTTTGATCCATCACTCACCAAGCCGGATTCGGCTTTCATAAAACCAAGGAGACACCCCCCCATGCTGACCGCCATTCGTTCACAGATTTTGAGACCTGCCCTGGCGCTTTGCGCGCTGGCCCTTGTGGCCGCCGCGAGCGTGCCCAACGCCGTGGCGCAGACCTTCCCCGCCAAACCCGTTCGCTCCGTTGCACCCTATTCGCCAGGCAGCGGCCCCGACGCGGTGATGCGCATCCTCAGCGAGCGCCTGTCGCGCAACTGGGGGCAGCAACTTGTCATCGACAACAAACCAGGGGCCAACGGTTTCATCGCCATTGGCGATGCCAAGCGCGCGACGCCCGACGGCTACACGCTGCTGCAGGTGGACAACACGCACATGGCCTTGCAGCCGCATGTGTTCAAGCAGCTGCCCTATGACCCGGTCAAAGACTTTGAGCCCGTGGCGCCGGTGTACTTCACCAACTTCTTTGTGGTGGTGGCGGCCAACTCGCCCTGGAAGGACGTGGGCGATTTGATCAAGGCGGCCAAGGCGGCGCCGGGCGACATCACCTACGGCTCCTGGGGCATCGGCAGCGTGGCCCATGTGGGCGCGGCGAGTCTGGAGGCAGCAACGGGCACGAAGATGATGCATGTGCCGTACAAGGACATGGGCAGCGTCTACACCTCGGTGGCCACGGGCGACATCAAGTGGGCGTTTGGCACGGCAGCGACGGCCGGGCCGATGTTCCAGGCCAAGAAGGTGAAGTTTCTGGCCCTGGCTGCGCCCCAGCGTCTGGCGGGCTTCACCGACATTCCGACCATGGGCGAAGCGGGCGGCCCGGCCGGGTTTGAAGTGAAGACCTGGGTGGGCCTGTTCGCGCCTGCTGGCGCGCCGAAGGCCGCCATCGAGAAGATCAATGCCGACGTGGGCAAGGTGCTCGCCACTTCAGAGGTCAAGGAGCGCCTGGCGACCTTCGGGTTTGAGCCCTACATCGGCCCGCCCGCCGAACTCACCAAGGCCATTGAACGCGATTCGCGCACGTTTGGTGAAGTCGTCAAGCGTGCCAAGATTGCCCTGGACTGACACAGGGACTGACCATGAAGCTCTATTCCTTCTTCCGCAGCGGAACATCCCACCGCTTGCGCATCGCGCTCAACCTCAAGGGGCTGGCCTACGAGCAGATTGCGGTCGACTTGCGGCGTGAGGAACATCTGGGCGATACCTTCAAGGCCATCAACCCGCAGCAGTTGGTGCCCGTGCTGGAGGCCGACGAGCGCCTGATGATCCAGTCGCCCGCCATCATCGAGTGGCTCGAAGAGCGCTATCCCACCCCACCGCTGCTGCCCGCCGATGCAGGCGATCGCGCCCAGGTGCGTGCCCTGGCGGCCATCGTGGGCTGCGACATCCACCCCATCAACAACCGCCGCATTCTGGAGGCGCTGCGTCACCGCTTTGGTGCCGACGAGGCTGCTGTGAACGACTGGTGCGGCACCTGGATCAGCGCGGGCTTTGATGCCATCGAGGCGCTGTTGTCGAAGGACTCGCATCGCGGTGATTTCTGCTTTGGCAGCACCCCCACGCTGGCCGATGTGTACCTGGTTCCGCAGGTGGAGAGCGCGCGCCGCTTCAAGGTGGACGTGTCGCGCTGGCCGCTGGTGCAGGCGGTGGACGCGGCCTGCGCGCAGCTGGAAGCGTTTCGCAAGGCGGCGCCGAGCGCGCAGCCGGATGCGGGTTGAGCCTGAAGGCTCTTACCCCTCAGTCGCCCTGCATGTAAAAGGCCTCGGCATGGAGGTGCGCCGCCTCCAGGCCTTTGCCCAGCGCCAGCAGTGTGGTGGTCTCCACCATCGGGGGCGATCCGCACAGGTACGCCTGCCAGCCGCGCAGGCTTGCGTGGTCCTGCTCGATGGCCTGGGTCACCAGCCCGCGCCGCTGCGTGGCAGGGTCGGCGCCTGATGCCACCACCACATGCACCTGCAGGGCAGGGTGCACGCCGCGCAAATGGTCCAGCCATGCCAGGCCATACAGCTCGCGCGGCGAGCGCAGACCGATGTACAGGTGAATGGGGTTGCGCATGCCCGCAGCCACTGCGCCGCGCACCACCGACAGCACCGACGCCAGCCCGGTGCCCCCAGCCACGCACAGCATGGGCCCCGTGTGCTGTTGGCGCAGATAGGCCGCACCCAGTGGCCCGCTGACCTTGACCTTGTCCCCCACCTTGAGCTGCCCGGCGATGTAGCCGCTGACCCGGCCCTGGGGCATGAGCTGTATGTGGAACTCCAGCAGCTGTTCGCCCGGCAGGTTTGCCATGGAGTAGGGGCGCACATGCGTCGGCGTGAACCCCAGCTGCACGTACTGGCCTGGTGAAAACGCAATGGGTTTTGCCACCTTGAGCAGCAGGCGCCGAATGTCTGCCGCCAGCGGCTCGATGGCCACCACGGTGGCCTTGGCCACGCGCGCACGGTGCACCACGGCTTCGCCGGGGGCGGGCACTTCGATGGTGCAGGGCTCGGTCACATAGGTCTGGCAAGCCAGCACGGCACCGTCCACGCCGTCCAACGGGCGCTGCTGCTCGCGCCCGCCATCGAGGACCTCACCAGACAGCACCCGGCAGCGGCAGATGCCGCAGCGGCCCGACAGGCATGAATACGACATCGGAACCTGCGCCGCGCGCAGGGCGTCGAGCAGGTTCACGCCGGGCTCGGCGCGGATCACGCGGTTAAGCGGCTGAACGAGGATGTCCATGGCGGGCTGCGTTCGATTTCATCCAGCCCATTGTGCCCACGAAAGCGCCTGCGAATCACTGGCTGCAATACCATCGCCACTTCATATCACCCGAGCTGATGGAGTGGCGATGGAGCTATCGGATATCGACCTGAACCTGCTGGTGCTGTTTCAGCAACTCATGGTCGAGCGGCGCGTGTCGAAGGTGGCCGACAACTTGGGGCTGACGCAGCCTGCCGTGAGCAACGCGCTGGCCAAGCTGCGGCGCATTTTTGGCGACGAGCTGTTCTTGCGCACCTCGGGCGGCATGGTGCCCACGCCTTTTGCCGAGCAACTGGGCGAGTCCGTGGGCTATGCGCTGGGCATGATCCACAGCGGGCTGAACCAGCGCACACAGTTCACGCCCGCAACGCTCAAGCGCACCATCACCATCGGCATGACAGACATTGGCGAGATCGTTTTCCTGCCCGCGCTGCTGGAGCGCCTGGGGCGGGAGGCGCCGGGCGTCACGCTGAACACCGTGCGCAACAACGCGGCCCATCTGCGCGAAGACATGGAGGCTGGCAAGGTGGACCTGGCCATCGGCCTGCTGCCGCAGCTGAAAGCGGGGTTTTTCCAGCGGCGCTTGTTCCGCCAGCGTTATGTGTGCCTGTTCCGCAAGGGCCACGCGCTGGACCGGCCCAAGCTGCTGTTGTCGGACTACAAGGCGGCAGAGCACCTGGTGATCGTGTCTGCAGGGACTGGGCACGGCAAGGTGGACGAGCTGATCCAGAAGGCCGGCATCGACCGCCTGGTGCGGCTGAGCGTGCCGCACTTTGTGAGTGTGGGCCACATCCTCCAAAGCACGGCGCTGGTGGCGACGGTGCCGGAGCGGCTGGCGCTCAAGCTGGTCGAGCCCTTTGGCCTGGTGGTGCGCACGCACCCCGTCAAACTGCCTGACGCACCCATCAGCGTGTTCTGGCACGCCAAGGTGCACCGAGAGCCGGTGAACCAATGGCTGCGCAGCATGGTGTTTGAATTGTTTGGGGGCGATGGCCCCGCTGGCAGTGGTTTGCCGTGATAGGTGGGCGGGGCCCACAGCGCATGCCGGGCTGAGCCACAGGCGCTGCCATGAAATGCTATGTTATTTATAGCTGCTTGCGCTTGTCGGTAGCGCGGTAGGGCCGATTTTTAATAGGAATTTGTGCTCACCCCTTGAGCTTTTTGAGCCATTGGTTTGAAAGTAAGCAGATGCACGCCTTGAAGACCGGCTGAAGGTCAGTCCTTGTAGGGCGACTTCCCGCTTCGGACACAGGCCTCGAACTTCTCCTCGTCAAAGTACCCGTCGCCTGCCAGTACCTCGCTGATGAGCACCTGCGCGACATCCTTGCCCCGGAAGTTGTCTATCAGCTCGCCTTCGATGCCGCCGTGGGCGACGACCTCGTTCATGAGGGAGAGCACCCTGGGGCAGATGATCTTGCCCTGCACCTCCACAGCGCAGCCGTATTCGGAAAAGAAGTCGCAGGTGATGTCGCCGCCGACCCGCAGCAGATAGTCGTTCGAGGTGTTGACGCACACCGATTGGGCGTGGAGATGGCCGCCAACAATCACGTCAAAACTCATGCGGCCGATGTGCTCGCAGGTCAGGTTGCCGGTGACCACCAGCAGGCCCACGTCGTAGGGGTAGCCAATCTTGCGTGTGGACACGTTGCCGTCGATGACGGTGACCGGCGCAACCATCAGCTCGTCCACCACCAGATCGCCTTGGTGAAACATCACCCCCTCGTCCTCAAAAGCGTGGGCGGCGTCGAAAAAGGCGTTTTCCTGGATCAGCCGCGCTTGGCGTATTGTCCAGGCATCGAATTCGGCGAATGAGATTTTTTTCATGCGAAGCGCGGCATCGTGGGGAGGGCGGTTGCCGCTCAATACACCAGCTTCTCCGGCCGGATCTCCTGCAGGATGGTCGTCGCAATCTCTTCGATCGACTTGGTGGTGGTGGACAACCAGCGGATGCCCGCGCGGCGCATCATGGCCTCGGCTTCGGAGACTTCCATGCGGCAGTTCTCGATGCTGGCGTAGCGGGAGTTGGGGCGGCGCTCGGCGCGGATCTCGGCCAGTCGGTCGGGGCTGATGGTCAGGCCAAAGATCTTGCTGCGGAACGGCACCAGGGCCGGGGGCAGTTGGCGGCGCTCGAAATCCTCGGGGATCAGCGGGTAGTTGGCGGCTTTCAGGCCACATTGCATGGCCAGATACAGGCTGGTGGGGGTCTTGCCGCTGCGGCTCACGCCCACCAGGATCACGTCGGCACCTGCCAGGTCGCGGTTGCTCTGGCCGTCGTCGTGGGCCAGGCTGAAGTTGATGGCTTCGATGCGGTCGGTGTATTCCTTGCTGCGGCTCACGTCGCTGAAGCGGCCCACGCGGTGGTGCGACTTGATGCCCAGCTCTTCCTCCAGCGGGTGGACGAAGGTGCCGAACATGTCCAGCAGCATGCCCTTGCAGCCTTCCTGGATGACCTTGAGCACCTCCATGTTGACCAGGGTGGTGAAAACCACGGGCTTTTTGCCCTCGACCTCGCCGGTGTGGTTGATCTGCCGCACGGCCTGGTGGGCCTTGTCCACGGTGTCGATGAAGGGCAGGCGCACATGGCGCGGCTTCATTTCGAACTGGGCCAGGATGGCATTGCCGAAGGTTTCGGCGGTGATGCCGGTGCCGTCAGAGACAAAAAATACGGTGCGCGAGTGCATGGAGCCCCTTTTTTTGGATGCGGTTTGCGCCAGCGGGGTGGCCACCACAAAGACGTGGCGATGGCCCGATTTGCGCGAGTCGCGTGAAAGCGTCAGCCCGTTGCCAGAAGCTCGGGCCTACAATTGTCACAATTATCTGATTCTCACCATGCACACCGTCGGCCTACAACCACAACGACAAAGCCTCAGGCCGTGCATGGCCGCCTGCCAGGAGCCATCCAGGGCCCGGCATGCAGACCCGGTTTCAACTTCTGGAGCTTTCCCATGTCTGCACTTTTCAGCCCGACCGCCCTGGTCGTACCGTTTGAAAACCTGAGAATGACCGATGTCGAGGCGGTAGGCGGTAAAAACGCCAGCCTCGGCGAGATGATCTCCCAGCTGCCGCAGGGCGTGCGTGTGCCCACGGGCTTTGCCACCACCGCCCACGCGTTCCGCGAATTCCTGGCCTACGACGGCCTGGCCGACAAGATCAGCGCCAAGCTCAAGAGCCTGGACACCGAGGACGTGCGTGCGCTGGCCCAGGTCGGTGCCGAGATCCGCGCCATGGTCGAGGCCCAGCCTTTCCCGGCCGATCTGCAAAAGGCCATTGCCGACGAATTTGCCAAGCTGAGCGCGGGCAACCCCAATGCCTCGTTTGCCGTGCGCTCGTCCGCCACGGCCGAGGATCTGCCCGACGCATCCTTTGCCGGCCAGCAGGAAACCTTCCTGAACGTGGTGGGCATCGACGAAGTCATGCACAAGATGAAGGAAGTGTTCGCGTCGCTGTACAACGACCGCGCCATCTCCTACCGCGTGCACAAGGGTTTCGAGCACGACGTGGTGGCCCTGTCGGCGGGTGTGCAGCGCATGGTGCGCTCTGACCTGGGCGCGGCAGGCGTGATGTTCACCATCGACACCGAATCCGGCTTTGAAGACGTGGTGTTCATCACCAGCAGCTACGGCCTGGGCGAGACGGTGGTGCAGGGCGCCGTGAACCCCGACGAGTTCTATGTGCACAAGCCCATGCTCAAGGCGGGCAAGAAAGCGCTGATCCGCCGCAACCTGGGCAGCAAGCTGATCCAGATGGTGTTCTCCACGCCCGAGGAAAAAGCCGCCAGCGGCAAACTGGTCAAGACCGTGGACGTGCCCACCGAGCAGCGCAACCGCTACTCGCTGACTGATGCCGATGTGGAACAACTGGCCCGCTACGCGCTGGTGATCGAGCAACACTACGGCCGCCCCATGGACATCGAGTGGGGCAAGGACGGCACCGACGGCCAGCTTTACATCCTGCAGGCCCGTCCTGAGACCGTGAAGAGCCAGGCCAAGGGCCAGGCAGAGCTGCGCTACAAGCTCAAGGGCCACGGCACCGTGCTGGCCGAAGGCCGTGCGATTGGCCAGAAGATTGGCACCGGCCCCGTGCGCCTGGTGCACAACATTTCCGAGATGGACAAGGTCCAGCCCGGCGATGTGCTGGTCACCGACATGACGGATCCCAACTGGGAGCCCGTGATGAAGCGCGCCAGCGCCATCGTCACCAACCGGGGCGGCCGCACCTGCCACGCCGCCATCATTGCGCGCGAGCTGGGCATTCCGGCCGTGGTGGGCTGTGGTGACGCGACGGAGCGGCTGAAGGATGGCACGCTGGTCACGGTGAGCTGCTCCGAGGGCGACACGGGCAAGATCTACGACGGCCTGCTCGAAACCGAAGTCACCGAAGTGCAGCGCGGCGAGATGCCTCCCATCAAGACCAAGATCATGATGAACGTGGGCAACCCCCAGCTGGCGTTTGACTTTGCCCAGCTGCCCAACGCGGGCGTGGGCTTGGCCCGCCTGGAATTCATCATCAACAACAACATCGGCGTGCATCCCAAGGCGATCCTGGACTACCCCCAGATCGACGCCGACCTGAAGAAGGCCGTGGAGTCCGTGGCGCGTGGCCATGCATCGCCCCGCGCTTTCTATGTGGACAAGGTGGCCGAAGGCGTGGCTACCATTGCCGCCGCCTTCTGGCCCAAGCCCGTCATCGTGCGCCTGTCAGACTTCAAGTCCAACGAATACCGCAAGCTGATCGGCGGCAGCCGCTACGAACCCGAGGAAGAAAACCCGATGCTGGGCTTCCGCGGTGCGGCCCGCTACATCAGCGAAGACTTCGGCGAAGCCTTTGCGATGGAGTGCGAAGCGCTCAAGCGCGTGCGCAACGACATGGGCCTGACCAATGTGCAGGTGATGGTGCCCTTTGTGCGCACGCTGGGCCAGGCCGAGCGCGTGACCAAGCTGCTCGCATCGCATGGCCTGCAGCGCGGCAAGGACGACCTCAAGGTCATCATGATGTGCGAGGTGCCCAGCAACGCCATCCTGGCCGAGCGCTTCCTGGAGTTCTTCGACGGCTTCTCCATCGGCTCCAACGACCTGACCCAGCTCACGCTGGGCCTGGACCGCGACTCGGGCCTCGAGCTGCTGGCGCAGGACTTTGACGAACGCGACCCGGCTGTCGAGGCGCTGATCCACCAGGCCATCAAGGCCTGCCTGGCCCAGGGCAAGTACATTGGCATCTGCGGCCAGGGCCCCAGCGACCACCCTGACTTTGCTCAGTGGCTGGCCAAGGAGGGCATCTCGTCGATCTCGCTCAACCCCGACAGCGTGATCGCCACCTGGCAGCAACTGGCTGCAGGCTGACGCAAAGGGCTGCTGCACCGCCATGGGCCGCCACATCGCTCGCGCCAGAGTTCGTGATGTGTTTGTGATCTGACCACGGTGTGGTCGTGACATGCCCATGATGCGTTCTCAGCAGCCCAACCCCCGCCCGAGCGAGCCGGAGATGGCGGGGCCTTTCCCGCCCGATTTGCATGATGTGCGCCACATCAAGCTCAAGGCGGGGCTCCTGTTGCTGTGGGCGCTGGTGTCGTTCGGCGCCACCTATTTCGCCCGCGACCTGCAGGTGCTGGTGTTTGGTGGGTGGCCACTGGGTTACTGGATCGCGGCCCAAGGTGCTGTACTGGTGTTCATCGGCATCGTGGTGGCCTATGGCTGGGCCATGAACCGTTTTGAGCGGGAGGACCTGGCAGACCGCGAGGCCCCGCCATTGTCTTCTGCACAGGCCCCCGACCGCCCCCATGGCTGAGCGCAAGCCAGGAGGCCCTGTGGATGGTGACCGCGCCTACCTGTGGCGGCTGCATCGCATCCTGGCGCTGTATGTGGCGGGGGTATTGGGTTTTCTGGCGCTGATGACCTGGGCCGAGCACCAGGGCCTGTCGCGCCACTGGATCGGCCCGATCTTTCTGTTCCTCACCGTGATGGTCTACGCCGGTATTGGCGTGTATGGCCGCACGACGGACCCCGAGGACTACTACGTGGCCGGGCGGCGCATTCCGCCCATGTACAACGGCATGGCCACGGCTGCCGACTGGATGAGTGCGGCCTCGTTCATCAGCCTGTCGGGTGCTCTGTATCTGCAGGGCTTTTCGGGCACGCCGGGGCAGGCGGGGGGGCTGGCCTATCTGCTGGGCTGGACGGGCGGCTTCTGTCTGGTGGCCATGCTGATTGCGCCGCATCTGCGGGCCATGGGGCTGTACACCGTGCCCGATTTTTTCCATGTGCGTTTTGGTGGCCGCTGGCCGCGCGTGATTGCCGCGCTGGCGGCGGTGCTGTGCTCGTTCACCTATGTGGTGGCGCAGATCTATGGCGTGGGGCTGATCGCCTCGCGCCTCACGGGTGTGCAGTTCGAGATCGGCATCATGCTGGGCCTGGGTGGGGTGCTGCTGTGTTCGTTCCTGGGCGGCATGCGGGCCATTACCTGGACGCAGGTGGCGCAATACGTGGTGCTGCTGCTGGCGTTCATGATTCCGGTGTCGTGGCTGGCCTACAAGCAGCTGGGCAACCCGCTGGCGCCACTGGTCTACGGGGCGCAGATCGGCAAGATCGCCGACCTGGAGGCGCAGCTGCTGGACTCCCCGGCCGAGCACCAGGTGGTGCAGGCCTATCTGCAGCGCGCCAAGGATTTCGAGGCGCGCCTGCAGAACGTGGAGGCCTCGCTCGCGCACGAGCGCGAGAAGGGGCGCGAGCGCATCCGGGCGCTGCGTGCGCAGAACGCCGATGTGGGCCTGATCGTGGCTGCCAGCCGCGAGCTGGCTGCGCTGCCACGCGATGCCAATGCCGCGCGCGAGCGCTGGACCCGCGAAATGCGCGAAAACTACGAGCGCGCGCGCCCCCTGGGCGGACTGCCGCCCCACAGCCAGGCCTATGTGGGCGACCCCGATGGCACGCCTGAAGAGCAGCGTGACTATGAGCTGACGCGCCGCAACTTTCTGGCGCTCATGTTCTGCCTGATGGTGGGCACGGCGGGGCTGCCGCACCTGCTCACCCGGTTCTACACCTCGCCCTCGGTGTCGGCGGCACGTGCATCGGTGGGGTGGTCGCTGTTTTTTATTGCGCTGCTGTACCTCAGCGCCCCGGCGCTGGCGGTGCTGGTCAAGTTCGAGGTGATGCAGAACCTGGTGGGCAGCAGCTTCGAAGCGTTGCCTACCTGGATGGCCCAGTGGTCGCGGGTGGACAGCTCGCTCCTGTCGCTGGAAGACGTGAATGGCGATGGCCTGATCCAGTTCGGTGAGATCCGCCTCGGGGCTGACCTCATCATGCTGGCCACGCCCGAGCTGGGCGGCCTGCCGTATGTGGTGTCGGGCCTGGTGGCGGCGGGTGGGCTGGCGGCGGCGCTCTCGACGGCGGATGGCTTGTTGCTCACCATCAGCAATGCGCTGGTGCGCGACCTGTACTTTCAGGACTCGCAGCGCAAGGCCTCGCCCGAGCAGCGGGTGATCCTGAGCAAGTTTGCGCTGCTGGCGGTGGCCCTGTCGGCCGCTTTTGTTGCGGCGCTCAAGCCTTCCGAGATCCTGCCCATGGTGTCGGCGTCGTTCTCGCTGGCCGCATCGGCCTTTGTGCCTGCCATGGTGCTGGGCATTTTCTGGCGCGGCACCACGCGGCAGGGGGCGGTGGCGGGCATGCTCACCGGGCTGGGCATCGCGGTTTACTACATGCTGTCGCATGTGCCTGCCGTGCAGGGCGTGTTGCCCCGTTGGCTGCTGGCCGATGGGCTCTGGTTTGGCATCCAGCCTATCTCTGCCGGTGTGTTTGGCGTGCCCTGCGGGCTGTTGGTCACGGTGGTGCTGAGCTGGATGACACGGCCAGCCCCGGCGCTGCCGCCCGTCCGCTCGGAAATGTAGGCCCCCGCCGGGCAGGGATCGGGTGTATTTATGTGTAAACCCCGATTTCCATAGGTTTCAAAACATGGGATTCTGGGTTGCACAGCGTGGCCTATCGGCCAGTGCAACCGTCTGGCCTTAGCTGCCACCGTATTCATTCCCTAGGAGAGGCATGGTTCTCGTCAAAACCCAGGCCGGGCAAGAGGCACTCAAGGATCGCCGTGGCAGTTTGAGTTCGCGCCAGCGTTCGGCATTCATCCTGTTTGACGGCAAGCGCAGCATGGGCGAAGTCCTGGCGGCCACGGCGGCCATGGGCATCACGCAGGACGATGTCCAGACCATGATTGCCCAGGGGCTGCTGGCCCCGTTGTCGGGCCAGCCCCTGCCGGTGTTTGCCCAGGCAGGTGGCCCGGCATCGGCGCTTGCGGACGCTGCCGATGCCCTGGAGGCCCCGGGCACCGATCTGGGCACCATTGCCTCGCCCGTGGAGGGCTCGGGGCGCTCGCCCAAGGAGCGTTACCAGGCCGCTTACCCCATTGCGACGGAGCTGACGGCAGGCCTGGGGCTGCGCGGGTTTCGCCTGAACCTGGCAGTGGAAGGGGCGGGCAGCTTTGACGATCTGGCGGCGCTGGCCCCCAAGATCCGCGAGGCCGTGGGGGACGACAAGTTCGAACGGCTGGACCACGCGCTGTTTGACTGAGCCCTTCGCACACACTGCGCCTTTGCCCGTTTCGCCTGTTTTCCCTGTTTTGGAGGGCGGCGAGTGCGGTTCGCAGAAAACAAAAAAGCGGCCCGCAGGCCGCTTTGGTTTTTTGTAGCCCGAGGGGCCCGCGATCAGCGGCCGACCTTGAGCAGTTCCACGTCGAACTTGAGTGTGGCGTTCGGGGGGATCACGCCGCCTGCGCCACGGGCGCCGTAGCCCAGGGCGGCGGGGATGATCAGGGTGCGCTTGCCGCCGATCTTCATGCCTTGCACGCCTTCGTCCCAGCCCTTGATGACCATGCCCGCGCCCAGTGCAAATTCAAAGGGGTCGTTGCGGTCGCGGCTGGAGTCGAACTTGGCGCCTTGTTCGCCGTTGTTGTAGAGCCAGCCGGTGTAGTGCACCGACACGTTCTGGCCCTTGGTGGCTTCGGCGCCTTCACCCACGGTGGTGTCTTCGTACTGCAGGCCGGATGCGGTGGTGGTCAGTGCCATGGTGGAGGTTCCTTGAATGCTATTAAAAATATAGCTTCTAGCGCTTGCTCATCGCGCGCTAGAAGCTATTTAGAGTGCTATTTTAGCGAATGCCCTGTGCAGGGCCGGGGGCTCAGGCCTTCTTGGCCCGGCCTGCCACCCAGCGGGTGGCGAAGGCTTGCACGTCCGACAGGCGCTTGAGCAGGTCGGCGCCCGAGGGGGTGACGGTGTAGCCGTCGCTGCCATGGTCCACAAAACCGGCCTCGCGCAGTTCCTTGATGCGGGTGTTGAGCGTGTTGGGGGTGATGCCGCCCACGCTGTCCTGCAGCAGGCGGAAGGTCTGGGGGTGGCCGTCCTTCAGGGCCCACAGCACGCGCAGTGCGTAGCGGCATTCAAGCCGCTCGAACAGTTGGTTGATGGCGACATTTTCTTTGGAGCTCATGGACGCTTCTCCTCGCGCAAGTGTTGGATCTCGATTCGGATCGGGCGGACGGTTGCCGGGCCCGTGATGTGCTGAAACTATAGCGCGGAACCCGTTTTGCTACAAGTTTGGTAGCTCAGAATGCACGTCACATATGCGCTGAAGGGGGAATTTGGGCCATTCGCCAGCAAAATGTTGCGCACCGGCCACGGATCAGGGGGCCGGGAGCAGATGCCCCTGTCGCGCCAAATACCCCACCAGCAACTGCGCCGCCGGGGGCAGGGCGCTGGCGCTGCGGTAGCAGATGGCAAAGCGCCGCCGGGCCCAGGGGTCGCTCAGCGGGACGATGCGCACCGGCGCCAGCTGGGCAAACGGCTGGGCCACCTCGCGCGGCACCACGCTGATGGCCAGATTGGCGCGTACCACCCGCAGGGCGGCGTCAAAGTTGGACACCAGCACCCGGTGGGCCAGCATTTTTCCTTCCACTGCGGCGGCGCGCGCCAGCAGCACCTGCACGGCGCTCAGCGCGGGCATGCTCACGAATTCGTGCTCCAGCACATCAGCAAACCGCACGCTCTGCAACTGGGCCACGGGGTGCGACTCGTGTGCCACCACAGCCAGGTGGTCGCTGCGGTAGGCGCTGGTTTCCAGGCCCGACAGGTCGGCCGCGTCCCAGCAGATGCCGATGGACGCGCTGCCGTCGCGCACGCCTTGCACCACGTCCGGGCTCACGCGCTCCTCCAGGCTGATCTGGATGTTGCGGTGTGCAGGGTCCTGCAGAAAGGCCGCCACATCGTCGGCCAGCGACTCGGCCATGACCGACGCCGTGACCAGCATGCGCACATGGCCGCGCGTGCCGGTGGCGTAGGCCGCCATGTCGCGCTCGATCTGCCCCACGCTGGCCAGCATGGTGCGGGCATGCTCCAGCAGCGTCTCGCCCGCCGGGGTGGGCACCACGCCCCGGCGCTTGCGCAGCAGCAGGGGCGTGCCCACGGTGTCTTCCAGCTGCGCCAGCCGCTTGCTGATGGCCGAGCCCACGATGGACTCCTGCTCGGCCACACGCGCGATGCTGCGCTGCTCGCACACGGCGGCAAAGAGGCGCAGGGTCTGCAAGTCCAGGTCGCGCATGGCAAATCTCCAGGATTGTGATGTTCCGTTTGGGAATGTTATGGCTTCCGAGATGTATTTTCTGATTCATTCGGGAATTTTTAGAATCTTGCCCAGACCCACCCGAAAGAGACATCCCGTGCGCACCTCCCCGATCCCGTCCGACCTGCAGCCCCCGGCGGCCCGCGCCACCGTCCGCGAAGTCGGCCTGCGCGACGGCCTGCAAAGCATCGCCACGGTGGTGCCCACCGCGCACAAGATCGAATGGATCAACGCTGCCTACGCCGCCGGCCAGCGCGAGATCGAGGTGGGCTCCTTCGTGCCCGCCCGCCTGCTGCCCCAGCTGGCCGATACCGCCGAGGTGCTGGCCCACGCCCAGACGCTGCCGGGCCTCGTCGCCTCGGTGCTGGTGCCCAACCTCAGGGGCGCCGAGCGCGCGCTAGATTTGGATGCCGACCTGATGATCGTGCCCCTGTCCGCCAGCCACGCCCACAGCCTGGCCAATCTGCGTAAGACACCCGACGAGGTGGTGGCCGAGGTGGCCCGCATCCGCGCGCTGCGCGACGCCAGCGGCAGCCGCACATTGATCGAAGGTGGCGTGGGCACGGCCTTTGGTTGCACCCTGCAGGGCGAGGTGGCTGAGAGCGAAGTGCTGCGCCTGATGGTGGCCTTGCTGGATGCGGGGGCCGACCGCGTGAGCCTGGCTGACACCGTGGGTTTTGCCGACCCGGCCTCGGTCGCCCGGCTGTTTGAAAAGGCCCGCGCCCTGGTGGGCGACCGCCTGGCCTGCGCGCACTTCCACGACACGCGCGGCATGGGCCTGGCCAATGTGTATGCCGCCTGGCAGGCAGGCATCACCCGCTTCGACGCCTGCCTGGCGGGCATTGGCGGCTGCCCGCACGCGCCGGGCGCCAGTGGCAATGTCACCACCGAAGACCTCGTGTTCATGCTGGAGCGCATGGGCGTTGCCACTGGTATCGACGTGACCGCGCTGCTCGCGCTGCGCCAGCGCGTGGCCGGATGGTTGTCGGGCGAGACCCTGCATGGCACGCTCTGGCAGGCCGGGCTGCCGCAGAATGCCGCACCCGCCGCGCTGCGCTTGGCAGCAACGGCCTGACCCCCTTTTCG
>OGCL01001195.1_pt1 | contig 23264 bp, 22 predicted proteins | sample 1570041 | NCBI WGS metagenome assembly OGCL01 (sample SAMN06266162, study PRJEB24511) | hot springs metagenome | isolation source: Hot spring water | place: South Africa: Limpopo | collected 2015-06-22 | reverse complement strand
GCCGGCACCTCGTCGAGCGCCGCGACGATGTCCGGGAACGCGCAGCCGGCGAAGCAGTGGAGCAGGACGTCGCCCTCCCTGCCGATGCCGATGCTCAGGGAAGGCTCGCGGTCCTCGTGCGCCGGGCATCGCGCGACCCAGCCGGCGCCACAACGGCGAACGGCTTCCAGCCGGTTCAGCACGTGCCTGATGTCGCGCGGAAGATGGATGCGTTCGGTCATGTCGACTTTGCGGGGGAGCCTGGCACGTTGTTCCCGCTGTCGAATCAACCGTCGGAGCCATGCGGGAACGGCCGGCAGTGGAACGTCGCCGAGCGCGCGGCCGGGCGCCCACCGGTACGGGGTGCCGTTCGGGTGAACGGTCGGCGGCGCCAGGACGTAGCTGCCCTCGGCTTGCAGATCGACGCCTGGCAGGAGGGCCGGGAGTTTGGGGATCGTGACGTCCGCAGCCACATATGCATGCAGGCCACCCGATCCCGTCTCTGCCAGGGGGCCGGTGAAATGGTCGGCGAGCCGGAGATCGCCGCCGTTCCGCGGATCGATATCCACCACCGCGATGCCCGAGGCCCGCCCGCACACGATGATGACGCCAGCGTCCGGCCGCGCGTCGTACCACGCCCGGATCTCCGCCTCGTCGGGGCGGCGCGCCTGGAAGGCTTTCCACGAGACCAGGGGCTTCTTCGTGCGCGGGATCGCCGGCACGACAGAGCATCCGAGGGCCCGGTAGCGACGAACGGCGTCGAGCGCCTTCACCGCGCCGGCTCGGTCGGCCTCACTTCGGCCGCGGCCCCTCGCGGTGCCGTTCGAGCCAGTCCTCGACATCGGCGATCTTGAAGCGCCGGTACTTCCGAGCTTGAAGCTGGGGATCTCCCCGGCCTCGGCCTTGGCGGATGCGCTGGTCAGCGCCGCGCGCCGCCTTCGATGCTCGCCGGTCGCTGCGTCGCTGGCCGCGGCGGTGACCTACGGCCGGCTCTTCATGGCCGAGCGTGAGCGGCGCGTGAGGGAGCGGCTCGGCGAGGGCGAGCAGACCCCGCGCACGGTGCAGGCGATCCGTGGTCACGTCACCCGGGAGATCCTCGACGAACTGCGGCCGATCGTGCATGCCATGGCCGGGAAGACGAAGCGGAGGACACATCGGCGAACGGTTGGATCATCACCCGCACGGCGGCGATGAAGACCGGCCTCGAGGCCTTCCTCAAGACCTGGCAGGCCGACTGCCTGGCCACCCATGAGGCCGTCGCTGCGGACGAGGTCGCCGCCACCGCGCGGGCGGTGCCGGAGGCCGACGCGTCGGCGGACGAGGCGACGATCTCGTTCGGCGAGAGCGCGGTCGAGCTCGAGCGAGGGTGGCCCGTGACGTGGGACTGGTTCCGCGCCTGGCCGCCCGCCGGTCCCGCCTGAACCGGCCTCCGAAACCGGCTCCCCGGAACCGACCCGCCCGCACCGACCTGGCGGCCCGGATGGGCGGGGGGTACGCTCCGCGGACGGCGATCCCGGTACGACCCAGGAGGTTTCTCTCGATGACCGACCAAGCACGCACCCGGTTCGACCTCGATCCGAGATGGCGGCAGAGCGAAAGTCGCCCGCTCACCTCCGGCCCAATGGTCGCGCAACCAAGCTTCCGCCTGCGCCCCGGCCGTTTCCTCGGTCATCACAGCAGGCAGCGAGAGCCGCTGCAGCCGCGTCTCCCAGGCGCGGTCGCCCGGGCTCAGAAAGCGGCGCAGGGCCTCGGCCGCAAGCTGCTCGGGCGAGCGCTGCAGCTACGCGGCCCACTGCTGGAGCAGCTCGTGCAGCGCGCTCGGCGCCTCAACGCACTGGCTCATCGCAACTTCTCGGTGGTCAGACACCATCGGTGAGGCTATACTGGTTGGCACTGTACCATCGGCTGCCCGCACGACGTGAGGGGCTATGACCGCATCCGACAACACCGAGCACTCGCGCATCGCCGAGTTGCGGGCCGAGATCGCCGAGCTTGAGGAGCTGATCGCGGATCTCCCGCCAGCGTCACGCTCGCGTGAGCGCCAGGAAGACAAGCTGGCCCGCCTCCGCGCAGAGCTGGCCGCCCTTGAGGCCGGCAGCACCCCCGCCGCGCCAGCCCCTGCCCTGCACGTGAACCAGTCCGGCCAGACGGGCGGGGTCAGCGCAGGGGCCGGCAACCGCTTCGAGGGCGATGTCTTCTTAGACGATGTGACAATCCTGCGCGCCGGCGACACGGCCACCGCGGAGTGGCTCTTTACGGCCTACCTGCGTTCACTGGCCGGGGTCTGCAACCGGCTCTCGTTCGCCGACGCCGACAGCAGCGACCCCACCCGTGCCGCCGTCGAGCTGGCCGCGATCTTCACCGGGCTCGAGGTAGGCCGCGCGGTCAAGGTGTCGCAGGGTGGCTCTGAGGAGACGCGCCAGCTACTTGCCCTGGAGGTGATCGCCCAGCAGCCCCGCCTGGTGCTGCTCGGCCCGCCGGGCAGCGGCAAATCGACCATTGCCAACTACCTGGGCCTGCGCCTGGCCCAGGCGCGGCTCGTCTCGCCCGAGGCCCAGCCCGAAGGCCTGGGCCAGGCCTGGACCCACGGCGCCCTCGTACCGATACGCATCGTGCTTCGCGAGCTTGCCACCTGGCTGGGGAGCCGTGGGCACACCAGTGGCTCTGCCGAGCTGCTCTGGGCCTTCCTCGGCGAGGCGAAGCGCCTGCCGGCCCCCCTGGTGGAGCGGCTGGGCGCGGAGGTTGCGGCCGGACAGGCTCTCATCCTCCTCGACGGCCTTGACGAGGTGCCGGCCGGCGCTGGCGGGGAGCTGTTGCGCACGCTGCAGGAGATCCTCCGCGACCTCGATGCCGTCGCGGCGCCGTCGCGCATTCTGGTCACCTGCCGCGAGCTCGACTATCGGGCGCCGGGGCGTCAGATCGTCGGCTGGCCTGAGGAGACGCTTATCGATCTCTCGCCGACGCTGCGCAAGCAGTTCATTACGCGCTGGTTCACCATGCTGAAACGGCTGGAGCGACCGATGAACGGCGATCCGAGCGAGCTCGAGGCTCGGCTCATCCATCAGACCTCGCATCGCCCCGAAATCCGCCGTCTCGCCGGCAACCCGCTGCTGCTGACCATGATGACCCATGTGCACGCGTACGAGGGCGAGCTGCCCCAACAGCGCGTGCGGCTCTACGAGAAGAGTCTTGACTTCCTGCTCCGGCGCTGGCGGCCGGATCGTGGCGAGCAGTCGCTTAAGGACCTGCTCCGGATCGACACCTGGAGCGATAGCGATCTGCACACCCTGCTCGATCACCTGGGCTTCACCGCCCACCAGCGGGGTGTCAGCGCCGACGGCGAGGCGGGCTCCGATCTGCCGGAAGAAGTGCTGATCTCCTGCGCGAGAGCCTTCTTCCGTGCCTACGGCGAGGGCGCCTATCGTCGGGCCGACGAATTCCGGGACTACATCAGCCGCTACAGCAACGGGGTGCTGCAGCGGTTCGGGCCTGAGATCTACCGCTTCCCCCACCGCACCTTTCAGGAGTATCTGGCGGCCCGCCGGCTGGTGAGCAACAGCGGCTGGGGAGACGACGAGGCCGAGGCAACCTTCGCCCAGCGTGCGCTACGCCGGGCCGATGCCGGCCCCTAGTGGCGCGAGGTGCTGCTGCTGGCTGTTGGCCAGCTAGCGGTGGTGAACAAAGACATTAGCCCGGCCCTCGATCTGCTGCACAGTCTAATCACGCGTCAGCACGCGGTGAGCGCCGAGCAAGCCCGTGACCTGGCCCTGGCCGGCGAGCTCCTGGCCGAGATTGGGCGACCGCTGCTACGCCGCCAGTCGGCCCTGGCCGATGGGCTATGGGACAAGGCGCGGGCCAGGCTCACAACCCTGCTCAGCAACTTCGCCGCCCCGGGCGCTGCTCCGGTGGCCCCGGCCGAACGGCTGCGTGCCGGGCAGGCCCTGGGCCTCCTGGGCGACCCGCGCTTCCCCGTGAGCATCGAGGAGTGGCGGACCAGCCTGGCCCATCGATCGCAAACGCTGACCGAAGCGGGCGACCACTACTGGCGCTACGTGCCCGCCGGGCGCTACCGCATCGGCGGCTGGGACAAGGGCGCGCCAGCGGCCGAGCACGCCCTGGCGGAGTTCTGGATCGCCCGCCTGCCGATCACGGTGGCCCAGTTTGCCCGCTTCGTGAACAAGGGCTACCGCGACGATAGCCACTGGACGCCGCGCGGCCTGCGCTGGCGAGGGGATCGTACTGCCCCCTTGTTCTGGGGCGATCCGCAGTCCAGCGGGGCGAATCAGCCGGTTGTGCGCGTCAGCTGGTACGAGGCGACGGCTTTCTGCCATTGGCTGAGCGCCCAACTGGCCGCTGTGTTGCCGCCTGGCTACGAGCTGCGCCTGCCCAGCGAGGCCGAGTGGGAGGCCGCGGCGGCCTTTGCCGGGCCGGCGCAGCGCCGCGCCTATCCCTGGGGCGATGCACCTGCGCCAGCGCCTGAGCGGGCGGTGTACAGGGACTGGAAGCTGAACGCCCCGGCGCCGGTCGGGCTGTGCCCGGCCGGCATAGCCGCGTGCGGGGCGCTCGATCTGGCCGGCAACGTCTGGGAGTGGACCAGCAGTCGCTATGAGGGGTATCCTCATACCGCCAGCACGCTGGAGAAAGACTTTACAACCTATCAACTTGATGTACCACTGCGCGGCGGGTCGTGGCGGGATGGTAGCACATATGTTCGCTGCGGGACGCGGATCAGGCTCCGCTTCGACTACTGGGGCGTCAACATCGTCGGTTTTCGGGTGGTGGTCGCCCCCTCGCTCGCACAAATGTCCTGATTTTTGCGTTCTGGGTCCTGTTTTCTGCGTTGCTGAATCCGTAGGGGGCGATCAAGATTGTAAAGCGTTTCGGGCCGCCGGTTGGGCGGGAGGGGTCTGGGGAGGGCGTGCCCTCCCCAGCGCGCCGCAGGCGCGCTGCGCGATATTTTTTGGAGGCATCGCGCGAATGAGTGATGCAGCAATGGCCCGCCTGCGCGCCGCGATCGCCGCCCCTGGCGAGGAGATCGCGGCGGTGCCGCGCCCGCGCACCCGCGCGCGTCTGGAAGCCGCACGGGCCGCTCTCGTCGTCGAGCTGGCCCGGCTGGAGGCGCGCAGGCCGGCGGGGACGTGTTCACACTTCTCCCGGGAGAAGTGTGAACACGTACATACGTACCGCTGTGCGCGGTTTTGCGACCAGGTGTTCGGTCGGGTATAATGACCAGACGGGGCATCGGAGGTCCAGGTATGGCTTCATTGTCGCTGTATCGCAAATGGCGCTCCCAGACGTTCGACGAGCTTGTCGGCCAGGAGCATGTTGTGCAGACGTTGCGCAACGCCATTGTTGAGGAGCGCGTAGCTCACGCCTACCTGTTTACGGGGCCACGGGGAGTGGGAAAGACGAGTGTGGCCCGTTTGCTGGCCAAGGCGGTCAATTGCCTGGCCGTCGAGCGCGCGGCCCGGCCGTGCGGCGCGTGCGCCATGTGCCAGGAGATCGCCGAAGGTCGCGCCGTGGACGTGATCGAGATGGACGCGGCCTCAAACACCAGCGTCGAGGATGCCCGGGCCCTGATCAGCGGGGTGATGACGCGGCCAACCCGCGGGCGCTACCGGGTCTACATCATCGACGAGGCGCACATGCTTTCCACGGCTGCCTTCAATGCGCTGCTGAAGACCCTGGAAGAGCCGCCCGACCACGCGATCTTCGTGCTGGCCACCACGGAGGTGCACAAGGTTCCGGCCACTATTCTGTCGCGCTGCCAGCGCTTTACCTTCACGCGCCACGGTGTCGCCAGTACCGCCGCCCACCTGCGCCGGGTTGCCGCATCCGAGGGGTTGACCCTGGAGCCGGGCGCGGCAGAGGCTATCGCCCGCGCAGCCACGGGGAGCCTGCGCGATGCGCTGGGGGTGCTGGAGCAACTGGCCTCCTTTACCAGCGGCCATATCAGTGTTGCGCAGGTTCAGAGCCTGCTGGGGATGACGTCTGCTGCCGAGGTAGCCGCGCTGATCGAGGCGCTGCTCGATGGAGACGCCGGGGCGGCGTTGCGGGCGGTGAACGGGGTGGCCGACCAGGGCGCCGATTTGCGCCAGTTCACCCGCGATCTGGTGGAGCGGCTGCGCTCGTTGCTGGTGCTGCTGGCCGCTGATGACCTTGCGCTCGCCGATATCGGCGATGATGAGCGTGAGGTGATGGCGGCCTGGGCGCAGCGTGCCGAGACCGGGCGCGTGCTCCAGTGGATCAAGATTTTCAGCGCCCTGGATTACCAGTTGCGCACCACGCCCTACGGCCAGTTGCCGCTGGAGCTGGCGGTGGTTGAGGCGCTGGTGGGCCAGCCGCCGCAGCCGGTAGCGCCCGCCACGCGCCCGCGCGCCGAGGGGGATGGGGCGCCGGCGGGTCAGAGCGCGGCCGTCGTTCGGCGCGCCGTCTCCCCGGTCCGGGCTGCGGCACCGCCGCCCCTCGCGACGCCCCCGGCGGCCCGTCCGGCTCCTCCCGCCGAGGCTGCGCCGGCAGCGCCTGCTTCCACGCCGCCGGACCCCTCGATGCGCGGCCCACGCTCGCCGCTCGATGCGGCTGCGCCGGCAGCGCCTGCTTCCACGCCGCCGGCCACCCCTGAGCCGGAGCCGCCCGCAGCGGCTGCGCAGGCCGGTGCTGCTGCCGCGTCGGACCTGAGCGCTCCTCTCCCGGCTTCCTCCCCCGCTGTGCCGCCGGGGCGTTCGCCCGAAGCGGCAGCGGCGGCCAATGCCGACTTCTCGCTGCTCGAACTGGTTGAGGCCCACTGGGAGGAGATCAAACGCGATGTGCGGCCGCGCAGCCCGACGGTGCAGGCGCTGCTCCACAGCGTGCGCCCGATTGATGTTGAGGGCAATACTGTTGTGTTGCTGGCCGCCTCGCCCTTCCACAAGGAGAACCTGGAGAAGGCCCAGAACCGTCGGATCGTCGAAGAGGTGATGAAGCGCCACGTGGGCGTCGCGGTCGCGTTGCGCTGCACCATCGAGGCCCGAACCGAGTCGCGCGATCTGCGCAGCCAGATCCGTGAGGCCCGCAAGGACGATCTGGTGCGCGCGGCGATGAATATCTTTGAGGCCCATATCGTGGATATTGAACCGCCGGAAGCTTGATGGTGCGTTCCAGGGTTTTGCGCCAACCCTGGCTGTGTGGTAAGCTAGCAGGGAGCATTATGAGAAGGCATGCCCGGCAGGACGTCTCACCGCCCCTGCGTGTTCGTACCGTTGTTGCGGAGTCGCGCGTCGCCCCCGGCAGACGGGCGGGGAGCCGCGCTGCTGCTCCTTCTCGTCTGCAACGCTGGTGTTGAACGGCCTCGCTCTGCCGGAGGCAGCGAGCGTGGAACACCCGGATTCCCTGCCTTCACAGCCGTGCGCGCCGCGCGCATAGATACCCAAGGAGTATGCATGAACCCGCGCCAGTTGCAGCAGATGGCCCAGCAGATGCAGCGCCAGATGCAGAAGATTCAGGAAGAACTCGCCGCCGCGACGGTGGAAGGAACAGCCGGTGGTGGCGCCATTACCGTGCAGATGAACGGCCATCGCGAGGTGCAGAGTATCACCATCGCCCCCGAAGTGGTGGACCCCCAGGATGTCGAGATGCTCCAGGACCTGCTGCTGGCCGCCATTCACGATGCGATGAAGAAGGCTCAGGATCTGGCCGAAGAGCGTATGGGGCCGCTGATGGGCGGAATGAAGGGGATGCCCGGTCTGTTTTGAAAGCGGCTGATAGCCGTAGACGCCCATGCGGCTGTGCCGCACAACGCCTACCGGCAGGGGGCTGGGGACACCCGGTGTCCCCGGCTGGTCACCGCAGGGAGGGGGTTGGGGAACCCCGGTGTCTCCGGATGGTCACCGCAGGGAGGGGGATGGGGAAACCTGGTTTCCCCAGGTCCCAACCGCCGGTGGGAGCGGCTGGCACCCCATCGGCAGGGGGATGGGGAACCCCGGTTTCCCGAGTTCCCAACCGCTGGTGGGAGCGGCTGGCACCCCCCACCGGCAGGGGGCTGGGGACACCCGGTGTCCCCGGCTGGTCACCGCAGGGAGGGGGATGGGGAACCGGTTTCCCCATAGGTTCACATCAGTATCAGGAAACAAGCAGGATCACTATGACCTTTTCGCGGGGTGAGGGTCTGATTGCCGAGCCGGTTGCGCGGCTGATCGAAGAGTTCAATAAACTGCCAGGCATCGGACCGAAAACGGCCTCGCGGCTGACCTTCTACTTGTTGCGCGCCGAGGAAGAGCAGGCGCGGGCGCTGGCGCAGGCGCTTCTGGATCTGCGCGAGCGCGTTGCCCTGTGTACCCGCTGTTACAACATCACCGTCGGTGAACTGTGCCCGATCTGCGCCAACCCTGCCCGCGATCAGACCAGGATCTGCGTGGTTGAGGAGCCGCTCGATGTGCTGGCTATCGAGCGCACCGGGGTCTACCGCGGACTGTACCACGTGCTTCACGGCCATCTGGCGCCCCTCGAAGGCATCTACCGCGAGAACCTGAAGATTGATGAGCTGCTCGCCCGCGTGCACGCCGAACCGGTGGACGAGGTGATTCTGGCCACCAATCCCAACACCGAGGGCGAGGCGACCGCTTTTTTGCTCCTGCGCGACCTGGCGCCGCTGGGGGTGCGCGTTACGCGCATCTCACGCGGGTTGCCGACCGGCGGCGATCTGGAGTGGGCCGATCCCGATACCCTGGGCGCGGCACTTGAGGGGCGCCGCGAATTGTAATCCGGAAGGAGCTTCGCCCGATGAGCCTGACGACGATCCTCAACAACACCCTCGATCTGGTGAACCAGGCGAAGTTCGCGGGTGTGGTCGGCACCGATGGACTCGGCATCGAGATGGTCTTCGTTGATGAGGCCACGGCCTACGATCTTGAACTCGCGGAGATCGAGCTGGCCAGCCTGGCTGCGCTGGCTACTTCCGCCTCAAACCGAATGGGCGCCGGTCTGGTGCGGGGGCTTACAGTTGAGACCGACGCCTTCACCTTCCTCGCGCTGCTGATAGCCCCCGATTACTTCGCTGTCCTGGGCGTTCCCGTTGGCGCCGATGTGGGCCAGGCCCGCAGCGTGCTGGAGCAGATGGTCGAGCGTATGCGCGCCGAGTTGTAGCCGCAGGTTACCGCAGTGTAGCGCTGCGCGCGCAGAGCGCTACTGCGCCGGGGCTGCCCCCTGAATCCAGGCTATGGCCCTGTCGGCGAGGCGATCAAGGGCCTGCACCGACAGAATAATGTGCTCCTCGAGGGTGTCTTCGATTTTGTTGTGGGAGATGCCGCGCAGGCTCTGCACGAAGAGCATGACGGTAGGGATGCCCGCCCGCGCCACTTCGGCTGCGTCGTGCAGGGGGCCGCTCGGCAGGCGATGGGCTGTGCCGGCCACCTCGCGAATGGCGGCTTCACCCATGGCGATCAGCTCGGGGTGGAAGGGGATAGGATCAATGCGCCAGATCGGCTCCCAGGTCACCGTGCAGCCCTCCTCGGCTGCGAAGCGCCCCGCCGCCTCCCTGGCCTCCTGAAGCATCGCCACCAGCGCCTCCGCGTCCATGTGGCGCTGATCGAGCGTGACGATACACTCCCCCACCACTGCCGTCACGATGCCCGGACGGGTGATGCAACTCCCCACGGTGCAGACCCCGCCGTGCCGCCTGGCGATCCCGCGGATCTCCAGGCCCAGTTTCGCGGCCGCAGCGAAGGCGTCGCGGCGACGATCCATCGGCGTGGAGCCGGCGTGGGCCGCCTGGCCGGTGAAGGTGATGCGGTGGCGCTCTACTCCGAAAGTGCCGATTACCACGCCCAGCGGCAGCCCCAGATCTTCCAGCACCGGCCCCTGCTCGATGTGCAGTTCGAGGTAGGCCGCGGCGTTGGCCTGCTGGCGCCGGGCGTCCGGCATCCGCTCCAGGGCCACACCGTGCGCTGCCAGGGCCTCGGGCAGGGTAATGCCGTCCCGGTCGCGCAGATCGGCGACGGTGGCGGGATCGAGGGTGCCCGAAAAGGCGCTGGAGCCGAGCAGGCTGCGCCCGAAGCGGGCGCCCTCTTCGTCGGCCCAGTCTACCAGGCGCACAGTCACGGGCGGCGTGCCTTCGGCGGCGATTCGGCGCAGCACTTCGAGGCCGGCGAGCACATTCAGGCAACCGTCGAGCCAGCCCCCGTTCGGCACCGAGTCCAGGTGGCCGCCGATCAGCAGGGCGCGCTCCGAGGCGCCGCGCAGAGTGGCCCAGAGGTTGCCGCCTTCGTCCGTTTCGACACTCACCGGCAGGGCCGCCAGTTTCTCACGGTACCAGGCCCGCGCCCTGGCCCAGGTGTCGGTCCAGGCTACGCGTTGCGCGCCGTCGGCGTTGCCCGTCAACGCCCGCAGTTCTTTGAGCTCGGCGAGGGTGCGGGCCGGGTTGAGGGTTGAAGTTGTCATAATCTGTGCTTTCGGTTCAGTGGCAGCCTGACAACCTGAGGTGAAAATATGGGGAACCCGGGGTTCCCCATCCCCCTGCCGGTGGGGGGTGCCAGCCGCTCCCAACGGCGGTTGGGGAATGGGGAAACCGGGTTTCCCCATCCCCCTCCCTGCAGTGACCAGCCGGGGAACCCGGGGTTCCCCATCCCCCTGCCGGTGGGGTGCCAGCCGCTCCCAACGGCGGTTGGGTGGTGGGGAAACCCGGTTTCCCCACCACCCTCCCTGGCTGGTATTACGGGGCAAACGGGCGGCGATGCACGAAGCGCCCCGCGCCGGCCTCGCCGGTCCACGTATCTCCTTCGACGATCACCCGGCCCCGCGAGAGCACCACCCGCGGCGCGCCGGTGATCTCCCAGCCTTCGTAGAGGGTATAGTCGGTGCGCTGGTGCAGCGTGGCGGCGCTGAGAGTGCGTCTGGCCTCGGGGTCCCACACCACAATATCGGCATCGGCGCCGGGGGTAAGGGTGCCTTTGCGGGGGTAGCAGCCGAAGAGGCGGGCCGGATTGGTGCAGCACAGTTCGACCCAGCGGTTGAGCGAGATGCGGCCCGCGCGCACGCCGTAGGTGTAGAGGAGCATCATGCGCTCTTCGATCCCCGGGCAGCCGTTGGGGATCTTCGCGAAGCTCTCGCGACCCAGCTCCTTGCCGGCGGGACGCCCCTCAATGCCGCCCTGGAACCAGAATGGGCAGTGGTCGGTAGAGACCACCTGCAGCGAGTTATCGGCCACTCCCTGCCAGAGGGCCTCCTGGTCGTAAGGGGAGCGGAAGGGCGGCGAGCAGACCCATTTGGCCCCCTCGAAGCCCTCGCGCGCCAGGTCGTCTCTGGTGAAGAAGAAGTACTGGGTGCAGGTCTCGGCAAAGATCTGCCCGGCCTTGCCCCGCGCGCGGGCCAGGCGCACCGCTTCCAGCGCGCCAGCATTGGTCAGGTGGACCACGTAGAGCGGCGCGCCGGCTACTTCGGCCAGGCGCACGGCGCGCGCGGTGGCCTCGGCTTCGAGTTCGGGGGGGCGTGTCAGGGCGTGGTACCTGGGAGCGAGCTGGCCCGCCGCGACGGCCTCGCGGATGAGCACGTCAATCGCGTCGCCATTTTCGGCGTGGACCATAATCAGCAGACGGTGCTGCGCCGCCTGCTGCATAGCGCGGAAGAGGGTCATATCGTCTACTTGCAGCGCGCCCTTGTAGGCCATAAAGAGCTTCATGCTCGTGGCCCCGTATTCGATGCAGCGCGGCATCTCTTCGAGCACACTGTCGGGCAGATCGGTGATTGCCACGTGGAAGCCGTAGTCAATCACCGCTTTGTCTCTGGCTTTGGCGTGCCAGATATCGAGTGTCTCGCGCAGGGTTGCGCCGCGGGGTTGGATGGCGAAGTCAATGTGCATCGTCGTGCCACCGAAGGCGGCTGCGCGCTGCCCGGTGAAAAAATCGTCCGACGAGACCGTGCCGCCGAAGGGCATATCCAGGTGGGTATGCACATCAATGCCGCCGGGGATGACGTAGGCGCCGCTCGCGTCGATGACGGTGTTCCCACTTAACCCCTGGCCCACGGCAACGATCTGCTCGCCTTCGATCAAGACATCAGCAGCGAACGTGTCGCTGGCCGTTACGACGGTTCCACCTTTTATCAGCGTTGACACTGGTTGGCTCCTTTGGTATTAAACTTCCAGCGCAAATCAAACGTTCTCCCGGGCGGGCTGCGCCCTCCTCACCCTTCCCGGAAGAGAGAGGGTGGGGAACCCCGGGTTCCCCACGCCCCTGCGCGCGCGGCGCGGGCGGGCTGCGCCCTCCTCACCCCTCCCGGTTTAAGGGCTGACAGAACATTCGAGCCAGGGTGGCGTGTACCGCATTGGAACGCCCCCGCGCACGGCTCTGGTCTCGTGAGGACCAACCAGCGCATCCCAACGCCATAACGCCCGTCGGCGCCCATACGCTCTGTCCTCCTTAAACCGGAAGGAGGGAGGGTGGGGAGACCCGGTTTCCCCTGATGTCGGAGGGTCAGTCCTACGCGCAAAACTCCGGCGTCACCCGGGCGTACTGTTCCAGACAGGTCTCCTCATCGCCGGACATCAGGTAGATATTGAACTGATCGACACCAACGGCTGCCAGTTCCTCCAGGCGCCGGCGGTGTTCCTCCAGCGGGCCAACGATGCAGAAGCGGTCCACCACCTCATCGCTTACAAAGGTAGCATTGGACGAGCCGACCTCGGCGTGCTGGCGGTAATCATAGGTCCCGCGGTTTTCGACATAGGCGGTAAGCGCCGGGGGCAGTTCGGCGGGATCGTAGCGTGAGAGCAGATCAACCACGTGGTTGGAAACGAGGGCGGGGAACCAGCGCACCCGGTCGCGAGCCAGAGCCAGATCATCGGCGACCCACACGGGAGCTGCCGCCATCACTTTGATCGCCGCGGGATCGCGCCCGGCGGCGCGGGCGCCTTCGTGGACGAAGGTCAGGCACCAGCGGATCAGGTCGGGATCGGCGAACTGGAGGATCACCCCATCAGCGATGCGCCCGGTGAGATGCAGAGCCTTCGGGCCATAAGCGGCTACCCACACCGGCAGATTATAGGCCGGGTTGGCCCACGCCAGGCGCACCGGCGCACCCTCGTGCTCGACCTCGGCGCCAGTCGCCAGGGCCTGGATCTTGCGCGTGGCCGTCTCCAGGTTTTCGAGCGTGGTGGGCTTCTTACCCAGAACGCGACGCGAACTGTCGCCGCGTCCGATGCCCAGGTCCATGCGTCCGCCGGAGATCAGGTTGAGTGTCGCCAGGGCGCTGGCGGTAACGGTCACATCGCGTACCGCCGGGTTGGTGACGCAGGTGCCCAGGCGCATGCGTTCGGTACTGGCAGCCATGAGGGTAAGGAGCGGGTAGGGTTCCTGCCAGAGCACGTGGGAGTCGAAGACCCAGCCGTAGCTAAAGCCGGCCGCCTCGGCCTGGCGGGTCAGCGCCACGCTGCGAGCCGGCGGCATGTCGAGTTTCAGGGTAATGGCAAAGTCCATAATGCACCTTTCAGGACCAGGGTGAACAAAGCGGGAAACCGGGATTTCCTCAAACCCCTGCCCGAGGGGGGGTTGGGAGGGCGAGGCCCTCCCGGGAAGTTCTACTACTTCGTCGCCATTTCCCAGATTTCGTGAGTGTAAGCCGACTCATCGGCAGGTTTGGTAATCACTCCGAATTGCAGCGCGGTATCCGCAGCAAACGTGAACAGCGACGGCTCCAGGTAGCCGATCCTGGTATTCGGGTCAATCGGATCGCCCCAGATGAGCTTGTTGATCTCTTCCATCTGCCAGGTCTGGGCCTCTCTGGTCATCACGCCGCCGCTATCCTGCTTGAGCACAATCTCGACACAGCTCTCAGGGTTATCGCGGCAGTAGGCCCACCCCTTAAACGAGGCCCGCAGGAAGCGGGCGGCGATATCCTTATGCTGCGGGTCGGCGTTGAGCCAGTCTTCGGTTACGAAGATGCCATCCTCGGGCATGGCGGTGCCTTCGGCGTTATAATCGAGAATGTTCAGCTCCTCAATGGTGTGGCCGGCGCTGAGCACCTGGTACAGTTCGTTGTATGTCATCGCGGCGGCCGCGTCTACCTCGCGGTTGAGCAGCAGGTTCATATCGAAAGGCTGCTGCACCAGGGTCAGGTCGGTGTCTTTGTTGAGGTTGTACTTGCTGAGGGTTGCCAGCAGGTTATACTCATTACCGCCGAACCAGACCGCCACCTTGCGCCCCTTGAAATCGGCCGGCGAGGTGATGTTGCTATCCTTCCAGGACAGATGGCGCATCCCGGCGCGGGTGAAGACCTGGGCGATGTTGATCAGCGGAGCGCCGGTCTCGCGGGTGGCGAGCAGGCTGGCCATCCAGTTGATGCCAAACTCGGCCTGGCCGGCGGCGACCACCTGTTCAGGCACGATATCGGGGCCGCCGGGGAGAATGGTCACATCGAGACCTTCTTCGGCGTAGAAGCCCTGGTCAAGGGCGGCGTAGTAGCCGGCGAACTGGGCCTGGGGCACCCACTTCAATTGCAGGCGCACCGGCACGAGCGCGGCGGGGGCGGTGGTGGGCGCCGCGGCAGGGGCGGTGGTGGGAGCGGTAGCAGGGGCCTGGCCACATGCCGTCAGCAGCGCGCCGATCAGCAGCAGGAGAGCCATCCATCCGAAACGTCTGGGCATCTGCACGGTCATCCTCCTTGGCATCTGTCAACGAACCCGAACACGAACGAGAACCCTGTGCTCCCTTGCCGACAGGCGACGCTGCCCGGTCGCGACCCTGAACGCCGGGAGGGCCGTGCCCTCCCAACCCTCCCGGCGTGGAGGGCTTGCCCCCCCCGACAGGCAGGGGGATTGGGGAAACCCGGTTTCCCCGTGCTCAAAACAGCAATCCTCCTGGGAGGGCTGCATCCCCCAACCCCTCCCGCGTATGGGCGCCTCAGCGCCCCCGTTTCCAGGGCATCGCAGCGCGTTCCGCGAGGACTACAGCCAGGTAGAAGGCCAACCCGAAGAGACAGGCCACCAGGATCGCCGACCAGGCCTCGCGGGTACGCAGGATGCCGGCCTGAGTTTTGATATACACCCCCAGGGCATTCTGCGGGCCACCGAAGAACTCGGCCACCACTGCGCCGATCATGCTGAGCGTAGCGCAGACGCGCAGCGCGCCGAAAAGAAAGGGCAGCGCTGCGGGCGCCCGGAGCCTGGCGAAAACCGCCCGCTGAGGGGCGGCATAGGAGCGCATCAGCATGAGCGCGTCGGCGGTGGGCGAGACCAGGCCGCGATAGACGCTCACCAGGGTCGGAAAGAAGGTCATCACCGCCACCACGGCGATCTTCGAGAGCGGGCTGACACTCCCGAGCCAGATGCCCATCAGCGGCGACAGGGCGATAATCGGCACCGCGCTGGCCGCGACAGCCAGGGGCACCAGCCCATCGGCGACTACGCGCCAGCGCACGCAGAGCGCCGCCGCCAGGCAGCCCAGGCTCACCCCGATGGCGCACCCGATTACCGCATTGATAAAGGTAACCAGCCCGATCCGCAACAAGAAAACGGGGCGGGCCAGGAACGTCTCGAGGATCTGGCTGGGGGCGGGTAGCAGGTAGAGCGGGATCTGGAAGAACCACACCGCCAGTTCCCACAGCCCGATGACCAGCGCAAACGTGAGTACCGGCGGCCACAGGTCGTGCAACCTGAAGCCCTTCTGCGCTGCTTGGCCCGCCTGGCGAGCCACCGTTGTTGCCTGTACCGGCGCGCTCATGCTCCTACCCGTTCGTTCTCGGTGGCGCGGAGCGCCTCGCGGACCTCGGTCACCAGGGTGAAGAAGCGGGGCGACTCACGGGTTTCAAACACCCGGGGGCGCGGCAGGTCAATCAAGACGATCCGCTGGACGCGACCCGGTCGCGGTGACATGACCACCACCCGGTCGGCCAGAAAGACCGCCTCGGGGATGCTGTGGGTGACGAAGATAACCGTAGGACGGGGGGTGGCGTTTGACCAGAGGCTCAGCAGTTCGGTCTGCATACGCTCGCGGGTGATCTCGTCGAGCGCGCCGAACGGCTCGTCCATAAGCAGAATGGACGGCTCGAAGGAGAGGGCGCGCGCAATTGCCGCCCGTTGCTGCATGCCCCCGGAGAGCTGGTACGGATAGGCATCGCCAAAATCCCCCAGGCCGACCATGCGCAGCAGGCTCATGGCCCGTTCCCGGCGTTCTGCGGGGGGCCGCCCCATAATCTCCAGTGGCAATTCCACGTTCCGGCGCACGGTGCGCCACTCGTAGAGCACGGGCGCCTGGAACACGATGCCGTAGTCGCGGTCGAGACGGGCCTGTGCGGGTGTTTTGCCCTTCACCCGCACCGTGCCCGAGCTGGGTTGCTCAAGGTCACCGATCAGGCGCATCAGGGTACTCTTGCCGCAGCCGCTCGGACCGATCAGGGCGATGAACTCACCGGTGGCGATGCTCAGGCTCACATCGAGCAGAGCGGTGACTGGCCCGCCACCGCTTTGATACACCTTATTGACGCGATCGAACTCGATAATGGGTGGAGTGCTCATAGGGTTCGGATTTCGGGAACGCACGGGGTGGATGTCCGGCCTCTCCAGCACCAGCAGGGTGGGGAAAGCAGGTGCCCCGCACCCCTGTTCGAGGAAGGGTTCGAGAGGGCGCCGCCCTCTCGGGAAGATCGCCGTTCATCCTGTGGCGCGGAAGGCTCCACAAACGTAGAACGGGCGTACCCCTACGTTCGCCATTTGACGATCAGGTGCTCGGCCAGCACCACCAGGCCATAGAAACCAATGCCCACCAGGCCGGCGACCAGGATAGCCAGGTAGAGGGCCTGTGGTCGCGAATTGTAGTACTGCGCCGCGTTGAGGATCATCACCCCGATGCCCTCGCGGGCGCCAGAGGGCAACTCGGCCACAATCGCCCCGATCACCGCTGCCGAGGCGGCAATTTTGAGGGCGGTAAACAGATAGGGTAGCGAAACCGGAAAACGCAGCTTCCAGAAGTACTGGAACGGCGTAGCCGCATACGAGCGCATCAGGTCGAGGCTCTGGGGCGAAGCCGAACGCAGCCCGCGCAGCATGCCGATAGTGACGGGAAAGAAGGTCAGGTAGGCAGCGACGACCATCTTGGCCAGCCAGGCAGGCGCGCCCATACGCCCGAGGCCCACGACGACCATCGGGGCGATGGCGAGAATGGGCACAGTCTGCGAGCCGATAACATACGGCATCAGGCCCCGTTCCAGAACTGGCAGGCGCATAAAGAGCACCGCCAGACCGAAGCCCAGCAACCCGCCGATGACGAAGCCGCCCAGGGCCACGCGAAAGGTGGCCCAGCCGTTCGCCAGCATCTGCACGATCAGCAGCGGGCCTGTGCCCCCGCGGGTGCGGGTGAACATCGTCTCGACGATCGAACCCAGCGACGGCAGGCGTTGCTCGGAGAAGCCAAACAGCAGCCGGGCGCCCTCCCAGAGCAGCAGCAGCGTAGCGACCACGCCAAGAACGGGCAGGACGCGCCGAACCAGAGTTCCGGGGGCGCCGCCAGGGACACCCTGAGCAGAGTATGTCAAATCAGGCCTCCAGCAATCGAGGCAACGCGGCAACCTTTTGCATCAACGCCGGAACGTAAGGCCGTGGACAGCATTGTCCAGCGACCGACAGGAGCACTGCCGGAGCGGCTGCTGACGTAGCAGCGTCACTCCACGGAGGGGGGTGTCAATTAAATCTGGGTTATCAAAAGTGTAGCGCGGAGCGATGAGTTTGTCAATTCACGTGTGACGGTGTGACATCGTGGTTTGCACAGCGCCCATGCAACATCCGCGGCGGCGGGGCCGCCCCGGGGCGACGGCATGCATGGCCGAAGCATTCGCCACCCTCAAGCGTGCCCCTGGCCGACACTACGGGCGAAAATCCGTTCAAGGGTCGCCTGCGGGTCCACACAGAGGCCGGTATGAACAGGCGAGGGCTGGATGATGGTGCTGCGTGGGGCGGTAAGCCAGCGGAAGCGCTCGTAGTGCGGTAAGGCTCCAATCGGACCGGCGGCAGCGCCGCCGGCACAGATCAAGGGGATATGCGCCAGTTGCGCCTCGATCAGCTCCAGGTCGAGCGTGGGATCGAGGGCGCGCAGGCGAGCCGTGTCGAGGCGCAGACGCGCCTGGAGAAAGCCGTGCTGCCGGCAGAGGAGCACCACGCCGACGTTGACGTATTCGCCGCGTTCGATCCGTGGTACCACCCGCAGCAGGGCGTACTCAAAGACGCTGGTCGCGGGCATGGATCGCCTCCTCAACAAACAACCGTGGCGGTGCTGCCCGCGTCAGCAGGTATTCGACGTAGGCTGCCCGGTGCTCTTCCAGGCTCCCGAACGTGCTATCACCGACCAGCCAGACATCGGGTACCCCGGCAACCAGACGTTCCACCAGGGCGGGCGTGATCTGGGGCGCCAGCGCGGCATCGGCGGCGCGCAGATCGCCGGCCACGGGGAGCAGCACGTGGTTCCTGATCGCCGCAAAGCGACCACTGGCCCGCGCGCGCCAGTCTTCCCAGGTATGGTGAACAATCAACGCCGCGCCGTGGTCGATCAGGTAGAGCTGGCGATGCCAGAGCAGCAGGTTGGTATTGAGCGCTGTCCGGTCCACATTGGTGACGAAGGCATCGAACCAGACGATGCGCGCTGCCAGCTCGGGAGTGACGCTGGCGGCATTGAGCGCATCGAAGGCCAGAGCGCCCGGTAGAAAGTCCACAGCCAGGTTCAGCCCGCCACTGGCCCTGACGAGATCCTGGATCTCGCTATCGGGCTCGTTCTGCCCCAGGGTCGGGTCAAGATGCGCCAGGACAATCTCGGGCACCGGCAGGCCGAGGGCGCGCCCCAACTCGCCGGCGAGCAATTCGGCGATCAGCGCCTTTGGCCCCTGGCCGGCGCCACGAAACTTGAGCACGTACAACCCGTCGTCATCCGCCTCGACGAGGGCGGGCAACGAGCCGCCCTCGCGCAGCGGCGTGACGTATCGGGTGGCGATAACAGTGCGGAGCATGGGTGCCATGGTTCTTCATTATATCCCCTGTCGGGCGGGCTGAGGTGAACATAGCCCGCCCGCGGGAGGGTTTGGGAGGGCGAAGCCCTCCCAGGAACCAACCCGCCAGCGGGGAGGGTTTGGGAGGGCGAAGCCCTCCCAAGAAAAACCCATGTTCATCTTGTCGTTGTGCGGCGTAGCCGCATGGATGACTGATGTGAACATATGGGGAAACCAGGTTTCCCCATCCCCCTGCCACTGGGGGCGGCAAACCCTCCCGACCGGGAGGGTTTGGACGGCTGACGTGAACATATGGGGAAACCGGGTTTCCCCACGCCCCTCCCGGGCGGGATCTCAGGTGGAGGATTTTTGGGGGAGGGGGTCAGAATCTGGCGTTGTCGAGGGGCGCAGCCCGCCCGCACAAGCAGAAACGCGGTTTCGCTGGCTTCTCCACTCTCCGGCGCGCAGCCCGGCAGCGAACTGCCGCGCGCCGCCCTGGGCCGGGTGCCGCAGCCTGACGTGCGGCACGCCGAGGGTCGTCAGCGCTGCCGCGGCGATACGCCCCAGCGCCACCACCGGCACGCCGGCAAACAGCGCGCAGATCCGGGCCAGCCACGGCAAGCCCAGGGCGATCTCGCTTGCCCGTGGCGGGCGATTGCTTCGCTCCACGCCGGGACGATGCGGGTGCAAGGGGTAGGCGTTCCAGCCTACGGCTGCCAGGCCCAGGGCCTCCAGTTCACGGCAGACGATGGTTGCGGTTGGCTCGGCGCTGATCCGCGCGTCATCTCTGGCCAGGGTCAGGCCCCGCTCGGCGTCGGAGCGGCCCAGCGGCCAGCGTCCCTCCAGCAACAGGCGCTCGCTGGTAAACGGCACCCCCGTGCGCCGGGCGCCGTTGTACCCCGGGGCTTCACCGATCAGCACCAGGTCGGGCGGTTGCTCGAGCGCCGCCTCCAGCGCCAGAGCCAGGTTGCGGCGCCGGGTACGGTTTCCTGGCGGCCCGTCGCCGGCGTACATATTCACGGCATCGCCGGGCGGGCGCAACATCGCCAGATCGGCGATCAGCGCGGCAACTGGCGATGCCGTCACCTCAGGGTCAGGGTTCACTGCGCCTTATACCAATTACCGTTGATGATGCCGCATTGCCTGAAGCGATTTCAGGCGTTGTGCTGCCCAGTGTGGCAATCCACAATCCAAAATCTAAAACCAAAAATGGTATTACGCCTCCCGACGCCGGTACAACTCCTTGCGCTCGACATAGCGCTCCGCCGGCCCGCGAATGCGCGCCGCCTGCTCGGCGCTGAGGGGGCGGATGCTCCCCGGCACGCCCAGCACCAGCGACCCCGGTGGCACCTGCATCCCTTCGGTCACCAGGGCGCGCGCGCCCACAATCGAGCCCCGTCCGATACGCGCGCCATTCAGCACGACCGCGCCGATGCCGATCAGCACTTCGTCTTCGATCACCGCGCCGTGCACGATGGCGCCGTGGCCCAGGGTCACGTAGTCCCCGATAATCACCGGAAACCCCGGATCGCCATGGATAATACACCCGTCCTGGACATTTGAGCAGGCGCCGATCTGGATGGGTACGGTGTCGGCGCGCAGCACACTCATCGGCCAGACGCTGCTCTCCGCGCCGATGGTGATCGTCCCGGCCAGAAAGGTGTTGGGGAAGACATACGCGCTCGGGTGGATGGTAATCTGGTCGATCAAGATGGCTGCGTTTTCGTTCATGGGTTCGCTCGCGTGGTAAATAGTGCATCCGCCATGTTGCATGGACATTGTAAAATAGGAAAATCGGGTTTCCCTACCCCCTCCTGCACCCTCCCGCGCGCGGGCTATGTTCACATCAGGCGCCAGGCGCGGGGCGCACAACGCCGAAATGAACATTGTAATTATTTTTGGGAAGGCGTGGCCCTCCCAAACCCTCCCGGCCGGCGGGCTGTTTCCTGGAAGGGCTACGCCGTCCCAGATCCTCCCCATACGGGAAGGGCCGGCTATCCCCGTGCTCCTCCCGGGCCAGACCCGTCGGCTCTGGTCGTTGAGCCATTGTACTCTCTGGAGACACGTATGCGCAATCTGCTGGTCTGCCTGGGCGAGATTCTGATCGATTTCTTGCCGCTGGAGAGCCACGGCGAACTTACGGGCTTCACGCTGCATCCCGGGGGTGGCCCGTTCAACGTGGCGGTAGGGCTGGCGCGCCTGGGCCAGCCTACCGCATTTGTGGGCAAGCTCGGCGCCGACGTGTTCGGGCGGCGCCTGCGCCGCGCCGTGCGTGCCGAGGGTATTGATGACACCTGGCTCACCGATGCGCCTGCGCCCACCACCCTGGCCTTCGTTTCCCACGAAGACGGCGAGCCGGTCTTCACCTTTTATGGCGCCGGCGCCGCCGACACGCTGCTAACCCCGGCGGACCTGCCGCCAGCGCTGTTCGAGCGTGCCGCCGGGCTGCACTTCGGCGGCATCAGCCTGTTGCGTGGCTCCACGCCTGCGGCGGCGCTGGCCGCCGCCGAGAGGCTACGCGGCCAGGCCCTGGTGTCCCTCGACATCAACGTGCGCCCGCGCTTGATTGACGATCCGGGCGCCTATCGCCTCACACTGGCTCGCGCCATCGCCGCGTGCGACCTGTTGAAACTCAGCGCCGCCGATTGCGCCTGGCTGGCCCCCGGCGAAGACCCGGTTCAGGTTGCCTCCGCTCGCCTCGCAGATGGCCCGGCGCTGGTAGCGCTCACCCGTGGCGGCGCTGGCGTGACCGTCCTGCGGCAGCGCGATGGTCAGGTTGAAACGCTGCACATCCCGGGCTTTTCCGTAGCGGTTGCCGACACCGTTGGCGCGGGCGACAGCTTCAGCGCCGGGTTGCTTGCGGCCCTGGCCGAACGGGCGGCCCTCACGCGAGAAGCGCTGGCGGCGCTGCCCGTGGAAGAACTCACGGCTGTCCTGCGCTTCGCTGCGGCGGTTGCCGCCCTCACCTGCACCCGTCCAGGCGCCGATCCTCCCCGCCGCTCCGAGGTCGCCGCGTTTCTCGCCGTCTAACAACCATTCCATATCACTTCGCTGTAACTCTTGCTCCCATCATGATCGAAGAGAAATCGGTTCGCCGAACGCTCCGGCACGTGAGCGACCGGCGCGGAGTGGCAGTGTGCTGGTGAGCGCCTTCGATCCCGGAAGCACCGCGTCCCCCGGCAGGAACACACGCGTCGCGCAGTGAGTTGGGCCGCGTCGCCAACCAGAGCCACGGCCCTGGAAAGGGTTTCCTATGTCCCTGCCTGCTCCCCGCTTCATCCGGCTTCCCTCTGGCTATGTGGCCTACCGCCGTGCCGGAGTGGGTCCGCCGCTGGTGCTGATCCACGGCTGGGGCGGCTCATCGCGCCACTGGCTCGGCGCCTTTGTGACCTTGAGCGACGAGTACGATGTTATCGCCGTCGATCTACCCGGCTTCGGCGCCTCGCCACCTCCGGGTCTGCCGGCGCGGCTGCGCACGCTGACCACGGTGACCCTCGAACTCATCGAGGCCCTGGAACTTACCGACATCGCTCTGGGCGGCCATTCGCTCGGCGCGGCGGTGGCGCTGCTGGTGGCCACGGCGCGCCCCGACCTGGTCAATCGTCTGATTCTGACCAGCTTCGGCCTGCCCCGCAGCCCGGCTGAGGCGGAACTGATGGGTTTGCTACACGTGCAGTTGATCGTCAGCTCTATGCTCTGGGCGCCCTGGCTGGATCTGTGGGGGATGTGGCAGGCAGCGCTGCGCCCACTGACCCAGGCCGTCATAGTCATCCCACCCGTGCCGCACCTCGTGGCGGGACACGTTGTCCACGACGTCAGCGAGGTTCCCTATCCTGCCCTGGCGGTCGGTGTGGCCGATCTGGTGGCAATGCATGCGCGGGTGGGCCTGGAGGCGGCAACCACCACCGGCGACCCCACGGTGATCGGCGCGTCGCGCACCGTTGCGGCGCCCACGCTGATCATCGGCGGGCGCGAGGATCGCATCTTCCCCCCCGACTCGGCGCGGGCGCTTGCCAGCGCTTTGCCCCGCTCCGGTCTGGTCCTCTTCGACCGTTGCGGGCACGTGCCTATGGCGGAAACGCCGGGACCCTTCTACGGCACAGTTGGCGCGTTCTTGCGTGCATGAGCGTGTATCATGTCAGAAGCCCGGTCGGCTGCGCCGCACAACGCCAGGACGAACGTGGGTTTTTCTTGGGAGGGCGCAGCCCTCCCAAACCTTTCCGGTGGGGAGGGCTTGCCGCCCCCACAGGCAGGGGGAGGGGAAAACCCGGGTTCCCCGTATGTTCACCTCAGTCATCCATGCGGCTGCGCCGCACAACGACACGATGAACATAGGTTTTTCTTGGGAG
>OGCL01001194.1_pt1 | contig 23273 bp, 17 predicted proteins | sample 1570041 | NCBI WGS metagenome assembly OGCL01 (sample SAMN06266162, study PRJEB24511) | hot springs metagenome | isolation source: Hot spring water | place: South Africa: Limpopo | collected 2015-06-22 | reverse complement strand
AGATCATATCTATACTTCCATGGTTTACCAAAGCTTTCAGTGGTATTTTCAAACACTTTAAACTCCTTTTTTAAGTTACAATAATTTTTTTTTTCATGAAATTAAAAAATATTTTAAAAATATATTAAATATTAATATAAATATTATAATTATTATATTATAGATACTGAATATATTTTATTTAAAATTTCATCATTTTTTATTATATTACCTATAATATATAATCTATTATCTGTTATAATAGGTTTAATACCATATATAAGTTCTGGTAAATATGAATATTTTATAAATTCATTTAATGTACCATCTTCATTAATAGTAGACATATAAATAGTAGTATGTATATGATCAAAAATATCAATTCCTCCTAATATAAAAACTTTATTTCCTATTATTATAGCTTGAAAATTAGCTAAAGCTGTTGGTAAAAAATCTTTATGATTCCAATGGTTTATATCTCCATTATCATCTATATTACTGGATTGAATAAAATTAAAAAATTGAAAATTTATTTCTTTTAATTCATTCTCTATTGGTATATGTCCTCCTAATAAATGTATTTTATCTTTAAATATAATTAATTGTGGATAAATTACCATTTTAGGTAAATATTTTTTATAAAAATAATAATTTTTTATCATGCCATTTTTATTTAAAAATAATACCAATGGTTGAGCTGCAATTTTTACATTATAAATTCCAGAAATTAAAATAATCTTATCTTTTATATTTATAGCTTGTGTGCCATATAACTCATTGCATAACGATAAAGACCTATTCCATTTTTTTATATTTCCTTTATCATCTATTGTTCCTATAAGAATATCATTATTATAATAGTTATCATCAATATTACTTTTATTATATCCTCCTATTAAATATAATTTATTCTTAATTAATAATGATTGTCCAATATTTTTTGTGATAGGTAAAGGTATTTCAGATTTCCATTCTGTTAATGTTCCATCTTTATTAATTTCACATGAATATATATTTTTATTAAATTCATATAAATCTATACCAGATAAAATTTCTTTTGTATTATGTCCACCTATTATATGAATTTTATTTTTAATTTTAACAGCTTGAAAATAAGTTAATGATTCTGGAGGAGTCAATTCTTCTCTCCAGTCATTCGAAATATCTTTATTAATAAGATCATACCTATACTTCCATGGTTTACCAAAACTATTACTTTCATTATCAATCATTTCTCAGTCTCCTTTCTTCAAAATTAAAAAATATTTAATAATAAATTAAATACTAATATAACACTATACTTATATTTATTAATTATTATATATATATTTAATTATTTTTATAAATTTGCCTTTATTATTAACCACATTACTGGTAATAAATATAATTGATGTAATAAAGACCAATTCATATAACTTTGTATACTTATAACTAAATCTTCTTTTGCTATAGCTTCCTTCTTAATAAATTTATAAATAAGTAATTCTATATAACTAATAGAATTATAATGATTATTATTTTGTATATAATTATAAAAGTTTTCTGATACTATATAGTAATTATTTATAAATAATTCATGTAATAATGGTTTTGTATAAATATTATTATTTAATACTGTATCTATATTTATTGTAGGCATAAAATAATTTTTAGTATTTTTTATATTATTTAAAATATAATTAGAATCTATTTCAACTGGTGAAGAATTTATATCCATTCTAATATTTGGATTTAATGGATATAATATATAATTTGCTCTAGTATGAAAAATACTTCCTAATCTTGATCTATTTAATAAAGTAGATGTAGTTAAAAATTGATATTGTTTATGTATAGTAGAAATAAGATTAATATTTCTTTTTATTAAAATATCAAATAAACTTGATTGATCTATATATTTATCATTTAAATAATTATGCCTAAATAAAGGATATTCTACTAAATTAGAAGTATCTTCTATAGTAAATATAAAATTTAAAAGTAATGGATCGTATATAGTTTTATCTAATCCAGGTATAGCTATAGTTCCTACTTCTTTTTGAGCAAATGTAGAAAAATAATAATGTTTAGTTTCATTTAAAAGTATTTTTAATCTATCTATTGCTTCTTTTACTTTTGGTATAACTAAAAGATCTCTATTAAAAAAATTTGTATCTTTATTAAAATAATATTCTTGTTGTATTCTTGAATTTAAAGTAGAAATAAGATTTGGATTATCTGATATATAGCTATATAATGAATATGAAATTTCATAAAGAGTATCTTTTCTATAAGTTTTTCTTGTTACTGAAGTTACTAAAAATATAGCATCTTCACCAGAGTCAACTTTAGCTAAAAATATATCTCCAACATTAGGTTTAAAAGTATAAGGAGTTATACTTGAACCAGATATAGTAGTTATACCTGTAGAAGAATCATAATTAGAAGTTAAAGGAGAAGAAACTTGAAGAATAGTATTATTTACTTTATAAAAAGATTGTGTTAAATTTGGAACTGTTGGATCAAAATGTTCTATAGTATTATTTTCATTTAATATCATTCCATAATAATGTACAGTCCATGGATAACCTTCTACATACTTTAATAAACTATTTATTTTTGACTCTGGAATAAGAGAAGTAAAAGTAGATTTAGGTAATTCTGGAATAGCAATAGGAAGAGTATTATTTTCAGTATTTATATTTGAATCTGGTAAAGAAGTTATTAATGGCATTATTTTATTCCTTAAAATATAGATCAAAAAATCCAAAAAAGATTCCCTAACCCTAAAAAAGGGTTAGGGAATTCTTTACAATTATTAAACAGACTTCATATTAACAGTTACTTTATTAATAGCATTAGGTAAACCAGTAACTGTCAGTTTAGTTAATACAGGTAAAGTTACAATATGTAGAAAACGAGGAGTAACAATAAGCTCCTTACTCATTTGACCATCACGTGAAACAGAACCAACAAATGGTACTTCAGGTGAATATAACATATTACCAAAATTTAAAGGATTAATAGCAGTATTACGAGAAGCATCAAAAACACCAAAACTAATAAAAATTCTACCAGCTACACGAGAATCAAGAGTTGAAACAACTTTAACATCAAAAGACTCACCAAGAGTACGGAGATCACCGTCAGCTTGTAGATAGTTAGCAATAACAGGATCAGTACCAACAATTATAACAGGTTTATAAGCCTGATTACCAGTCATTACAAGAGCAGCAGCTTTGTATTCTGATTCACGATACATTTCATTTGCATAGAAACGAATCTTTTCAACTAAAGCTGCACGAATATCTTTAATACGTTCATGTGATTTTAAACTATCAACAACATTAGTAAGATTTAATGTTTCTGAAAAATAAGTAGGTTTAACATAAAAATGACCAATAGCAGAAATTTCAGGAAGATTACCATTAGTATCTGCTACAGCCTTATAAGAAGATAATGAAACATCAGTCTTAAGTAAGGTACTTACAGCTTCATTACTTGCACGAATACCAGTAGCAGTAATTAAAGTTTGTAAAGCAACGTTTTCATCGCTACCAGTAGTAATATTAACAGGCATAATAACACTCATTGGAGAGCGATAAAGAGTAGGAATAATTCGATATTCAACTTGTGAATCAAAAAGCTGACCACGTTGACGAATATTACTATTTGCACGATAAGCTATAATAGTATAACCAATCATTTCAGCAGAAGCTAATTTAGCAGCTAAAGAATTAAATACAGCACCAGTAACTAACATATTAGTATTAGTACGAAGAGTTACTAATGAAGTAGTACCTCTATTTATAATTAAATCACCACGATCTAAAGAAACAGTTCCAGATACATTAAAAGATATTCTAGCTCTATGAGTAGCAAGTTCAGTTAAAACAGTTAAAGCACTACCAGAAACAGTAACAGTAGAAGAATCAAGTACTATAGAATCACTATCAAAATTTAAAATCATATTACGATAATTGCCTTGAGGAGCATATGTAAAAGTAGCAGAAGGAATATCTTCTACATTAACTCTAATTATATCAGTATTAGCACCTTGTGTAACTCTTAAATAAACACTTTCAAGTTTAATATAAGTATCAAGATTATCTGAAGGACCCATAATACCACTATTTAATAATTCATTAGTTTGGCTAATACCAATAAGATCAATCTTATTACCAGGTTTTAAAGCACTAGTAGTAACAGAAATATTATTACTTAAAGTTACAGACCAAGAAGGAACACTAGATGAACTAGCAAATAATTCACTATTATCATCTGAACCACCACCTGTACGTAATACAGGAATAACACGAGTTAATTCATTTTTAAGAATTTCAGGATCAGTATAAGCACGAATAATATTTTTACGACCATATTGAGCTAGGCTACCAGTTACTGAACGTTTAAAATCATTATAAACATAAAAAAGTTTAGCAGAAATAGTAGCACCAACTTCGGTAGGATTAATTACAATGGTTGGAAAGAAAGTTTCACCAAAATCATCTTGGCGTGAAGCTAAAAGATTATAAACAATAGAGAACATTTGAGCATTACGATTTTCACGCTCATCATAAGCTTCAAGAGCAATAGATGGACGATCAGTAAAACCATCTATAACAGATATATTTGAAACAACAGCATTATTGTTATTATTACGAATTTTAGCAGTTATAAAAGATTTAACATTAGTTCCAACCATACCACCAATAGTAGCAGCTTCTAATTGATAATTTTCAAGAGTAATACCAAAATCAGAAGCAATAGTTTTAATAGTTGACTCAAGATTATTATAAATATTAGTAACAAGTTGTTGTTCGTTTGAACCTAAAGATTCAGTTGCAACAACTAATTTACCAATATTTTCATCATTAAAAGAACGAGAAGTAGCTACTTCAATAAACTTCTCTGAAAGACGAGAAATAGGGTCAGCTGAAATAGCATAACCAGAAGAAAGTAGTTTATTTAAGCCCATTGTTAACTCCTAACAAAATTAAAAAGATTTCTTAAAGGTCTAATTTAGACCTTAATAAAGTAAAATAATTTTCATTTAATTTAAAATTTAAATAAAGTTTACTATAAAAATAATTAATTTTACTTAAAGAATTTAAGTAACGAAGTATACTTAGAATAAATTCTGAAAATTTATCCTTACACTTCGTTATAGTTGCTAAAAAGCTTTCACTTACAATAATTAAAATCGTATTGTTAGTAAAAGCTATTAGATCATAAGATTTCTTCTCTAAATCAGCTTCAAAAATTCTTGAAGTTAAATAACTTTTTACTTTTTCTTTAATAAACTTTTTTTCTGTATCAGTTAGATTTTCTATATAATCAAATTCAGGATTTTTATAACCTTTTTCTAAACTAAATAAAAAATTATTAATATAATTATTTAAATAACGAATATAATTATAAGTTATATATGAAACTTTATCATTAGAATTATAAAATAACTTATAAATTTCTTCATTTGAAAACTCTAATTCTTTTAAAGAATTGTATGTTAGTTCATCAATAAAATAAATATTCATAAAAGTATTTGAATTATATGCCTTTGACATAAAAAAAGTCATATTAATATTCCTTATATTTTAGTAATCAAAGAATTTTTAATTAGAAGAAATGGTAAAAGAAATTCCTAATACTCTTAATTGATCTCTTATAATATTTAATTGAGAAGTAGATATATTTTCTAAAGTAATTGTATAAGTATTTGCTGAAGAAACTTCTATACTTGTTGGTATAATCCAGGTATTTGCTATTATTATTTTTTTATTTTTATATAAAAATAAATAATAAGTATAATTAGTATAATTAGAAGAAGTACCTTCAGGAAGATAAGGAAATATTTGTTTTTGATAAAGTTCTATATTTGCAAATTTTAAAGCTATATTATAATCTAAAATAGAGATTAATTTAGCATTTCTAAATAAAGTTCCTATAACTGAATTTGGATATAATGAAAAATTATAATAATTATTTATTTGCATTATAGACATATTTAATTTCCTTTATAGAATATTAAGTTCCAAAAAATCTTATAGAATAGATTTAATCAATTTTTAAATTTCCTGATATTATTATTCCCTTTTTTCTTTTTATAGAAGTTTCATAAAAAGGAGAAATATAGCCATATCTAAAAATATATGCTTTTCTTATCTTTCTTAATTTTTCTATAGTTGAAGATGTAAATATTTCTATTTTTAATTTTTTAGCTTTTTTAATTAATTCCTTTATTTCTATATTATCAATAAGAAGATCATCAATAAAAATTACTGGATTATAACCTTGATTTTTTACTCTTTCAATCTCTTCTAGCATTTTAATACCTTATTAAACTAATTATAAAAAAAAATCCTCATTTTATTTATATTTTTAGTTTTTTATAATTTCCTCATATACCTTAAATAAAATATTATGTTCTTTAGAATTTTTTACACATATTTTTTAGTATTTTTTAAATTTTATATAAAATATTGTATTTTTATTAGATTTTTATAAAAAAATATAAATGTTTTTTTTGGTATTTTTTATATAAAGTCCTTATTTTATTGAAATCTTCTAAAAAATACCTCAAACAAAATATTATGTTTTTTCATAGTTTTTTACACATGACAAATGTTTTGGTTAAAACAAACAAATTTTATAACCAGAATGTAACATTAGTTACATATATGTAACACTAGTTACATATATAAAAATATAAAAATAAAATTAAACTACCAAAATGTAACATTAACTATAAAAAAAATAAAATTAAACTACCAAGATGTAACATTAACTATAAAAAAATAAAAAAATTATAAATTTATATACTTTTAACTTTTAGTTACCTCTAGGAATTATTCCTAGAGGTAACTGACTATCTATTCTTTTCTTAAAGCTAAAATAGAATTAAACATAATTGTTCTCATAATATAAATATCAGAATCTTTATAATTATTGTTTATATTACTATTAAAGGAAAAAGAAGAAATTAAAGAATTTCTTTCTAAATAAGAATAAAGATTAAAGAAATCATTATACATAAAGGAGAAAAAAGAATTATATAAATATGGATCTTTTTTTATTAAAGAAATAATAGAAGATAATATAGATAAATCATCTATTTGAATAAAATGATTAAATGTAAGTAAAAGAGATTTATAGTAGTTAGAAATATTTACATTTAAATTTGAAATTTCATTTTTAAGGTAACTATGTAACTTTATAAATTCTTCTAAAAAAATAAGAAATATAGTAGTATTAGAAAACAATCTATTTAATACATTTTCATTTAAAGAAGAAATATCTACTAAAAATGAAAGTGTTACTCTAGTAGTTTTTACTAAAGATAAATCTTTTTTAGAGGAAAGATTTAAATTAGAATCTAAAGTAAGAATATTATTATCAAAATGAATATCATCTTGATAAAGACCTAAATAAAGAAAGGATTGATATGGTTGAGTTATATAATTTCTTTCAGTAGTTTGTATAAAATTTAAAATAGGTTCTGTAAATGTATATGGTTCTAAATTTCTTAAATTAAATAAAAATCTTTTATTTGTTTCATCTATAGTAGTTAAAAAAGAATAAATAATCATATAACCATCATGACCTGATGTAATATTAAATTCATCATAAATAGGAACATTTTTAGGAAATTTTATATCTATACGATTTTCTAATTGTCTATGAGCTTCAAATATAGATAAATTATAAGTACCAAAATTAGTATAATTAATATTCTTTTTATATTCTTCTTTTGTATTTAATTTAAGTTCTTCTATATGTTTTAAATATTTAGAAGGAATTAATTTATTACAAATAGTTACAGGATATTTTAATATAAAAAATTTAGGTAAGTCTAAAGAAAGATTATAATTAAAGGTAATTGTATAATTATTATTTTCATTATCTATTTCTATCTTTTCTGGAATAGAGTTTATATCAAATGTTCCTATTATTCTTATTTGTTTTTCATATATAGCTAAAGATGCATTTTCTTTATTTGTGGTATCTGTTAAAGGAAATACTCTCTTTGTTGAATGTTCTCTAAAATAATCTTCTAATGACTGAGGAAATAATCTAGATTTTAAATCATAAATATCAGAAATAAAATCTTCTACTTCTGTAGGAATAAGTATATTATAATCTAATTCATGAATATTTATATTTCTCATTTTTGAAATATTTACTCTTAAGATATCTCTTATTCTATTTGCTTCTGCCTTTGAAGGAGATATATAAGAAAAAGAAAGAGTAATATTTGTTTTTATATAAAGAGGATGTATATAGGTATTTATATCATTATCTATAAATATAGGATAAGATAAATTTTCATATGGAGTTAATGAAGTAACTTCATCTTCATCATAATCTTCTTCTATTTTTGCTATTATACGTCTTTTAAACACAGTTGTAGGTTTATTTAAATTATTTAAATTTGTAGTATTTGATGTATTATCAGTTAGTGTAGTTTCTATATCTTTATGAATTACTATTAAAGAATTATATGGAATATTTATAGAATCTACTATATCTCTTATAAGTTTAAAATAAATATTTTGTTTTATAGTTTTAAATGTACTTGGTATGGGTATAACAAATATAGGCATAATTAAAAAATCTTAAAAAATGAAGTCAAAAAATCCTCCTGAGAAAAAAGAATTCTCAGGAGGATTTTTATTTAAAATTCTTTTATTGAATTATAAATATATTTAATTAATTCATATCTTATTTTTGTATAAATAGTTAAATGATTAGATATAAGAATTTTAACTATTTCTCCTATAGAATTCATATAACTAATATAAAATAAAGCTATTTTATCTAATAATTTTATTTTTTCTTGTATTTCTTCTTCAGATATATTAGATAATTGAGAATTATTATTTTTTTCATCAGAAGAATAAAAATTATCTCTACCTATTGTTTTAAGAAATACATTTAAATCATTAAATAAAAAACTTTCATTACTTTCATTAATATCTTCTTTAAATTCTTTAAGCTTTTCTATAAATACATCTATATTACTAATATATTCAAATTTTTCATTTTCTTTAATAAAAATAATAGAATATTTTTTTGTTTCTTCACGTTTTAAATTAGCATTTACTTCAAAAAGTATAGTATTATCTTTAGATTCATATCTATTAAAATCAAATCTAACTTTAGATTTATCTTTATTAAATTCATTTAAACTTTCTTTAAAAAATTTTACTAAATTTTCTTCATTGGAAGTAGATTTACCAAATGAATTAACTAATATCTTTTTCTTATTACTAATTACTTTTTCAGCTTCTTTAATTATATCATTTATAATATCTTGATGTTTATCTAAATCTTTACTTATACTATCTAATTTTAAATCTTTTTTCATATCTTTATGAAATTTATATAAATCTTCTATTTCTGATTTTTTAGTTAAAGTTTTTATTTCTTTTTTAACATGTGTATTTTCTTCATATTTTATACCTACAATAACTTTAGAATTATTAGTACCTAAATACATATTTAAATAACAAGGCATTTCTATTTCATCTTGATTTTCTAACATTTTATAAATTTGTATAGTTTCAGTTTCATTATCAAAGCTAGAACTTGATAATTTATTTATAAAATTATCATATACATCTAAAGGTAAATCATCATTTATATCTGAATTAATTTTAAAAATATTATTTGTTAAAATTGATATAATTCCATTAGTTAATATATTAACTTTTTCTTTATTTATATCTTCTATTTCATTTAATCTATTATTTTTATTTATATTAATAATTTTACTTAATGATTCATTTAAATTAATAATCTCTTTAACTAAATTTCTTATTTTATATTTACCATTAGTAAGTAAATAAATCTTATCTATACTAGTAGTTTCTTCATTAGCTAAATATACAGGAAGTTTAGATTCTATTATTTTTGATTCTATTTCTGAATTATCTTTTATTTTTTTTATTTTATTTTCTATTAATTCTTCATATTCTTCAAGAGTAAGATTTAAACTAAGTATTCTTCTATAGAAATAATTAATTTTTTTAAAAAATTCTTTAAAAAATTTCTTTATTTTTTCCCATATGGTAATTAACCAATCTTTAAAACCTTCTAATGTAATAAGTTTACAAGTTTCAAACGCATAATCATTATTAAAATCTTCTAATGAAGGTAATTTAGCTTTTATATTTAAATTTTTTAATGTAGATTCTATAAGTATATTAATTTGCTCCATAGAAGCTATAAATTCTCTTTTAGAGCCTTTATTTTTTAAAAATAGAGTAGAAGTATTATTTACTTCATAAAAAGCGTTAGAAAGCGTTTTAAAGCCTTCTAAAGTATATTCTAAACTATCAGAAAGATTTTCTATATTTTCAATTTCAAAATCTATTTTAGAGTCTAAAGTATTTTCTTCTTTATTTTCAGTAGATATTATAATATCATCTAAAACAGAAAAAAGTTTTGTCATATTAATATTCCTTAGGTAAATAAGACCAAATTATGATTTTAGATTTTAAAAAAAGAAATTTTTTAGTATAAAAAAAGGAAAATAAAAATGCAAATAGAAAGACCAGAAATTCAATATTTAAAAGCTTTAAATACTATTTATACAAAAGGTTATGATATAAAAAATAAAAGAACAAATACTATATGTAGAACTTATATAAATATTGATTTAATTTATGATTGTAGAACAGATAAATTACCTTTAATAACAACAAGAAAAGTTCCTAATCCAAAAATAGCTATAGCTGAATTATTAGGTTATATAAGAGGTTATACATCGGCAAAACAATTTAGAGAATTAGGTACAAAGACATGGGATGCAAATGCAAATTCAAATACTTCCTGGTTAAATAATGTAAATAGAAAAGGAGAAGATGATTTAGGATTAATTTATGGAGCAATAGCTAAAAATTGGCCTATTTATAAATCAAATAAATCTTTAAATTTATTTAAAAAAGTTTATTATAATATTAAATGTGGAATAGACGATAGAGGTGAAATAATTACATTTTGGAATCCAGGAATATTTAATTATGGTTGTTTAAGACCATGTATGTATGAATATCAATTTAGTTTATTAGAAAATAAATTATTTCTAAATTCTACTCAAAGATCAGCTGATTGGTGTTTAGGTACAGTTGCAAATATGATACAAGTTTATTTATTTCTTAAACTTATGGCTCAAATTACAAATAAAGAACCTATGTACGCTTTTCATAAAAATGTAAATTGTCATATTTATGAAAATCAATTATCATTAGTTCCTATTCAATTAAATAGAACTATATTAAAAGAACCTACTATAGAAATAAATCCAGATATTAAAACATTAAAAGATTTAGAAACTTGGGTAACTTTAGATGATTTTAAAATTACATATGATGAATATCATGAATCTATAAAATATCCTTTTTCAGTCTAAAAAAACCTTTTATATTTTTATAATTATAAAGATTATTTTAGATAATTATAATTTATTTTTTCTTTAGAAATAGTAAAAAATATATAACCAGAAGGAAATTAATCCTTCTGGTTATATTTAAATTTATTTAAAGTATTTTAAACTTAAAACACTATAATCAATTACTACTTCACAAGCATCTGTTACATTTTCATAGAAATTTTTATTTACTTGACTAAATGTTTTAAAAAATTCTTTAGCCATATTTAATCTAACTTTAACTTTATTTAATAATATCTTCTTTAATTTATTTAATCTAGAATCATTTAATTCTTCTCCATATTTATCTATATCTTTTATAATTATATTTACATTATCTATAGTTTTGTAAAAATTATCTATAATATCACTAATTTGTTTAAAATTATTTTCAGCTATTTCAAGTAAGTTATTTACTTTATGAATAAACTTAAGTAAAGTTTCTTTAAATGATAATTCTACTCCTTCAGGAATTTCACTATATTCATCTGTTTCTATTTCTAAATTATCTTCACTAATTATTTTTACTTCTTTAATATAAATACCTTTTGGTAATTTTTTATTTTTTGTTTGTTCTAATACTGATTTTATTGTTTCTAAAAAATCTAAAAATTCTTTTTTAATAATTTCATATTCTTCAGAAGTATTTTTATCAGATTCAGAAATATTTGAATTTAATTCTATTACTTTATCTATTTCTTTATTTTTAGTATTTTGTTCTTTTTCTTGATTACTTATAATTTCTGATAAACTTTTTATTTCCTCTTTATTTTCTTTTTTTTCTTTATTAGCATCTGTAAAAGGAATATTACCTTTAATACCAAATTTTTTATTTTCTTTTTCCTGTCTAGTTGCTTTATTACTTTCTATATTTTTCTTAAGTTTATTTAAATCTAAAATAATATTTTTTTCTAATATATCTCTTTTAGAAAAATTAGAAGCTTTAGTTTTAATTTCATCTATACTTTTTATTAACTTTTCTACATTATTTAAAACTTCTTCTATTAATCTATTATCTATTTCTTTACCAAATGGTAATTTTTTTGCTAAAGAACCAGGTACTTTATCTAAATATCTTTTTTCAGAATTTAAATCCTTATCTGTTTCTTTTAATACTTCTTCTAAATTTTTAAGTTTATTTTTTATTCTTCCTATTTTAGTAAAATATTTAACAAAAAAAGCCTTTATCTTTTCATAAATAGTTTTAAATATTTCTTTTATTTTTTCCCATATATTACTTATAATTCCTTCTAAAGATACTTCTAAATTATAATTCATATTCTCTAAAGAAATATTTTTTATAGGAATATCTAAATTTAAAGAAATAGATTTTAAATATTCATTATAAATAAAATAATTAGAAGAAATATTATCTTTATTTTCTAAAGTTAATATATTAGCTTCTACATTAATTAAACTATTTAATGCTTTAGAATATTGTGTAAATTGTTTAAAATCAGAATCTAAAGTATTTAAAAATTCAGTAGAAATAGAATTTAAAACAGTATTAGAAGCTACAGAATCATAATAAGAAAAAAGTTTTACCATAATAATTATTTCCTAAAAATAGAATCAAAAAATCTATTTAAAGGTTACTCCTAGGAATTCCTAGGAGTAACCTTATGATTTAGTTTAATAAGTCTTATAATTCTTTAAACAAACATTAACATACTTAATAACACCTTTAACATAAGCACTAAAAGCACTTTTATATTTAAGTTCTATACTAGGACCTTTAGATAAAATAAGGTTATAGGCACGTAAATTAGATTTATAAATTTTTTGCCCTATAATAACATTTTTTTCAATTTCTGCATCAATAGCTTTCATTGAGTTATTAACATCTCTAGCTCTTTGTTCAGCTCTATCACGATATTTAATAGCCTCTTTAACTAACTCTAAAGCACCATTAACTAATTCTTTAAGTTTATCTTTATTAGCAATATCAAGATAAACTTCTGTATCGGTAGGAGTAACTTCATTAATCTCTTCATCTAAATCAAGTCTATAATATGAAGTAACACCTGATTTACCAGCATTTTCATTTTCTATTTTAAAAATCCATTTATAATATTTACTACCTGGTAAAGGACTATTTTCAGAACCAAAAGTTATTTCTAATTTACTATCTTTACCAAATGATCCACGAGCACTATCAACAATTCTTCTTATTTCCCTAAGTGAAGCAGCATTAATTGTCTCTTCATATATTTTAAACTTATTAGTTATTTCATCTTTAGCAGCATCAAGAGTTGCCTTAAAAGTATTAATAGTATCAACACTTAAATCTTTCTTAGTAATAGGAAAAATACTTAATAAAGAACCTGGTACTTTTACTTGATCATGAGAAGGATAGCCTTTAACAGTAGAAATTTTTTCCTTTAATGAAATAAGAGATTTCTGCATATTGTTCAATGCAGAAAAATACTTATTCCAGAATTCAACAACCTTACTCCATAATTTCTTTAAAGCAGCCTTAATACGTTCCCAAAGGTTCTTTAAAAACTCACTCACACCTTCTAAAGCTATTTTAGTATTAGCCTTACGACTTGATGCTGATTGGAAATTTTCAACAGCATATAAAGGATAAATAGTCTTTGAATTTGCTCCTATACGAGCACAAATAGCTTCCACTGCTATACGAATAGCTTCAGCTGCTACTGGATTAAGACCATCATTTTCAGCTGCTTTTTCAACTACTTCTTCAACTTCTTCAAGTTGATCAGCAGCTTCTACACCTTCTACAATAGCATCTGAATTTTCAGTAATTTCATTAATATCAGCTTCAGTCTCAAGTTGGTCATTAGCTACTTCACCTTCTTCAGGTGAAGTTTCAAACTCAACTGTTTGACTATCTAATTCAGCTTCTTCAAGAGCAAATAATTTTGCCATTTTTCTATTAACTCCTTATTAAGTTAGACACACACGTGTGGTCCTAATATTTAGAACCAAAATATTTTTAGGTTACTCCTAGGAATTCCTAGGAGTAACCTTATAATTTAATTTTTTAATTCTATTACTTTATTTATAATTACTAAACTTTGTAAAATAAAATTACTTATTATATTAATATTTACATTTACTATTTCAAATAAAATTTTAAATTTAATAAAATTTTTAACTTTATTATCTATATCTAATTCTGTTAATTTTTTAAATTTATTTTGTTCTATATCAAATATTAAAGCTTTTACTTCTTCTAATAATTTATTTAAATTAGTATTTAATATATTTAAAGTATCAATATTACTTGTAAATTTAACTAATAAAATATTTAATTTCTCTATATAATTATTTATATCTTTATCTTTATTTATAAAAATTGCATTTAGATTATAAAGATCTTCCATTTTGAGTATTTTTACTATATAATAATTATAATCATTTAAATTTACTTTAGAAAAATTACTATATGTATCTATATAAACTTTTACTATATTAAATCCAGGTAACATTTTACTATATACTAAATCACTATTCTCTCTCTTAAATTCATTTCCAGTAAATATATTAGATAAATCATTAAAATCATTTTTTAATATAGCAGTAACTATATTATTACTATTTTCTAAATATTTAATAAGTATATTGGAAATTTCTATAAGATTTGAGTTATTTGTTATTAATATATTACCTAAAATATCAAAATCATTAACTATTAAATTTGTAAAATGAAATTTTTTATTTTTAATTAAAGAAGTTAAAATAGTTAATTTTTCATTTAAATTTTTAGCTGTAATAGTAAATGAAGAAATTACTTGATCATTTTTTTGTTTATAAAAATCTAATGTATTAATAAAATTATTTAAAGATTTTATTATATCTTCTTTTATAAAAACTACAGGTTGTTCTTCTAAAGATAATTTAGTTTTTATATTAAAATCTTCTAAAGAAAGAGTATATTTAGCATAAGAATGTGAAATAGGAGTAAAAATATTTTCTAAAGTTATTTTTTTAGATTTTGTTTTAAATTTTTCTTTAGTTATTTCTTTTTTATCTTCTTTATTTTTAGATTTAAATTCTTCTTTATCTTCTGTACCTATAATAGATTTTAAAGAATCCTTACTATCTGAAATCTTACTTAAATCACTTTCTTCATTTTCTTCTTCTTTTTCTTTATTTTCTTTTAAATTATCTTTTTCTTTATCATTTTCTTCATTATCTTTCTCTTCTATGTCTTCTTCATTATCTTTATCTTCTATGTTTTCTTTATTTTCTTCTTTTTCAGATTTTTCAGCAGAAGATTCATCATTTTTTTCTTCTTTCTTATCTTCTATTTCTTCATCTTCTTCATTAAACTTTGATTCTTCTTTATTTTCTTCTATTACTTTTTTATTTATATTTTTTTCTATTTCACTTTCTAATTTCTTTTTTTGTTCTAAAATATCTGCTGTTAAAGATAAAGGATTTTCTTCTTTTTTAGTATTTTCTATAAGTTTATCTAATATTAACATATTAGATTTAGAAATATTTTCTTTATTATCTTCTTCAAAAGCAAAAAGCTTTACCATTTTTTTAAAATCCTTTAGAAAAAATAAATAAAAATTCAAAAAATTTCTATCTAGTAAATAATTCAGTAGAAACCTCCTATAAGGAGGTTTCTACTGAAAAATAATAATTAATTAACTATTATATCTACAAAAATATATTTAAAAAATGTTTCAAAAGCTTCTTTATTTACTATTAATTTACTTAATATATTTTCCCAATTTTCTATAACATGAAACTTATTACCTTTTTCTATTTTTTTAATATTTTCTAAAATTTTATCTTTTGTTAAATTATTATTTAAATTAAATTTAATATTTGAAGGAATTACATAATAATTAGCATGTTTTTCTATAAAATTATCTTCTACTAAGTCAAAACAGAAAGAAATAGAAATAGGAGATAAATGTTTATTTGTCATTTGTAATTTAATAAATTCTATAAAACTTATATTCTTAAATATATCTGTAGTAATATTTACTAATGAGATAAGATTATCAAAATTTTTATTTTCTAAGTATTTTTTATAAGCATTATTTATAATAGAAGAAGTATAAACTTCATTTTCTTTAAAAAAATCTAATATTTCACTATTTATAACATTACCTTGAGTTCTATTAAATAAATCTTTAATAAAATTATATTCTTTAGAAGCAATATTAAAATAAGAATTTGCTGGAACTAAAAAACCAGTTGTTAAAAGAATATAGTTCATTTTTAATCCTCTAAATCTTTTTCAATATCATAGATAGTTTTATCTATTGAAGTAATTCTATTTTGAATAGCCTCAATTTCTTTTTCTAAATTAATATCAGTATTACCTTGTTCTTTAAGAAGTTTTAAATGCATATATCTTAATTCTAAAAGTTTTTTTTGATCTTTAAGTTTATGATATCTATTTGCAGTCCACTGTGCAAAAATTAATCTTATAGAATAAATTGGACTTCCAATAAAGTTATATGGTAAATTATTAAATATATCTATTTTATTTGATTCATAAAGTTTTACAATATTTTCTACTTCTTCTTTAGGAATATTTATTTTTTCTAAATTTTCTAAACTTTCTTTAAATTTAGATTGTTCTTCTCCATATACTCCAATTAATCTACTAAATATCCAAATATTTTTTTCTATAAATTCTTTTTGTTTTTTATTTAAATAATATTCTTTTTCAAATTCAAATTTAGCATTTTCAGCTTCATTTACATATAAATAATTAATGAAATCTAAAGCAAAACGAGTAATAAAACAATAATGAGAAACACATCTTAATAAATTTGCTTTATAAGCTGTTAAAGCTTGACTAATTACTACATCATTTAATGCTTCATCTAATTCTTTATAAATAAATTCACCATTTATTTTAACATTTTTAAATAAAGTAATCATATCTGACGATAAAATTTTATTTATAGTAAGTTTAGTTTTAAGTTTAGATTTATTTAACTCAGAATAAAATTCTTTAATAATATTTTTATTTAATGAAGAAGAAAATCCTGAAGTTTTTTCAATATTTTCTAATTCTTCTAATTTAATAAAAGAATTAAAAATAGTAGGAATATATTCTAAAGAAGTTTCTAAATCCTCTAAAGAATCATCTTTAGAAAAAGAAGGTAAAAGTTTATTTATAAAATAAGAAATATTTAATTTCATTTTTTATTTCCTTAAAAAGATTTAAATTAGAATTTCAAAGGATTTTTAAAAAAACAACCAGAAGGAATATATTCCTTCTGGTTATTTCTAAATTTTATTAAAAAGTAGGAGCTGATCCTAATTGCAATACTTTTAAAATATCCATAATATTATTATTGTCTTTATTTGTCATTGATTTAAAACTATCAAAATCAGTTTGACTAAATGAATCAGTATCTCTTATAAAAATACTTACTCTATTCCATTCTCTATCTATAACTACAATCATCATTGCATTTATATTATCAAATACAATATTTCTTGTAGATTCATTAGTTAATTTACCACCAATTTGTTTTTGAATAAACTGTTCATCTTCTTCTGAAATTATATAAATAGAAGAAATACCAGCTAAAGAAATATTTCCTGATAAAGCACTAAAAATTCTTGAATTATTCATTCTTTTTATTAGTTGATTATAAAATCCAGTAGGATCTTTTATCATAGATTTTTTTTGAGCTTTTATAATATCAGAACAAAGAATAAAATCTTTAATAAAATCTATTCTTCCTATTAAAGCATCTTTTAATCTACTACTAAATGTAATATTTTCTTTATTATTACTAATAATAGATTGTATAATTTCACCAGGTATAATCATTATATCAAGTTTTACAGCTACTGGAATAGATATTTCAGTAAATTCTTTTCTATTTTCTCCAGGTACTTTAAATACAATATTTAAAATTTTACCTACACCATGACCAAGATTTTCAAATGTTTCAAGTTTTTTTATAGAGGTAGAAAGAACACCTTCTTCTCCATCTAATTCTTTATCAAATATACTTTCTAATGCTATTTTAGATTTATTTAACATTGGAAGTTTATATTTAGTATTTTCTAATGATAAAGTTTTATAATTTTCATAAGCATTATATCCAGAAGCAAGAAATGTTTTTATATCTCTATCTGGATTTGTTTTATCAAGAATTTTTAAAATTCTTACATCTACTAATTGAGCTGATAAAATAGAAACTGCTTGTAAATAATAAGCAGAATAAATATTTAAAATACCATGTAAAATATTAGTTAGTTCTTTAGTTCCTGATAAAGAAGAAGACATTAAGGTAATAGGTTTAATTTGAGCAATTTTACCTACATCTGATAAAGAAACTGGTTCACCTACAGTACCTTTATATGTAACAATTGCATTACGAATAGTTTCGATAAAGGTAGAAGCATTATTTGCCATCTTTTATTTCCTTTTTAAAAATAATACTAAATTTTCAAAGGATTTTTCTTTTTTTAGTAACAAATGCTCTGAATAAAGAATAATTTAAAGAGGAAAATATGGCAAATGATGAGATGATTATAAATTCAAGTATAGATCAAATATTTGAAAATTTACCTATAGGTTCTATTACTAAATCTATAGGTAATAATCTATATGGTATTAACTTTAGACAAACTCCATCTTTTATTCCAAGAGCAAAAGAACATTATGGTTTTACATTTTTTACAAGACCACAGTTAAATTTAACTAGACCAAATATTTCTAATTTTAGAACTTTTTATAGTTTACTATCAAGATCTACTATGAGTTATCAAAGTTATGTAAGAGCAATGTTAGATCCTAGATTATCTTTAAATGGAAATAAAGTAAGTTCTTTTGTAGATAATGAAAATCCCTTTATTCCTATTTTAACAAATTCATTAGTTTCTTTGTCTGGTTTTCCTGATTTAACTGTACCTACTTATACATCAGATACTGGTTCTTATGGTCAAGAATTAAGTTTTGTAGATGGTACAGTAAATCATTATGAAAGTTATGATATAGATGCAACATTTGCAAATTATAAAGGTAATCCTTTAATTTATATGTTTTATATATGGATAAGATATCAAACATTAGTATTTGAAGGAATATTAACTCCCTATATGGATTTATTAGTTGAAAATGAAATAGATTATAATACTAGAATTTATAGAATAGTTTTAGATTCTAAAAAAACATATGTAATGCATATTGCTGCTACAGGTGCAAGTTTTCCTATAAATGTTCCTACTGGAAATATATTTGATTATAATATAGATACACCTTTAAATACTAAAAATAGTGAAATTAATATTCGTTTTAGATGTATGGGATTTTTAGCATTTGAAGATATATTAAAATTAGAATTTAATAAAACAATAGCTATATTTAATCCTCATATGAGAATAATACTTAAACATGATTTAAATGAAAAAGAATCTCAAATAAAAAGAGATGATCCAACTATTGTATATAGAATAAAAGGTTCTAAATATGTAAAAATTCCTAGAATATTAGCTTTAAATTCTGATTCTTCAATAGAAAATAATAGTTTTTATAATATTAATTTTAGAGCAATTCCATATATAAATTTAGCTACAAATGAATTAGAATGGTTTATTGATGAAACTTTATTTAATAAAAAACAACAAGAAAAAATGAAAGAGATAATTGAAACTCAAGAATCTCAAAGTACTGATTTTGACATGGTAGACTAAGGAAAAAAATATGCCAAATATACAACCTTCAAAAGCATTTTCAATAGAAAAAGAATTATTAAATTTAGAATTATATAAATATCATCCAAATGGTATATTAAATATCTCTTTTAATAGACTTATTGATATGTTAGATGGAAAAGTGGATATAGTTGATCCGTCAAATCCATTTACATATCTATTAGAAACAAGTTGTTTAAATACAGCTTTTGCTATTCAAGAACATACTTTATTAATGAGAAAATTATATTCAAGATTAGCAAATAATTATAATGATTTATTTTTACATATGTCAGATTTTGATTATTTAGGTATATATGCTGAACCAGCTTATGGTTATGCAATTTTTAATATATTGTTAAACGATTTTGAAACAAAAGCTAAATATGATTCTATACAAAATGAATATGTTCTTAAATTACCAAGACATCTAAAAATTACTATTGATAACTATATATTTACATTACCTTCAGCAATTATAATTCGAAAAGCAGAAAATGGTATATTTGATGTAAAATTTGAAAATCAAGATTTTAATAATATTTTTCCAGTAGAAACTAATTATATAGATTTTTATATAAAAAAAATAAATGCTGAAGAAACATATATTATTTTTAAAGTTAAATTACCAGAAATAGATATAGAAGCAATAGAAATTCCTTTAGAAAAATCTAAATTATTTAAAAATACTCTTACTTATAACCCAAGTAGAGATTTTTATTTTTTTAGAGCTTTCTATAAAAAGAATAATGAATGGAAAGAAATGTTAGTTACTCATACAGAAGAAGTTTATGATATTTATAATCCTACATGTATAATAAAGGTAAATACAACTGAACATACTATAGATTATTTTATTCCATCTATTTATTTAAATTCAAATCAAATAGAAACAAAAGTTAAATTTCTTATTTACACTACAAATGGACCTATAAATGTAGATTTTAATAATTATACTATAGGATCATTTAATAGTGAATATAATTCAATATTTCCTGAGATAGAATTAGATGATGCTACTGAACCTTTACATTTAATTACAAAAGTTATTTATTTAACTGATAAAGTAATAGGTGGTAAAAGTAGTCTTGATTTTAACTCACTAAAAAATGCTATAATAGATAATAGCATAGGTGATAGAAAATTACCTATTACAAATAAACAATTAGAATTTTTTATAGAACAAAATAATTTTAAACTTATTAAAGATGTAGATATTGTAACAAATAGAATATTTTTATTATCTACTCAATTACCATCTGCATTAACTCGTTATCCAGTAACAAGACTAAATTTTGATCTAATAGAATATAAAACTACTATAAATAAATTAAAATCAAATGGAAATAATATTATAGATATAAATTCATTTGCAACTATTATTCCTGAAAATACTATTTTTGAATTAAAAGAAAATGAATTAAAAATATTATCAGGAGTAGAACAAACTAATCTTTTTTCTTTATCAGATGTAATTTTAGTAAATGAATTAAATAATAAAAAATATCTTTCTACTTTTTATCATTATATACTTACTACTTATGATAATAAAGTAGAATTAAGAGCTTATGACTTAAATAGTGCAAAAATATCAAATATAAATTTTAAAGAATTTAATTCGACAACAAAAGTAGGTATAAATACTTCAACTATAGCTATAGCAAAAACAACAAATGGATATACTATAAATGTATTAACTAATTTAAAAAAATATATAAATACTATAAATGAAACAAATATTAAACCCTATTTAGTTTATACAGATATTAATGGATCAAGATACTATTTAGAAGGTAATTTATTTACTACTATAAATGAAAATCCAGTATATAGATTTTTATTAGATACAAAATACTTTATAGATAATGAAAATAAAATTTATATAACTAATTTTAGAGATGTAAATAATAATCTAATTACTATAGGAATACAATTAGATTCTAAATTAGAAATTATTTATGTAAGTAATATAATACCTCCTAATTTTATACCTTCAAATATTGATAATTATATTTATGGAAGTTATATATCAGTAAATAAATGTGCAGTTACATTAGAAGAAATTAAAGTAAAATTTGCAGATTATTTAGAATATTTGGATACAAGAGTTCATACTTCAGTTGGAAATCAATCATATAAAGTATATACTCAAAATGTTCCATTAAGATATATGTTTAATGTTTATGATTCTAATAATAATATTATTCATTATGCAAATGAAATAGTTTTAGATAATAATGGTAATCCTATTATTCAACATTCTGCAGGTGAAATAGAATATGATGAAAATGGTAATCCTATACCATTACCTATACAAGATTATAATATTTATTTAAATCTTCTTTTTATAGATTATAAAGCAATAGTAGCAAATACAGAAGATATTATGAATTATAAAAAATATTTAAGAAATTTTCTTACTGAAAAAATAGTTAATAATGCTAAAAATATACAAAATATACTTTTAGAAAATACAGTTGCATTTGTAACAGTACCTAAAAATATAGAAAATGTAATTGTAAAATCATCTAATAGAATAGTTTCTATTTCTTCTTTACAAAATATAAATATAGATTTATATGTAAATGAGAATATTTATAATGATAATATTATTCGTGAAAATATAGAATATACTATTATTAAAGAAATAGATGATTATTTATTTAATAGAATAAAATTAAGTAAAAGTGAATTACATGATATATTATATAATAAATTAAAGGAATATGTAAAAAATATTAATATTAGAAATTTTACAGAATTAGATGCTGAATATTTAGAAATTATAAATAATAATGGAAATATAGTATTAAATAAAATATTAACATTAGAAAATAATAAATATAATCTTAAAGAAGATGTAACTATTAGATTTATAAAAATTTAGAATATCCAATAGGAGGAATAATCCTCCTATTGGATAAATCAATATTTTATAAAACTTATAAAATTAGTTTTATCATATGTAATTAAATTAGGTAATCCAAAATTATTAGGATTAGTAGGTAAATATGTTCCATCATAATAAGGTGAATAATCATTTAAACCACCTAGTATAGGAGCTGTATAAACAGTGGAAGTATAACTATTACCATTATGTCCACCTAATAAATATACTCTATTTTTAGTAACTATAGCTGGTGAAAAACCTAATAGTCCAGGTAAAGATGTTCCTGTAGTCCAAGTACCTAATGTACCATCATTATTTATAGGAGCTGTATAAACAGTAGAA
>OGCL01001193.1_pt1 | contig 23273 bp, 23 predicted proteins | sample 1570041 | NCBI WGS metagenome assembly OGCL01 (sample SAMN06266162, study PRJEB24511) | hot springs metagenome | isolation source: Hot spring water | place: South Africa: Limpopo | collected 2015-06-22 | reverse complement strand
AAAACAAAAAATCGTAAAATTTGACACCTATGGATGTTTATATACAATATTTAACAGGCAATATAATCCTTCTTACTTAAACCCAAAATTGCACAATATGTTATGGACTAGTGCATTTTATAAACTTTAATTAAAATAATAAAAAATCATAATTTAATTTAAAAATAATTATGCAAAAAATAATTATTCTTGATTCTATTCGCTCTATGCAAAATGTAGGAGTAATTTTTAGAAACGCTGATTGATCTGGATTTGAAAAAATCATACTTACCTGATATACTCCTACTCCACCAAGACAAGATATATGTAAAACTGCTCTTTGAGCAGAAAATACAATTGATTGGGAATATTATGAGGATATAATGGAGATTTTGCAAAAATTAAAAAAAGATTGATTTAAGATTTTTGCTGTTGAATTAACTAAAGAAGCGATTGATTATAAAACACTTTTTTGAAAAAAAATTGATAAAATATGTTTAGTTGTGTGAAATGAAGTTTTTTGAGTTAATAAAAAAGTTTTGGATTTTTGTGATAAACATATTATAATACCGATGGTTTGAAAAAAAAATTCCTTAAATGTTTCAGTTGCTGCTTGAATTGTTATGTATGCTTTGGTAAATTAATTTTTAGTTTTATGAAAAAAATATTTTTGATTGTAAGTATTTTATTTTTAATTAACTTTGAAGTTTATTCTTCTTGACTTTTAACATTAGATGATTTTAAAACTCAAGTTTCAAAGTACAATTCAAATAATACTTATTTTTGTCAAGATTGAACTAAAAATTGTTTAGAAAAATCTTGAATTAGCTTAGAAAAAGCTTTGGAAGTTTTGTTTATAAATTCTTGAATTTATTGAACTAAAGATAATAATCAAATTATGAATTTGATTTCATTATGAGAAATAAATAAAGATTTATCAAAAGATGTTTCGCCAAAAAATCTTGATGGAAGTGTGAATTATTATTATTGATTTATAAAAAAAGCTTTAGAAATAAATTATTCTGAAATAGATATTTATTGAGAAGAAAAGAAATATTTTTTAGTAAAACTAGATTCAAATGGAAATCTAAACACTAAAAAATATTTAACGACAGAAGAATTTGAAAATATTTTATATATTTTTAAAAAATTAAAACCAAGTTTAAATATTGATACTTTAGAAAAAGAAATCATTTTAAATAATTTAGAAGAAAATATAGATACAGATTGAGATGGAGTCTTTGATAATTTAGATAAATGTTTGATAATTTCTTGAGATAAAAATAATTTTGGATGTCCTATTTTAAATAAAAAATGTTTAAAAAATAGTGAAATAAATACTTGTAAAAGTTGATATATTTGTAGTGAAAAATGATTTTGTGAGGTAGATAATACTAAAAAAAATGAATGTATTTATCCACAAAATGGTTCTTCTATTTTTTGAAATGTTATCTGTAATAGTTGTCCTTGTGATTATAAAATAGATTTTTTATCAACTTTGAGAAAGTGTGATATAGTTTTACCTGCAATAGTTTCACCTGACTGAAGCGAAATTTATTCAAAATGAACTCCTTATCAAATACCTTATGAATAAAAAAGTTAGTTCAGAAATTGAACTAACTTTTTTAACACTCCATTTTATCTTTCTCCATACACTCATCCCAAATCTTTTTTTGACTATCATAATAAAAAATTGGTATAACAACTAAAGTTAAAATAGAACTTACAAATAATCATCAAATAATTGACCAAGCTAGTCCAGACCAAACTGGATCTCAAATAATAGTTGCAGCTCAAAAAACAGTTGTGAGAGAAGTAAGTATAATTGGAGCAAATCTAGTATATCAAGCTTTGAGTAATGCTTGAGAAATTCATATTCCATTTTTCTTTAAAACATTTATATAATCAATCAAAATAATAGCATTTCAAACAACTATTCATCATAAAGCTATTATTCATATCATAGAAGTTGCTGAAAAATATTCATTGTTAATTAGATATAATAGTGTAAAAATAGGGAATACTCAAAAGAAACTTAATAAAAAGGTTATCATAATTATCCCAGCTATTCAAAAACTTGCAAATTGTCAAACAAGTAAAAAATAAATTGCAAAAAGTGAAATTCACATAGCTATTCATAAATCTCTAAAAGTATCAATAGTCAGCTCCCATTCTCATCCCCATTCTAAAATATATTCTTTTCAGTCATTAATTCACAAAAGTTTTATGTAATAAGGACTCCAAGAAATTAATTTGTAATCATTTCATAAAAAGTCATTACTTAAAAATATTTTGAATAATTTTATAACAGGATAAATTAAGCTTTCATTTCACATCTCAGCATAAATAATATTTGAAACCTGTCTTTTGTCAGTTCTTATTATTGGACTTACAAAAGTGTGATTTATATTTGCAATACTATCAAGAGATATTTTTTTTCACTCTACATTTGTAAAGCTGATATTTTTTATATCTTCAATTTTAGTTTTTTGCTCTTTTTTTACTCATAATATTATAGAACTTGTATCAAAACTATTTATATTTTTTACTATTCAAATATTTACATCATTATAAATAATTCATAAAGTATTTATAATTTGGTAAGTAGAAATACCAGCTTTTGATGCAGAATTATTATCAACATTAATTTCTATTTTTTGGTAAGTCGTATCAAAACTCCATCATAAATCCTCTAATGAGTATTTTTCAGAAATTTTTTCTATTTCTTTGTATGTTTTAAAAGTAAAATTATCAATATTTTCTTTTTCTGCGGTTCCTTTTACTTTTAAAAGAAATGTTGATTCTACTGGTGGACCTGGAGGATCTTCTAATAATTTTATTTTTATATCTGGATATTTTTCTAACATATAATTTCTAAAATCATCTCTTATTTTTATAGTATAATCTTCTGATGTAATTCTTTTTTTCCCAAACTTTTTCTTATATTCATCTTTATTTATAAAATTTACTCTTGCTGAAAGTTGGTTTTCAAAAACTCTTTGTGATCATCATCTAAATAAGTTTGAAAAATCTCACATAAAAGCTTCTCAAATACTACTTGTTATATTATCAATTATTTTTAAATTTTCTGGAGTTTTGTATAATAAATAATCTTTAAAATATGAATCAATTTCAAGCATTTTTTCATAAGTAGTTCATCTTGGTGCATCTATCCAAACATAAATTTGATTTTGATTTGATTTTGGAAGCATTCTAGCTTTAAAAATAGATAAAGATATTGGTACTAAAATTATTAATACAAGTGAAATCCAAAAACTAAATTTAAAAATTTTTCTTTTTTTATTTGCTTTTTTATCATCTGATAAAAATTTTTGCATAAAATTTAGATAAATTTTTCTTATATCATATTTTTTTTCTATCATTTTTATTTCAGTATCTTTTTGAGTTATATCTTTTGCAAATAAATAACTTAACCAAGGATTTATTGTTATAGAAATTAATAAAGATAAAGTTAATGCAATAATTGCATATTTTGGAATTGGTCACATATATTCTCACATCATTTCAGTTACAGCAAACATTGCTCAAAATGCAAGTAATCTAGTAATAGTTGCCATAATCACTCAAGTTCAAACTTCCTGAGTTCCTTCCAAAATTGCTTGAAGTTTAGTTTTTTTATTTTGTATTCTTTCTTTTAAATGACGAGAAATATTTTCAACAACAACAGTTGAATTATCTACAATCATTCATAAAACCAAAATCAATGCAAAAAGAGTAATTTTATTTATATTATCTCAAATTAAAATAGCAATAAAAAAAACAAGTCCCAAACTTAAAGGAATAGAAAATGCAGTATTAAATGCATCTTTGAAACCTAAATAGAAAGCTAAAACAAAAAAAACTATTATAATAGATTGAAATAAATTTCATAAAAGCAAATTTGTAGCATCTTTGGCTGTTTTTCATTCATTTTGAATAATTTTTAATTCTATGTCATTTGGTAATTTTAAAGAATTTATTTTATCTTTTATAGAATCAGTTATTTTTACAGCATTTGTTCATTGTTTTTTCCCAAATCACAACAAAATACTATTTTTGTTATTATAAACTATATTTGATTTTATATCTTTTATTCCATATCAAATTTCAGCAATATCTTTTAAATATAATTCGTTTCAGTTTATATTTGAAATAACTATATTTTCTAAATCAGAAATATTTTCAATTTTTCATTTTACTTCTAAAAAAATATTTTCTCAGGAAGTATTTATATTTCAAGAAGGAGAGTTAAGATTGTATTTTTTAAGTACTTCATACACTTGTAAAATATCTGTATTTTTAGCTTTTATTTTATCTAAATCTAAACTTATATAAATATCTTTTTTCAATCATCCAACTATTTCCATAGTAGTTATATTTTCTAATTTTTTTACTTCTTCTTTTATAACATTTGCTATTTGACGAAGATAGATTTGAGTATCAACTTCATTTAATTTATTTCAAATATAATTAATTGCATAAGTGATTTGAACTAATTCTTCAGGGTTTATAGTTTTTATTATAGGAGTTCAAATTTCATATGGTTTTGTAGTTAAATTTTCATTTATTTTTTGAGTAATTCTTATCTTTGCATCTTCATTATTTATTCATACTTTAAATTTTGCCATTATTCAAGCCATATTATCGTATGAATATCAATAAACTTCATCAATTCATTCTATTTCCATAAGTAAATTTTCCACTGGAGTTATGATATTTTTATTTACTTCTTGGGCATTTAATCAATAAGAAGGAATTTGAATAGAAAAAGCAGGAACTATAATAGTTGGATTGAATTGTTTTGGCAAAGTAAAATAACTAGCTATACCAACTATCAAACTTACAAAAACTAAAACAAAAGTGAATTTAGAGTTTTTTATAAAAAATTCAGCAATATTTTTAAACATATTATTTTTTTTATTTATATAAAATTTCTCAATCATAAATATTTTCTTTTCATTTTGTGATAATTATTTCTCAAACTTGCAATCAATTTATTTGAGAAAAATTATTTGATTTATATATAATTTCTATTTTTTTAAAAATAGCTTTATTATCTTTTATCGTATAAACTCAAGGAATAAGGTATTTTTCTAAAATAGCACTATTTGGAATAATAATTCAATTATTTTCATTTTTTATATTGAAATAAACTTTTGTATAACTTCAAATTTTTATATCATCATTTTTTGGAATTTGTATTTCTACAATAGTTTTTTTTGTAATTAAATCTTTTGATGGATGAATATTTTTTACAGTTCATTTTATCAAATTTGAAATTCAATCTATTTCTATATTTACATGTTCTCATATAGAAATATTTTTTTCAATTTCTTCTCATACAAGTACTTCAACTTTTAATTTTTTATAAGAACTTATTTGATATATAGGAGTTCATCATCAAATAACTTGTCATAAATCTACATATTTTTTTGTAATAATTCCATCAAAATTTGCATAAACTTTGGAGTTTTCAATCATAATTCATGAAGTGTTTTTTCAAGCTTTTACTTGGGAAATTTGTGTATTTATCTCATCAATACTTGCTTTCATTTTTTTATTTAATGCTTCAATTGCTAAATTTGTTTCGTGTAATTGAGATTCTAGGATTTCTTTTTGTTTTTTTGCTTGTAATAAAGAAGCTCATATTTGAGTATTGCTTGAGTTTGATTGAGCTTTGTAATTATTTAGAGTTTCTTGTAAAATCTTTAATTGATTTTCAGCATTAATAACTTGTTTTTCTAACATATCTAAAGTTGATTTTTTTTCATTTTCAAAACTATTAATCATATCTATACTTCATTTTAGTCAAATTATATAATTTCCACTTACAGTTAAAATAAGACTTTGATTTTTTGTTTGAAATTCAGTAGTTTTTTGTTTGAAATCATTTATAGTTGATTGAGGAAGATAAGTATTTTCTACAGAATTTTCCATAACTTTATAAGAAATATTTAAAAAATTTGTTACTTTATTATTAAAAAGTTCGTATGCTATATTTAAATATTGTAAAGTGTATTGTTTTTCATTATTAGCAGAAAAATTTTTTAAATTTTCAAAATCTTTTATTATTTCTCATAATAAAATTTCTCCTTGAGTTTTAAATTTAGAATCTTTTGCTGATAAATATATTTCAAAATTATCGTTTTTATTTTTATTTTTTTGTGTTACTCAATAAATATTATCATAAAAATCTATTACATTATTTCATAAAATAATGGCATTATTGATAGCATTATTTGAATTTGTGTACATATCAATTTCTTTTTGTTTTAGTGTAGTTTTAGTATTTTCTAGATTTAACAATGCAATATCAAGTCAATTTTGAGCTTGAATAATTTGATTCTCAACTGTTTTTATTTGTGATTGAGTAATAAGTTCAGTATCAATTACTCAAGAAGTTGTGTTTTCTATGTTTATTTGAGAAATTTCTATAGATTTTTTTAGTTGGTTTATTTTTTCTTGGTTTGATTGTATTTGTTTTTGATAACTTTCTATAGTTGAATTCTTTAGATTTTCTAGTGAGTTTATTATTTCTACATTTGAAGAAAAATTTGAACTTGCTTCGCTAGAATCCACTTGAGCAATAAGTTCTCAAGATTTTACACTATCTCAAATGTTTTTGTTTAGTAAAATAACTTTTCATCAAATTTTTGGTCAAATATTCACCTCGTTTTCACTTTGAACATATCAAACATAATTTTGACTCATTTCTATACTTCAAGTTGCAACACTTTGAGTTTCAAATATTTTTTTTGTTTGGATTTCTTCTTTTTTACACGAAAACAAAAATATAGAAGAAAAAGTAATTATAAATATTATTTTTTTCATAGATTATTTGTTAAAAATTAATTTTAAAGATTTTATTATTTCAAGTATTTTTGTATCAGCTATTTTATAAAAAACTTCTTTTCCAGATTTTTTGCTTTCTAAAATTCACTCAAGTTTCATTTTTCCTAAATATTGAGAAATTTGTGATTGAGAAAGATTAGAGCATTTCATAATTTCACTTACATTTTTTTCTTCATCTCACAAAAAACATAAAATAGCAATTTTATCTTTATTAGAAAAGTTTTTCATAATTTCTGCTATTTTTTGCGCATTATCTAAAGATGTATTCATAATTTATATATTATTATATTATAATATGTTAATATATTATTGAAAAAATTTTTAAAGTCAAATAAATTTTATTAAAATTATACAAAATTTCTTAAACACACATAGTATGCAAAATTTATAAAATTTCATAAATATCTAGTGTAATAAAATAATTTAGTGTAATAAAATAATTTAAAAATTACAAAAAAGCAATTAAAAACAAAAGAGTAAGAATTTTAACTTCTTACTTTTTTGTTTTTGCAAAAAATCGCAAAATTTGACACCTATGAATGTTTATATACAATATTTAACAAGTCAATACTTAATCCTTCTTACTTAAATCCAAAATTGCACAATATGTTATGGACTAACTAGTGTAATTGAAGTGTCCGAAAAAATCAGATATTTGAAACTGGAATCATAAAAAATCTAGCGAAAAATTTTTCGCTAGATTTTTAGATATCTTTATTTCTTATAACATCTTCTTGCATTTTTTTTAGTTCATTTTCTATTTCAGTTTCTATTTCTTTTGTGATGATAATTCGCTTTAAAGATAATTTCTTTTTTGTTTTATCTTTTTGAGTTTTATAAGAATTTATAATTATTTCTAATATAGGTAAAATATATAGTACAAGTGCAATAGTAAGTAAAATTGCTAAGAATAATATTGATAACTCTACTATAGAAAAATTTCAGATATTTTTTACACTTTCAAAAATTTCATCAAAACTTCTGTATTTGTAATCTATATTTATATTAGACATATTAAAAATTTAAAAAAATTATTCTTTAACTAATTCTCAAATAACAATCATTCTATTTAAAGTAGTTCAAATAGGCCAACAAGTCATTAAACTTATTTCAGAGATTCAATTATCTCTTTTTAAGATAGAAACATCCCCTGGTTTTATGATTTTTTTCTCTTTTATTTTATATGTATATTTTTTTTGTCAATAATAAGCTATGACTTCATCTCAAAAAACTACATTATCTAAAAGTGCAAAAACATCGTTGTATTTTCATTCAAGCCAAGGAAAATTTGATGAATGCCCGAAAATAAAACTATTTCATAATTCTCCAGGTCTAGCACTTCAAGGATATCTAACAATTCAATTCACAAGCTCTTTCATAAACACATCTTCTAATTCTTTTACATTTTTAACAGTTTTATTTTGCACTTCTATTAAAGGAATATTTTTTCAAATTTTTGGTATAACTATTCTGTTATCATAAGGAACTATTTCTATATTCATATCAATATTATCTGTCAAACTTTTATTTACTAACTTATCCATAGAATGATAAGTTGTATTTTTTGCTAATGGAATTTTTTCTTCAATTATCTCTTTGATTTCTTCTTGTTTTGTAGTTTCTCCAGAAGAAGTTTTTATTATATTTGCTTCTAAAACTGAAGCTAGCATAGCTTTTCTATTTTGTTCTAATCATTCAGGATTTAGATAACTTCTAGCTATTTCTATGTAAGCACTATAATTTGTTGCAATTAGTAATATGGCAAATATCAAACTAGAAGTTGCAAAGTATTTTATAACAAAAAAAATATTTGCAAAAAAAGTAGAGGTAAAATTTGTATTTTTTTCTTCTGGTAGAGAATAAATAATCTCATTTTCTATAATTTCTTTTTCTTGAGATTTTTCAAATATCTTAAGCACATCATTATTTTCTATGAATTCAATTTTTGTTTGAATTTCAATTTTATCCTCTAAGATTTCACTTTTTAATATATCTTCATTTCAAATATTGTTTTGTATTTCAAACAATTCTAAAATATCTGTGTTTTTATTTTCCATATTTTGTTTTAATAATATTTGTTTTTGTATTTATGAGTTAATTTTAACATAATTTTTTTTTAAATGCAAAAAATAAATAAGTAAAAATTTTTGACAAAACAAAAAAAAGATTATAAGTAATTTCTTGCAAACATTATTTTATAATTTTTTTGTTTTATGGTGAATTTATTTTCTTGAAGTGAAGTTAGTTCTATAAAAACTATAAATGTTTTATGAAAAGAAATTTCAAGTTTTTCTAAAAAGACAATAGCTATACTTGGTTTTTCAGCTATTTTACAAACTACATCAGTTTTAGCACAAGAACAAAATACTACACAACTTAAATTTTCTACAACTATTGATTCTTTACAACAACAAATTCAAGAAAAATTAAAAATTGTAAAAGCTTTATCAGGTGATAGTGTTTCAGCTTTTATGCTTAGAGAATTTTGAATTTTGGATTGATGGAATATGCTTATAGAAAAATGAACTTGAAAAAGAGTAATTGATCCTAGAAAAGATTTAATAGCTTGAAAATATTATATTTTGGCAAGAAATGAACAAGAAGTTCAAAAACTTATTTCAATGTTTCAAAAAAAATCACAAACTCAAATTATAAAACAGAAAAAACCAAGATATGAAAAAAGACAAGTAGTAGAACTAGAAAAACAAAAAAGTTTTTTAGATAATTTAGAAGATATTTATGAATATTATATAGGTTCAATAGGTTTTATAGAAAGTAGAGGAAATTATAAAGCGGATAATTCTAAAAAAGCTACTGAATTATGAGTGAGGAAATGATTACATGCAAAATGAATGTATCAGTTAACAAATGAAAGTTTAGCAAGTTTTTGAATAAAAACACCAGAAGAAGTAAAAAAATTTAAAAAATCACCTTCTTGGCAAGAAGAAATAATGAGGAAATATACTGAAAGAAATTATAATTATATTTTTAAAATACCTGAAGTAGTGAAGTTACTTGAAGAATGACTTCATCCTTCTCAAGCTTTAGCTGTAGCACATCATAGATGACCAGGTTGATTAGAATTGGTGGCAAAATACGCTGTAAAAAAAGAAAATCCACTTGTAGCTTTTTATAATAAACTTAAAAAAATTAAAGCAGATTATTTTGATAAAACAACTTATGCTTATGTAATGGAAGTTTGAACAAAATATAATGAACTTACTTGAGAAGATGTTTTTTCAGCTTTAAGATTGGCTAGTTCAAAGCATAAATCTACTACTACAGTAATTTTAGCTAAAAATGAAGAAACAAAAAAAGTTTCTATACAAGATAATTCTAGTCAAAAAACAGAAACTCGAACAAAATTAGAAACACAAGAGTTGAAAATGTCAGAAGAATTATCTACAATTCCAGAAACTTCTATACCAAAATATTTTCCAACTATAGCTTCAAATGATGAAAGTTTTATATCTACTGAAAATACTGATGTAGTAATTTCAAAAGTAAAAGCAGATGTAGTTAAACAAGTAGTACTTATAGAACAATCTCCAAAAATAGATATATAACATTTATAAAAACTTATTATAAGAAAGAATTATTATCAAAAATTACTCAAATGAATTTTCCAAATTTAAGCCAAGATGTAAAAGCTAGATTGATAGATAAATTATCACAAGTAGATGATTTAGAGCTTATTATCAAAGACAAATTGATTATCATATAAATATTATTAAAACTTCAGCAAATGATTTAGAAGTGTAAAAATCAAAAAGAATTTTACCAGGATTAAAAAAATTATTAAATGATATTTCAAAGTTATTTTAGCTTTGAATGATGAGAAAATGCAAGAAAGAAAAAGAGTTTAAATAAAATGATGGGTAAATCCATCATTTATTTTATAATTTTTTTGATTTTATACAGAAATTATGATAAAATCATAACAAATTTATATTTATAAAATAAAATTATGACAGAAATACAACAAAAAATAATTCAAAACTTGAAACAGAGCAGAAAAAATTTAAAGATATGTTAATGAAATATTTATAAAATAACACAATAGAAGCAGAAGAAGCTACGAATTTACTTAAAAATTTTGATTTAGAAAAAAGAGAAATTATTTCAATTTCAGAAGAACAATTAAAAGATTTAAAATCTCAATTTTGAGAAGAGTTTGAAATACAAAATTTTAAAAAATATCTAGAAGATTTATCAAAATATTATCTTGATATTAAAAAACCAGATAAAGAACTTTTATATTATTGATTAAATGATTTTGCAGATTATAAAGATTGAAAAGAAAATGGTGTTGAAGAACTAGATGTTTCTTGAAGTAATTTATATGTAAAATATGTTTGAGATGATGTTATAATAACATGACAAAATAATTCAATTTTTTTGTATAAAAAGTATCAAAAACTGATTTTGAAAATTTTGTAAAAAATTATGATTCTAGAGAGTCAAAAAGAGTTTTAGAAGAAATATGATTTACTTGATGAATGACTTTGGGGTGAGTTTTGGCTTTTTCTATAAGGGTTTGAATTGGATTTTACTTTGAGTTTTATGAACTTGAATTTGAGCTTTTAAATGATTTCAGCTTTATAAAAGTTATAATTTATCTTCAAACGAAGCTTTAGAAGTTTTAAAAGAAAACAAAGATAATCCTGAAATAGTGAAAAGTTATTATTTTTATCACAAATTTGATATATAATTTGATATAAAGATTGAATTTTCCAAACTATTGACGGGGAAAAAATATCTAAAAACGAAATCTTTTTTAAAGAAGAATTCTTTAATGATACTGAAATTGAAAAATACCAACTTTTAAGATGACTTAAAGAAAAATGATATTCTCCAAAATTTTTAAGTGAATGAAAATATGAACTTGATATGCATTGAATTGGTGATAATAGTCCTTTAAGTTTTGAAAAAGGAAATATAAAATTTTCAACAAATTATTTTGAAAATTGAAAAGAATTTGAATTTAGTGATGTAAAAATAGCTTTTGAAAAAATACAAAAAATAAATGAATATTTAGAATTACAATCAAAAATAAAAAATGCCAATTCGAATTATGAATTAAATTTTGATTTTTTGAGTAATATTTCAAAAGAAGAAAAAAATTTGGAAAAATTAAAACAATGAATTTTTAAATAATTTATTCTTGATAATACTAAAAAATTTATTTATATTAAAAATTTTAAAATATAAAAAATAATTTTTTATTAAACTTAGTTTGCAAGTTTTGGTTTTTTAAATATTATAACAAAAATTATTAGCAAACGATATTATTTATGGCAAAAATTTATGAAAAAAGTTCTGGAGGAATAGTTTATCGAAAGTTAAACAATAAAGTAGAAGTACTCTTACTTGAATGGAAAAATTCAAAATGACAAATAGAATTTGTTATTCCAAAATGACATATGGAAGAAGGCGAAACTGCAAGTCAAACAGCTCTTAGAGAAACATCAGAAGAAACTTGACTTTATACAAAAGATTTAGAAATAATTAAGTTTATTACTAAATTAAATTACACTTTTACAGCTTGATATTTGGAAGATAATCCTCTTATAGATAAGGATGTCTATTTGTTTTTAATAAAGTATAAGTGAGAAAAAAATCCAGTTCCACAAAGAGAAGAAAGATTTGTTTGATATAAATGGGTATGAGTAGATGATGTAAAAAATTTAGATGTAAAATTTGATTTAGCATGAATTGTAGCTAAAAATAGAACTTATTTTATTTAGAATAATATTATAAAAATATGATAGAAATATATAAAAAAAATAGTTTAATAAATATAAAAAACTCTGACAATGTAATTGTTAATGTAGATATAGAAAAAAAAGAAGTTTCTATAGGAGATTATTTGGTGGATTTTCCCGGAGAATATGAAAAATCATGAATTTTACTTGAAGTAAAAGAATATGAAAATAAATTATTTTATAGTTTTTTGATAGAATGAAAAGTAATTTTTGTTTTATTTTATGATGATTTTGATCAAAAAGAAGAAATTATGACATTTTTTTGAAATATAGATATTTTACTTATTGTTTGAAGTAAAAATGCTACAAAAGTAGTAGAAAATATTGAAGCGAGAGTTGTTATACCATTTTGAGAATGAAAAGATATATTTTTACATACTATTTCTCAACATAAAGAAGAAATTGAAGTTTTTAAACTAAAATGAGATATGTGAGATGAAAACACTGAATTTGTAAATTTAAAATAATAAAAAAATGTAGAAATTCTATATTTTTTTATTATTTTAATTTCCCAACAATTATTTCATTTTTTTTCACTTTTCCTGAAATTACTTCAAAATTTTTGTTAGTTACTTCTATATAATTCTCTGTCCATCATTTAAAAATTCCATCTTTTACACTCTCAACTAAAACCTCAAAAGTTCTTCAAACTTGAGATTTTATAAAATCAATTCTAACATTCTTTGCAACTTCTAGAAGTTTTGTAATTCTTTCTTTTTTAGTTTTTTCTGGGATTTGATTTGGAAAAAAACTTGCAGGAACTGTTTCTCAAAAATTGTGTGCTGAAAAAGGAAAACCATGTACTTTTGTTATTCAATAATTTTTTACCAAGTCTAATGTTTGCAAAAAATCACTTTCAGTTTCTGTAGGAAATCCAACTATTAAATCAGCTCAAATACTGATTGGTACTCAATCTTCTCTTTTGATTTCTTTAGTTTTTTTAAGTAAATTTTTTATATATTCACTATCATAATGCCTTTTCATAAGTTTTAGAATATTAGAACTTCATGATTGTATAGAAAAATGAAAATGGGGAAGTATTCTTTTATTTTGAAATATTTTTAAAACTTTATCATCTACAAACTCAGGACCTAAAGAACTGATTTTAATTCTTGGAATTTCTGTTTTCTTTAAAATATATTCTAAAATTTCTGATAGTTTTGATTCTTTATAATCGTTTGTATTTTCTTTTCACCAAGCTCAAAGATTTACTCAAGTTAAAACTATTTCTTTTCATCATTTCATTTCAAAATCAACAATTTCTTGAACTATATCTTCGCGACTTCTATAAAAATGTTTTCATCTTTTTATAACTGTTAAACAAAAAGTACAAAAACTATCACATCATCATTGGATTAAAAGAAATTTTTTTGTAGTTAGATTTAGTTTTGGGAGTTTATTTAAACTTTTTCTAAACTTCTTTCATTGAGAGGGGAATAAAGTAGGTGGAGTTTCTGGTAATATTTCAATTTTATTTTTAAATTCTTTTAATTCACTATAAATTTCAAAAAAGTTTTCTTGTCATTTTCAATCTTTAAAAGCTCAACATCAACTTATATAAATTTTTTCATTATTTTTTAGTTCAGTAATTTCAGTTTTTACAAACTTTATCCATTTCTTTTTTGCTTGATCTGTTACGACGCAACTAGCAATAAAGACTCCAGATTTATTTTGCATGTATTTAGAGTTTAACCAAGCATCAGTATAATATTTATTTACTTTACATCAAAAAACTTTATATTTCATATTTTGTTATATTTTTCCCTTGATACAAATGAGAGGTTAGGAAGTGTTATTTTCTAAAACTCTCTAAAATTTCATGAGCTATATCTTTTCAACCAAGTCAAAAAGCAAGTCATCAAGCAAGAGCCAGCATAGAAATAAATCAAATCAAAATAGTATTTATGATAAACATACTAACTATTTGAGTATAATCTAAAAATACCATTAAAGTAAAAAATAGTATGATTATCCTAGCTCCAGAAGCTATAATTTTTGAAGTTTTTTCACGAGTGATATTTAAAGCATGATAAACAACATCATAAACAAAATTTGCAAATTTTATACCAAAAAATCATATCAAAACTCAAACAAATAAATTTGGTAGGTAGTTAGTTAAATCACGTAAAAATTGCTCTACTTCTGTTATTCAAATGTAACTAATTGATATTCTAAAAAATATTATAAGTAAATAATAGCTTATAGCTTTTGAAACTACATCATCAACTTTTATTTTATCTGTAAAACGGATTTTTTTGAGCTTATTTTTTGATTTTTTCTCATCGTCATCTAAATTTTCTTCATCAAAACTTACTTTCAGTTTATCAACTAATTGATTTAGTTTAAATTTTTTAAAAATAAACATCAAAAATAAATAAAGTATTCTTGATATGATTATTCAAACTAAAATTATTATTAAAGCTCAAATGATTTTTGGTCATAAAATTTCTATTTTTGTTATTAAATTATCATAAATAATATTAAAAGATTTTTCTATATTAGAAATCATAATTTTAAAAGTTAAGAACATTTAACAACTACATCAAGAGGTACAATTTCCAGAACAACCATATCATTCAGAGCTTCATCATCAAACTATTGAAATAAACATAGATTTTAGCTCATCTATTTCAGGAATAATTCATTCAAAAATCATATCTTTAAATTCTATTGATTCTTCTTCTATTATTAAAGCTGGCTCTTTGGAAATATTAAGCTCATTTTTTAAATTCTTATCATTTGTAATTTCAGTAGTTATAAAATCATTAAGTCAAAGCTCATCTATAGCAAAAATCACTTTTTCTAAAAGAGTATTTGTATCAGTATTATTTCCGTATATTTTAATTTTCATTTAAATCTAAATAAATAATAAAAACATCACAAGTCGTGATGTTTTTATTATATGAAAAATTAAGTTTAGTCAAAATTTATATTTGTTCAAAATTTATATTTGTTCAAAATCTTTGTATAATCAAACATCCCTCATTTTTAGTATACTTTCATCAAAATAATACTCTTTTTTAGAGTGTGGAAATCTTATTTTTATAAGTTTGCTTTCAAAATATTTATATAATCATAAAGCAAGTATTTTTTCATTATTTATTTCATCTCAAGTTAATTCAAAATTATCTTCAATAAATCATAAATCTAATAAATCCTTAAATAATTCCTTATAATAAGTTTCTTTATTTTTATTTTTCTTTTTTAAATTTTCTTCAATATGCTCAAAAAAATCATTTACATAATTAATTATATCTATTTTTCTTATAGGAATTCAAAGACGGGTTAATTCTCTAAATCTTTTTAAATAATCATATATAGTTTGAAAAGAAATTCATTGTTCATTATCATGTCATCCAACTACAAATTTTATTTCAGTTCAAATAGGATATTTTGAAGATTTAATTCATTCTTCAAGTGATAATAAAATATATCAAACAAGTTTTATTTCTTTGTATTTTAAAGAACTTGATTTTTTTCTTTCATTAAACTCTTTTTCTTCTTCAGATATCTCTTCATCTGAAGTTTGTCTTGTAGCTTTTTCTAATTTTTCATAAAATTCATCATTTAACTCAGTTCATATTAAAACATTTTCTATATTAATTCAGTTTTTATTTTTTATTTTAGCTTTCCCAGCATAAATCATTTGGTCAATATATTGCATCATAAGTGCTGCTTGAACATCATTTTCTACATAAACAGTTACTCAAACCAAATCAAAAAATTCATTTGTAGAATAATATTTAGCTTCAGATAATTGTTTTCATATTATTGATTCACTTCATTTTTGTCTAGATATTAATCTAAAAGTTATTACTTGTCAGTTAATAACAACCTTACCATTTCTATATATATTTCCATTTTCATCTTCATATCATTCTTCTATCTGAAATGGTCTTTCTAGGTATTCAGAAATAAATTGTTTATCTAAGAAACTTTCTCTTCTTACTTTTTCATTTGATAATACATCAAAAGTAGCATAAGAAATTTTTGCTATAGCACAATTTAAGGCTCAAGTTGTTTTATTTGTTTTTGTTTCACGAAGGAAGTCTATAATTGATTTAGTATTTCTAAATTTTAATCGAGATATTTTTATAGGTAATTTTTTTAAGTATCTACTTTCGTAGATTTTTTTAGCTTTTGAGAATAAATCATTTATTTTATAAATTCATTCTTGAGTGGTTATATCTATAAAAAATCTTTTTTTTATTAATTCTATAATTTCTATATCAGAATTAAAAGGAATATTAAATAAATCCATTATAGTTACATCAACTCATCATATATTTAATGGTTTTAAATGAGAGATAATTTCAACATAGTCATCTACATAAAAATCAGTCATATCTATAAAATGTTCTTGCTCTTTATAAGTACATTTTTCGCATATATCTTGAAGAGATATAGTTTTATTAGTCATAATTTTATTTTATTTTTAAACTAAATATTTCTCTCCCAACAAGTTGAGAATTTCTTTTATAAAGCAAACTTCCAGATTTAGTTTCGTTAAATTCTATATTTTCAGGAAGCAATTTTTGTATTAAAGAGTACTTGTTAATTATATCATAAATTTCTTCAAAATACAAAAATTTGTCACTAATTTCCCAAAAAGGAAAGCTTATTATAATATTTCATTTGAAATTTAATTTTTTAAGTCCAGAAAAAAATCATTCATATAAATCAGATAATTTTTTTCTTTGTTTTTCAATTCTTTCAATAGAAATATTATTTTTTGTCATTATCTCTCATAAATATCATTCTGTTACAATTGCATCAACTTCGCTTAAAAAATCTATTTCATGAATATATTTTGCATTTTGAAAAATAATTTTTTTCTCAAAATTAAATTTATTTTTTAAATTATCTAGATTTTTATTTGTAATCTCAACTATTTTTTTATTTACATCACTTCAAAAAACTTTTTTATTTCACATAAAAATTGATTCTATAAGAACTGTTCCAAGTCAAACAAAAGGGTCATAAATAATTTTTCATCTAGAAATATTTATCATTATTTGAGCGAGTTTTGGAGGAAGCATACCAACATACATATCTCTATCTTTTGAATAATCCCTATTTGAATAACCATAAATATCTTGTACAAAAATAGTTTTTCAAAAGTAAATTTTTTCTCATACAAAAATAAAATTAAAATCAGTTTCTTTTTTTACTAAAGCTTCTTTTATGATAGCAACTGAAGAAATATTTTTAAAATCTTGATTAATAAAACGAGGATTTTTCCCAAGCTCTTTTATAACTTTTTTTGAAATTTTTAAAAAGTCTTTATGTCAAATAGGTGAATTTCAAAAAATATTTATAGCATAATTGAATTTTCATTTATAGTTTGTAATATCTAAATCTTCAAAAAATATAGTTTCAATTTCTTTTAAAATATCTCTTAAAATATCTTTTTTTATAATCTCTATTATTTTTATAGATCATCCAAGATTTTTAGCTTTAGATAAAATCTCTTTTTTAGAGATTCAATCTAAAATAAGTATTTTTTTATCACAAAAAATAGTATTTCCAAGGGGAAATACTACAAAAATTTCAGCTAAAGATAATCTAAATTCTCTTCCAAGTTCAAATGCAAACATATTTTAAAGTTATAGTCCTAAACTTTCTTTTAGTCTCAATGCAATTTCTTCAATAGTTCATTTTGCATTTATTTCTATAATATTTCACCTTTTTTTGTATTCCTCAACAATAGGCATAGTAACATCATAAAAAAGTTTAATTCTTGTGTTTATAGCTTGTTCTTCATCATCTGTTCTCTTTTGTAATTTATTTCCATTTTTTGGATTTATTAAAGTTCCAGCTGGAAAAGTTTCACCAGTTTCTTTATCATACATTCTTCAAAGAAGTCTTTTTTTAGCATCAGCTTCATCTAAGTTAAAAAACACTACTTTATAATCTCAAACAATTTTATCAAAAGTATTTTTATTTCATTCATTTCTTATAAATCAGTCAAAAATGATATTTTCTCAATTGTTTTTTTCTAAAATATCATGCAAAATATTTTCGATTATTGCAGGATTTACTTGATTTCAAGCATCAATAGTTGATTTTATAAGTCTTCAAAGTTCATTATCTTGTTTTGCCATAGTTCTCAAAACTCATCCAGTTTCAAAAGTTTTAAATCAAAATTTTTCTTCCAATATACGAGCTTGAGTTCATTTTCAAGATCATTGGATTCAAATAAAAACTAGTTTCATAATTTTTTAATAAATTTTTATTTTTAGCAAGAGTAATAAGCCGGATTTTGTACCTCTACATCAATCTATCTAGGATTTGAATCACTTCAAATCTCAAGCTGAGTATATTTTTTGCAATCAATAGAGAAATAAATCACAAAAAATACCATTCTCATTGCTCCATACACAAGTTTACCAAGTAAATGAAATTGCTTTCATTTCTTCAAAAGTAGCTTTAGAAATTTACTTACAAATATTTGTAAAATCAATTTTTAAAACACCTTTTGACTTTTCACATTTCTCCTTTATATAAAATTAAAAAGGATAGTATAGTCTCTGTGGCACTAGTGGTATTTGAAGTTTATTTTTTATATCTTCAAACCAAAGCTGTTAGCTTTTGTATTTTTCTCATGGAGTCCAGACTTTCCTCCCTACAATAATGTAGAGTAGATGTATGCTCTTGCTAAAAGTAAAGTGATTATATATAAAAAAAACAAATTACAAAATTTTTTGACTTTTTTGATTTTATAAATACATTTTTCCCTTATTTTTTAAAATTAAAAATTATAGCAATAAAAATTTGACAATTTTAGATGAAATAGCAGCACAAGTTTTATCTGCTTGATTTTCTTTTTTTGAAAACAAAGATTTATTAGAAAAATATTGAGCAGAAGCAAAAAATCAAAATAGTTTTAGATTATTAACATATAAAACTACTTAAAAAATTTTGAGAATTTGATTGAAAAAATAAGTAAAACAAGATAAATCTTGTTTTTTTTAAATTATTTTATAAAATACACAAAAATATTTTTTAAAATAAAATTTATGACAAAAAAGGCTTTAGTAGTAAAAGAAATTGTAAAAGAATTATCTTGAGTGGAAGTTTTACATTGAGTAAGTTTTGAAGTTTGAAAATGAGAAATTTATGGTTTTTTAGGTCCAAATGGAGCTGGAAAAACAACAACTATGAAATGTATTATGTGACTTATAACTCCAGAAAGTGGAGAAATAGATATATTATGAGATAAAAATCTTTCTACTGAAACTAAATCTCAAATTGGATTTATGCCAGAAAATACTTATTTATATAAATATTTAACTGGAAAAGAATTTTTAAGATTTAATTGAAAGTTTTTTTGACTTCATTGAGAAGAATTAGAAAAAAAGATTGATGAACTTTTAGCTAAAGTTTGACTTGAAAACGCTTGAGATAAATTTCTTCATGAGTATTCTAAATGAATGCTTCAAAGAGTTGGACTTGCTCAATCAATTATAAATAATCCAAAAATACTTTTTCTAGATGAACCTATGAGTGGTTTAGATCCAATTTGAAGAAAAATGGTAAAAGATTTACTTGTTGAACTAAAAAAACAATGAACTACTATATTTTTTAATACTCATATTTTAGCTGATGTTGAAAGTATTTGTGATAAATTTAGTATTATAAATAAAGGAAATATCATAGTTAAAAATATGGAGATAAAAAAACTAGATAAACATCTGGAAGATTTTTTTATAGAAAAAATACAAGAAGAAATAGAAAATTAACTTAAAATCATGAAAAAATTTTTAAAAATTATATTTTTCTTTTTCATTTTACTTCAAGCAACTTTTGCTCATCCGATTGATATTTCTTCGAGTTTTTTGAGTTTTTCAAAAAATTATCTAAATATCACGACTTATTTTCATTCTTATGAAATAGAATATTTGCTTACAAAAAATAACATAAAATTTAAATCAGTTTATGAGTATTATAAACATGAAGATATTATAAAAAATTATATAAAACAAAATATAAAACTTGAATTAGAACAAAATAAATGTGAAATAGAAAAAATAGAAATTATGCAATTAGAAGAATATCAAATACTTTCAACTTGATTAGAAATAAATTATAATTTTAAATGTGAAAAATATATAAAAAATTGAATTATAAAAGTAAGTTTTTTTGATAATTTTCCATTACAAACAAATCAAATGGTTTTTTATGATTTAAATGATAATTCTACAGTTCCATTTGAAACTATAGTTTTAACTTCAAAAATTCAGGATTATGAATTTGATTTAGAAAATAAAAATAAAAAATGTATAGTTGATAGTGACTGAGATGGACTTTCTGACGAACAAGAATTAATTCATAAAACAGACTCATTTTTAGTGGATACTGATTGAGATTTTTATACGGATTATGAAGAAATTTTTTATTCTTGGCTAGCTCTTGATAAAAATATGTGACCAAATCAAACTCTAAGAACAGAAATTCCAAAAGATATTTTACAAAAAATAAAACAAAATATAAAAACAAAAGAGGATTGTGAAAAACAAAATTTTCTCACAACAAAAATTTCAAAAGATACTTGATTACTTAGTAGCTGATTTTGAAATGAATATTTTATAAATACGATGAAAAAACTTTCTGATTTTATAAATAAAATTTCAAAAGAAAATTTTTTATATATTTTTTTAATAATTATTTGACTTTGATTTATTCACGCAATGTGACCTGGACATTCAAAAAGTTTGCTTATAAGTTATGTTTTGGATAAAAATAAAAGTTTTTGGGACTGATTTTTATATATAATTATTTTCACTCTTACTCACTTAATAGATATAGTTTTACTTTTTGTTATCACAAAAGTTATTTTTTCTTTTTATGATATTTCAAATTATATGCTTTATATTCAAAGATTTTCTTTATTAATAGTTTTAGTTTTTAGTTTATATCTTATTTTTAAAAGTTATAAAAACTTGAAACCTTCTTCAACCTCATCTTATCAAGTGGATAATTTATGTTGTGAGAAAAAAGATTTTAAATGATCGATTTTGCTTTGATTTGTTGCTTGACTAGCACCTTGTACTTTTGGTTGGAGTATATTTTTACTTTTGTTTTCTGTGTGAAGTTTTGAGTTTATTTTACCAATGATTTTAGCACTTTGAATATGAATATTTTTATGTTTGCTTGTGATTTTGACTTTAACTTATATTTTGAGAAAAAAAGTATTTGAAAAAATTAGTTTATTTTCAAAATATTCTAGTCTCATTTCAGCAAGTATTTTATTTGTTTTAAGTGTTTATTTAATGAGTTTTATGTATTAAATTACTAAAACTTTAACTCAAACTCTATTTTTTGCATAAGTTCAGTTAATAATTTACCTTTTACAAAAGCTTTTTGTTTTGGATTTAAAACTTCTCAAAGTCAATCAAGTATTTTATAATTTTTTGGTAAATTTGTTAGTTTTTTTATTACTTCTTTTAATAATTCATTTTTTGATTTTCAAGTTCTTTCAAGTATTATTTTTTCATTTATTTCCCAATTATTTTTTATAAAAAACCAAACATCATAAATATCTCTATTAGTATTTCTTTCTATAAGTGCTACAAGTTTATTTGCAAAAATAGTTGATTTTTTTTGAACCTTTATATCTATTCAAAAGAAATTTATTATTTCATATTCATTATTTTTCCGTATATTTCTATTTAAATCAATTTTTATATTATCATCATCTTTAGAGTATGATAGAATTATATTTTTAGCTTTTTTTATTTCTCAATATTTTTTTAAAATACTTAATATATTTTCTTCAATTTTCTCATTATCAAAAATAATATCAAAATCCAAATCAGTAGAAAATCTATCTAGAGAGTGGAGAAAATAACAAGCTGTTCATCATTTGAAAGCTATATTTTTTGAAAAATCTTTTTTAAAAATATCTTGTAATATATCAAAAAGTATTTGTCTATGTTTTTGCTTATTTAGCATAATTTTGTTTTAAAAATTTAATTTCATTTATAACTCTTTTATTGTAAATTTGTGATATTTCTTCCAATTTTTCCCAATTTACTCATGATAAATTATCAAAATAATATTTTGGAGAAATATAAATTCTATCACAAATTGCTCTTTCCAAACTTGCTATACTATAAGTTTGTTTATGATCTATTCAAATCGGATTTAGTAAAATATCATTTTTAAATTTGATAGTTTTAAAAGTAGTATTTAAAGCTATTTTTTCTATACTTTTATCACTTGCCAAAAAAATTGTTTCATAATACTGAAAAATAGCTCAATGTTTTTTTAAAACAGTTTCAAAAGAAATATATGATTTTTTATTCAATTTACAAGCCAGTTCAAATATATCTATATCTCTATCTACGAGTTTCCAAATCCCATAATAAACTTGCTCTACTAATCATTTTTCTTTTGCTCTAGATAAATAATTTCTAATGCTTGCAGAATTTGTAGTATCAAGTATTTTTTTTAAATCATCAACTGTAAAAACAGTTTTTTTAGATTTAATTAATTTTAAGAAATTCATATTTTAGGAATAATATATAATATACATATGCTATTATTTTAATCATATTTTTTAAAAATCAAATTTATTTATAATATTTTTTACTGCACTTTTTCTTTTGCTTTTTTTAAAAAATTATTATAATGACATCTTCCAATAAAAAGGATTTGATAAAAACAAAAACAAAA
>OGCL01001191.1_pt1 | contig 23296 bp, 17 predicted proteins | sample 1570041 | NCBI WGS metagenome assembly OGCL01 (sample SAMN06266162, study PRJEB24511) | hot springs metagenome | isolation source: Hot spring water | place: South Africa: Limpopo | collected 2015-06-22 | reverse complement strand
AGGCTCGCCCGGGACGAACACGTCGGTGTCAGCACCCCAGAGCACCTGGTGACACGGCGCCTGCGGATGGTAGCGGGCGATCTCGTCGAGCATGTCCATCGAGTCGGCCGTGATGAGATCGGCATGGTGCAACGACCAGGCCACCACCGCGCGCATGAAGCGGCTCTCGCGCGGTGTGACCAGGATGTCGCTGCCCCAGGCCGTGAGCACCTTGGGGCACGGCAGCCCGCACATCGTGGCCCACAGCCCATACGAGGTGACATAGTGACCGTGGACCAGCGTGGGGCGGAAACGCGCCGCCAGTTCGCGCGCGCGACGCCGCACCTCGGGCAGCGCCAGAAACCAACTGGCCTTGTCGGCGCCTGGGCGGATGGCCAGCACTTCCTCGGCGCCTGGCACCTCACCCGGTTGGCGGGTGATGACCGCGCAGCGGGCGCCGCGCTCGGCCATGGCTGCCACCCAGCGGCGTGTGTGCACACTGGCCGCATCGGCGAAGAACAGGATGCGCGGCGGTTGGCTCATCGGGCTGCCTCGCTGGGGGGACGGGAAGCGGCGGCCAACGCACGGTTCAGGTTGCCGAGCCCCGCCCACTCGGCATACAGCCGTTGCAACTCGGGGCGCTGGGCGAGAACCGGGCCGTCCACCTCACGGGTGTCGCCCAGCACCTCGGCAGGGCGACCGGGCGCCTGCGGCCCCACGATGGCGAAATCAGGCACCTCGCCACGCACAAAGCTGTAGGCCTGCACGACCACCCCCCGGCCCAGGCGCGCGCCCGGCGCGATCACGCTGTGCGGCCCGATGAAGCTGTAGGCCCCGATGTGTGTGGCGCGGCGCACATAGCCCGCCGGCTGAGGGTCGCGCACGTACTGGCGGCCCATCACCCGCACAGCCCCGTGGCTGGAATGGCTGAGCACGCACACATGGCTGGTGATCTGCACACCTTCTTCCACCACCAGGCCATTGGAGCCATCGAGCCGACTGAAGTGGCCCACGAACACGTGATCGCCGAGCACCAGCCCCGCGCCGCCTTCCAGACAGGTATGGGAGCTGACACGGGTGTGCGGACACCAACTGCCATCAGCGTTGCGCCAGCCATAGAGCATGCGCGGCCCCGTCCAAATGGACAACAGGCGCGCAACAGGATGGATCAAAAAACGACGCAGATGACTCATGGGCGGCAGCGATGAAGACAACATTGTCAGGCAAGGCGCCCGGGTCAGCGGCGTGGAGGCGCGTGCCCCCTCAAAACCGGGGCATCCCGCCCCCCGGCTGAGTGGTACGAGATGTAACCCGAAATGGTTAACATGACCTTGTTTTGAACCACATGGATGCCCGACATGACACGCAACCTGATTGCCTCTGCCGCCCTGCTCAGCCTGCTGGGTACCGCGCAAGCCAGCCTTGTGGTGTCCGCCCCCTCCCTGCATGCCTACAGCGGCTATGACGGGACACCGGCCACCATCACGGGCACGCTGACGCATGGCTATACCGGTACGCTGACCGCCCTGAGCGCAGGCACGATCAGCTTCACTTATCTGGGCAAGGAAGCCTGGAACACCACCCAGTTCAACTTCAACGGCCGTAGCATTACCGACAGCACCCGCCTAACCGATTCAGCCAGGCTCGGCTCCACGATCACCGGACAGATCAGCGCCGGCCGAGTCAACTTCAGCTTCACCGACGTCACGCGCGGTGTGACCTATCAGAACGGTGCGATTGGCGCGATGATGTTCACCCCCGGGGTGCGCACCAGCCAGTACGGCGCGTTCGACTTCGTCATCGGCTTCAATGACAAGGGGGTCTTTCTGGACCCGCGCGACTGCGACTTCGACGACTTCGTCGTGGGCGTGAAGTTCACCCCGGCCATCCCTGAACCCAGCACCTACGCCATGATGGGCATCGGCTTGGTCGGACTGGCATGGGCGGCCCGTCGCCGTCGCGCGACCGGCCGCTGAATCGGCCTGGCGTGCGGCTCAACCGCTGCGCCACAGCGCACGCCAGGGCAACCCGGCGTGCTTGAGGAACAGCCCGCAGGCCACGACGATGGCCAGCGTGTAGCCCGCCGTGCTGGCCGCGGCGGCGCCCACCGCCCCGCCTGCCGGGATCATGAGCAGCCCGCCGGCCACGCTGATGGCCAATGACAAACCCGCCACTGCGGCCGACAGATGAGGCCGGCCCAGGTGATTGGTGTAATAGGCCGAGAAGGCTGAGGCCGCTGCATAGGCTGCCACCCCCGGCAGCAACACCAGCAGTGGCGCGACCGATGCCGCATAGGCCTCTCCCAGCGCCCAGGGCACGCCCCAGTGCGCCAGCGCGCCCAGCACGGGCGCCGCAGCCAGTGTGGCCAACACATTGAAGCGCACGGCCCGCAAGGTCATCTCGGCGGCCTGTTGGCTGTCCGGGTGGCCAATGCGGGCATAGGACGACATGGTCACCGCCGACGACACCAGCCACAGCAACTCGGCCACCGTCACGGCCACCGAGTAGGTGCCCACGCGTTCCAGTCCGTGGAAACGCTCGACCAGAAAAAGCGACGCCCGGTAGTTGAGCAGGCTCACGACATTGGTCGCGCCGATGGTGAGCACGAAGCGCCAGTCGTTGTACCACCTGGGCCGCTCATCCTCGAAGCGCTGCAAGCGGGTGTCCTGCAGACCAGTGGCCACGGCATCGTCACGCTGGCTGGCGTGGCGCAAGGCCCAGAAGGCCGTCAGCACAGCCACCAGCGATTTGCCGCTCACCCAGGCGGTCAGCACCAGCAGGATGGTGGGCGCGCTGCGCTGGGTGCCCTCCACCAGCCACATGGCGCCGCCCAGCCCGGCCAGCACCAAGGCCGGCGCCCCGACCTGCGCGATGTTGATGGGCAGCATGCGCCCCTGCCCCAACCACAGGCCCGTGGCGGTCGGCACCAGCAACAGGAAGGGCGTGGCCAACGCCAGCAGCCACAACAGGCTGTAAGGCGCCACATCGGCCACCCATGACCAGGCCAGCAGGCCCAGCGAGGCCAGCAGGCCCAGCCCAACCGCCGCGCGCAGCACACCCAGCAACATGGGTCGCGCGCGGGCCAATGGCGCATCGGCTTGGCGTGACATTTGCCGCGCCAGCCACAGCCCCAGACCGGAAAACAGCGTCAGCAGCGCCGATTCAACCGCCATGAACAGCGCAAACGCGCCCTGCACCCGGGGCCCCTGGCGGGCCACGACCACGGTGATGGCCAGGCCGAGCCCGACGATCAGGAGCTTGGCGAGCAGGTTGCCGACGGCGGACCGCGGCACGGACAAGGAAGCGGGCATGTCCACCATTGTCGCTGAGCACATGGGGCCGGCCGGCAAACGATAGACTGCAACGTGGCGCTCTTGCCTCGATTGCATCCACGAACGACCCCACGATGAGGCGCCCTCCGCCCCTGCAACTGCTGCCTGCGTTTGAGGCCGCGGCCCGCCATTTGAGCTTCAGCAAGGCGGCCACCGAGCTGCATGTGACCACGGCCGCCATCAGCCAGCAGATCCGCAGCCTAGAGGACCACCTGCAACTGGCCCTTTTCCTGCGGCTGCCTCGGCGCGTGGCGCTGACAGAAGCAGGCGTCGAGTTCGCCGCGGTGGCCAGAGACGTCCTGCGTCATTACCACCAAGGGCACCAAAGCCTGATCGAGCGACACACCCAGCCTGTGCTGCGTTTGAGCATGACTCCGCTGGTGGCTCACGAACTGCTCATCCCCCGGTTGAGCGAGTTCCAGCGAGCCCACCCCGGCATCACCTTGCACCTGGATGCACGCATGGACCTGGTGGACTTCGAACACCAGGCGCTGGATGGCGCCATCCGTCTGGGCTCGGGCGACTGGCCTGGGCTGGAGGTGCACGCCCTCTGTGATTGCGATGCCCTGGTGCTGGCGGCTCCGCCGCTCTTGGCTCAACACCCGGTTCGGGGGCTGGACGACCTGGCCCGACACACCCTGATTCACCCGCGGCACTCGACCCTGGATTGGGACATGGTCGCGCAAGCGCTCAACGTGCCCCGAATCCCCAGACAGGCTGACCTGATGCTGGACTCGGACCTGGCCGCCTTGCGCGCTGCCGAGCAAGGCCTGGGCCTGGCCATCTGCGTGATGCCCGCCAACCCCCAGGTGCAGGCCCTCTTGCGCCATCCAGAGCGCCTGAGCCTGGTGTTGCCGCCGTGGCGACTGCCCTTGCCCGCCTACTTCGTCTGGCCCAAAGGCAGCCCCAAGGAGCCCTGGTTGCGCCAGGCCCTGTCGTGGATTCAGGCCCAATTGAACCCCTCACAGTTAAGAAATACTTAACCAAAGTGTAGAAATCATCGTTTGTCGGCCGAGACCCGACTGCATAGAGTGACCGGACTGTTTCACTCCCTGGCCTGCACGATGAGTTCCCTGTCTGCCCCGGGTGGCCTGCCACCCACCCCTCGCCTGCGGGCCGCATTTCACGCGCTGCGCGGTGTCCTGCGCAGCGTGTACGTCGTGCTGATCGCCATCACCATGGCGCTGGCTGGGTGGGTGGCCCTGAGCGAGGGGCTGCACCGCTATCTGCCCGGCCTGCTCAACCAGACGGGCGACCGCTACACCGCCGAATCCCTGGAACAGCTGCGCCAACAACATGACCCGGCCGTCCTGCGCGAGTACAGCCGTGAGTTGGCCAGCATGACCGCCCTGACCCACGAGCGGCACTTCGTGGACTCGAAGCTGCCTGAGCACGGGCTGTATCTGGCACAGATGCCACGCCTGAACCAGGCGCTGCTGACCAGCCACATCTTCATGGGGGTGTTCTGCATGCTGTTTGGTGGCCCGCAGTTCTGGCCATGGCTGCGCCGCAAGCACATGCGCCTGCACCGGCTGGTGGGCGGACTGTATGTGCTCACGGCCCCGGTGTCGGTGGTGCTGTCACTGGTCTATCTGGCCTTGACACCACCACAGCACCTGTACACCCACCTCACTGGCTTCGTGGCGCTGTGGATCTTCGGAGTGGGCGCCATCGCCTCCATCGGCCTGGCCCTGCATGCACTGCACCAGCGTCGCATCCATGAGCACATGGGCTGGATGGCCCTGTCATTTGCCTGCCTGCTGGTGGCGCCCATGCTGCGCTTCAACTGGGTGCTGTCGGCCTGGGCCTTCCCGGGCATCGACCAGGAAACCCTGAACCTGGTCACGCTGGGCTTCATGCTGCCGCAGTGCCTGCTGATTGGGCTGGGGCTGATCTGGGCCAACCGCCAGCCCTCGGTGCGACGCCGCCCCCTCTCTCCCATGGCCGACGGTGCTCGACGCCTGTTCCTGATGGCGTCGCCTCTGTGGTGGATGCTGACCCTGGGATCGGTGACGCTGGTGGGACTGGCGTGGAGCGGCCTGCTCGGCGGCGCCACGGGCCTGGGCGCGCTGCCTGGCGCCAGCACCCTGATGACGCCCGCACTGCTGGCACGCGAAAGCGCTGCCTGGTCCACCACCCCGGCGCTCGGGGCAGTGTTCGCGCTGGGCCTGGGAGCCGCTCTGCTAACGGGTGTGTCGCAGTTGCTGAAAAGCCTGAACACCACGCCGCAGACCGAGCCCATCGGCTGGGGACTCGGCTCGACGATGGTGATGCTGGGCTCGGTGGCGGCCGGTATCGCATGCCTGATCGTGGGCACGCGCATCGGCTTGGCGCCTGACTTGGCCTGGTTCACCGGCGGCACCTTCTATGTGGTGGAGGGCGTGTTGCTGCTTGGCTTGGCCGCGGTGCATGCACGGCGTCTCTCGGTCGGCTCGACAGGCGAGCGCCGCGAAAGCCTGGTGTTGCTCTTGAGCCTGCTGCTGGCCCCGGCCCTGGCCGCTGTCAACCTGTGGGCCTTGAGCGCCGTCACCTGGCCCGATGGCTACGTGGAGGGTGGCCATGTGCACCTGCTGGCCACGGCCGGTGGATCGGGCTTGTTGTTCGTGGCCATGCTGCACGCGGTGTTGGGCCAGGCCACGCGGGAGCACGCATGAGCCCGCACACCATCACCCGGCTGACCACGCCGGCGGGCGTTCATCTGGCGGTGCACACCTGGGGCACGCCCCCCAGTGCGCAGACACCCCGCGAGGTGGTCGTCTTGCTGCATGGCTTTCCCGACCGCGCGCTGTTGTGGCAGGCCGTGGCTCAGCACCTGTCGCCTCACGCCTGGGTGGTGGCCTACGACATGCGGGGCTGTGGAGACTCCACCCCCCTGAAGGGCACACGGCATTACCGCTATGCACCGCTGATCGACGACCTGTTCGCGGTGATTGACCACGTCAGCCCGCGGCAGAAAGTGCACCTGGCAGGACACGATTGGGGCGGCCTGTATGGCTGGGACGCGCTGTTTGACGCCCGCGCCGCCACGCGGATTGCCAGCTTCACGACCATGGCCCCCAGCCTCAACCAGGTGGGACAGTGGGTGCGCCAACGCCTGTCGCACCCCACGCCGGGTCGGATAGGCCAGGTGCTGCACCAGATGCTGATCAGCAATGGGCTGATGGGCTTCTTCGCCATGCCGCTGCTGCCCACGCTGATGTGGCGATCCGGTGTGGGCCTGTGGACCTTCCGACAACTGGTGGAGCGCCTGGAGGGGGTGCGCCTGCCCGTGCACCCAGGGGTGGCCGAGGATGCCGTGCGCTACCTGGGCATCTACCGGGCCAATCTGTTCCAGCAGGTGCTTCGTCCACAGCCTGTGCAGCGCACCCCCATCCCCGTGCACACCCTGGTGGCCACGCGTGATCCCTTCCTGCCTGCCCGGGTGTTTGAAGGCTGTGCCGAGTGGAGCACCCAGCCGAGCCGCAGCGAGGTGGATGCCTCGCACTGGGCACCGCTCAGCCGGCCTCAGGACATTGCACACGTGGTGGCGCACATGGCTCGGCAGCATGCCCAGATGCCATGCACCCAAGCCGCATGATGCAGACGCCATCCATGCCGGGACGCCCCTGCGCCCTGATCATCGGGGTGGGCGAGGTCGCTGGCATCGGCGGGGCGGTGGCCCTGCATGCCGCGCGCCACGGTCTGCCTGTCGTCGTGGTGGGGCGCACACCCGCCAAGCTGGCGGCGGTGGTCACGGCCATTGAACGCGCGGGCGGCACAGCCCATGCACATGCCTGCAATCTGGCCGAACCGACGGCCATCGAGGCCCTGTTTGCCAGCCTGGCCCAGTCGGGGCACATCCCGGAGTTCGTCGTGTTCAACGCGGCTTACCTCAACATGCCGCGCCCCTTGATGCGCACCACGACTCGTTTCCTGAAAGGCAATTGGCAGGTCACGGCCCTGGCGGGCATCCTGTGCGCCCAGGCCGCCGCACAAGTCATGGTGGAACGCGGGCGAGGCACCATCCTGATCACGGGGGCCTCGGCCTCGATGCGGGGCAAGCCCTTGTTTGCCGCCTTCGCCGCCGCCAAGGCGTCGTTGCGGGCCTTCACCGCGTGCCTGGCGCATGAGGTAGCCCCCCTGGGGGTGCACGTGGCCCATGTCGTGATAGACGGCGTGGTGCACGGCGACCGCGCCCGCCAGGCTTTTGGGGGCCTGGGTGCCGTACTGAGCTGGCTGCTCAAGCGTGATGGGCGCTTGGAGCCCGCCGACGTGGCCATCACCTACTGGGCGCTTCATCAGCAAGCACCAGCCGCCTGGACCCATGAACTGGACATGCGCCCTCACCAGGAGCCCTTTTGACATGCCTCAGCCCTTCCCAGCCATCACGGCTCACGGCAGTGTGGTGCTGTGGGCCCCACCAGAGCACCGTGCCCTGGCCGAGGTGCTCGGCCAGCAGGCACAGTCCCGAGGGCTGCACGTTGAACACCACTCGCCCCAGATCGATGAGCCCGCAGTCGTGCTGGAGGCCCTGCGCGCACGTGGCCTACCAACCCGTCTGGTGATCTTTGCGGCCGGCGCAGGCCGCATCGGCACAGCGCTGCACACCCAGGCCGTGGACTGGCAGCAGGCATGGGCGCAGCAGTGCCTGGCCGGTCTGCGGGCGGGCCTGGCGGCGGGCTCGGCCTTGCTGGCGCAGCGCCAGGGCACCTTGATCTATCTGGGCGATGATCGCGGCGTGACCGACGCGCAGACCGTGCGACACACCCCACCCACCGCTTTCAGTGCCAGCGGGGCGGTGGCCAGCGCGGGCTTGCGCTCTCTGAGCCAGTCCATGGCTCGGGCTTGGGGGCCGCGACGAGTGCATGTGGCGCATGTGCGCCTGCAAGACTCGCCCCGGTGGAGCGCCGCCCAGGCCGCCGCCGTGGCCCAGGCCTGCTGGATGCTGCACGAACAAGCGGCCACTGCCTGGACCCATGAGTTGGACCTGCGACCCTCCCACGCCCCGGCACACCACAACGGGGTGTTCGTACAATAGGCGGTTTGGGCGCGCGGGCGCGCCCGTCACCCGACCGACGACATGACCACGCCTCAACACCCAGCCCCGACTGACGCCGTTTCCACCGAGCCGCAGGTAGACACCAACAAACTGGTGGCTGAGCGCCGCGAGAAACTGGCCGCCATCCGGGCCCAGGGTGTGGCTTTCCCGAACGACTTCAAACCGGCCGACCGCGCGCACAACCTGCACGCCGCGCACGACGGCACCGAGCCCGAGGCGCTCGAAGCCCAGGGCGTCAAGGTCCGCGTGGGCGGCCGTCTGATGCTCAAGCGTGTGATGGGCAAGGCCTGTTTCGGCACCCTGCAAGATGCCACGGGCCGCATCCAGGTCTACGTCACGCTGGACAACGTCGGCGCCGACACCCTGCAGGCCTTCAAGCACTGGGACCTGGGCGACATCCTGGGCGCCGAGGGCACGCTGTTCAAGACCAAGACGGGCGAGCTGTCGATCAAGTGCACCCACATCCGCCTGCTGACCAAGGCCCTGCGCCCGCTGCCCGACAAGTTCCACGGCATGACGGACCAGGAGCAGAAGTACCGCCAGCGCTATGTCGACCTGATCGTCGATGAGCACTCGCGTTCGCGCTTCATCGCCCGCAGCAAGGCGATTGCCTCCATCCGCGCTTTCATGGTCGACAACGGCTTCCTCGAAGTCGAGACGCCCATGATGCACCCCATCCCCGGCGGCGCCAACGCCAAGCCCTTCATCACGCATCACAACGCGTTGGATCAGGAGATGTTCCTGCGCATCGCGCCTGAGCTTTACCTGAAGCGCCTGGTGGTCGGTGGCTTCGAGCGTGTGTTCGAGATCAACCGCAACTTCCGCAACGAAGGCGTGTCTGTCCGACACAACCCCGAGTTCACGATGATGGAGTTCTACGCAGCGTGGTGGAACCACCGCGACCTGATGGACTTCACCGAATCCATCCTGCGCCACGCGGCCATTGCCGCAGTGGGCACCGCCAGGCTCACCTACGGCGGCAAGGAAGTCGACCTCGAGTCGCCCTTCCAGCGCCTGACTGTGCGCGAATCGCTGATCCAGGTGGCCGGCCTGACACCCGAAGAGGCCGATGACGCGGCCGTGCTGCACGACAAGCTCAAGCACCTGGGCGAAGAGCCGCCCGCACGCTGGAGCCTGGCCGAGTTGCAGTTCGCCATGTTCGAAGCCGCCGTGGAAGAAAAGCTCTGGCAGCCCACCTTCATCATCGACTACCCGGTCGAGGTGTCGCCGCTGGCCCGCGCATCCGACAGCAACCCCAGCATCACCGAGCGCTTCGAGCTGTTCATCACCGGCCGCGAATACGGCAACGGCTTCAGCGAGCTGAACGACCCCGAAGAACAGGCCGCGCGCTTCCAGGCCCAGGCCGACGCGAAGGATGCCGGCGACGAAGAAGCGATGTACTTCGATGCTGACTACATCCGCGCGCTGGAGTACGGCCTGCCCCCCACGGGCGGCTGCGGCATCGGCATCGACCGCCTGATGATGCTGCTGACCGATGCGCCCAACATCCGCGACGTGATCCTGTTCCCGGCATTGCGCCGCGAGGCCTGATCCGGGGCCAGCCCGCATCGTCGCCCGAACGCCCCCGCCCCAGGGGGTGTTCCCCACTCAGGGGGAGACGGCTGAAAAGACTTGCGCCGCACAATCGCGCCCGTTCCCAATCGCGCCCGTTTCATGTGCGCGATGGCCGCTGTGCCCATTTCAGACCGTCATGACTGCCCCTCACACCCCGCTTCCGTCTCGCCCCTCCACCCTGAGCGCGCTGCTCGGGCTGGTCTGTCTGTTGCCCTTGGGCGCCGCAGCCCAATCGCTGGGCTGCGCGCCTTTTGTCGGTGAGTTCGGCGGTGAGGCGGGGCTGTTCAGCGCGACCCGTCTGGCCCCCCAGGCCGCGAGCGCCGAGCTGGGGGAGTTGGCGACACCCTACGAGATCGGCGCCGCCGCAGCCACCCCGCCCCCGGAAGACGCCGCCTGCATCTCGCGCACCCTGGGCGCCCCGCTGGCGTCCATCTCGCTCGGCAGCGCCCGCGCTCAGCTGCACCGGCAATGGGTGCGCCAGCAAGCGTGGCGCCTGAGCCAGACCAACGCAACCGCGCCCGGCGCCGCGGGCTGGCGCTACTTTGTCGAGGGCGCACCGCAAGGGCAAGTGCTCAACGATCCCGATCAACGGCAGCGCGGCCTGCGCGCCGCCCGTTTCGACCTGCAGGCCGGCGCGGACCGCCGGCTCAATGACCAGTGGGCTGTGGGCGGCCAGATCGGCCTGACGCAGACCGATCTGGACTGGCAAGGCTCGGCCAACGAGGCCAGCGGAGACGGCATCCATGCCGGCCTGCACGCCGTCTGGAGCCCGACTGCACAGACTTACGTGGCCGCCGCCGTCAGCGCCGACCGCACCGACTTCAGCGTCCTGTCCGCCCCCTACGAAAACGGCTTTGCCAATGCGCTGTTTCGCAGCGGCGCCACGGCGCAGTCTTCGGGTGTGAGCCTGTCAGCCGGCCACGATCTGCCGCTGGGCGCATGGACGGTGTCGCCCTATGCGCGCGTGGACTGGGTGCAAAGCCGCGTGAACCGTTTCAGTGGCGCCAGCGGCGTGCACAAGGGCGACAGCACGCAACGCACACTGGGCGTTCAGGCCCAGACGCACATCCCGATGAGCTGGGGCGTGCTCTCGCCGCATGCGCGCGTGGAGTGGAACCAGGTGATGCGCTGGCGCCTGCGTGGCGACACCGCGGCCGACGGGGTCAGCGAACTGTCTCAGCTGCACCCCAACCCCCAGGCTGCGGACCGCAGCTACCAGCAGACCGGTGTGGGCGCCTCGGCGCTGCTGCAAGACGGCTGGACGCTGTACGCCGACTACGACCGCGTCTGGGGCCTGCGCGACACCCGCGCCTGGCGCATGACGCTGGGTGTGCGCACCGAGCTGTGATCACATCGGGGCTGGGGCGATCACGAAATCGCCGGCCTCGTGGCCCGCAAACCCAATGGGTGCGAACTGCGGCTGCTGCGTCAGGCGCAGCCGGCTCGCGAGGTGGCTGAAGCGCGCCGACACGGCCGCAAACAGCTCCTGCCCTGCAATGGGCCCCTCGACGGCTCGCAGCGCATCCAGCAGGCTGCGGGCGAACAGCGAATGTTCGATGCTGCCGCCGTCGACCACCGGCTCCAGCCCGCCTGACGTCAAGGCCACACGCACCCGCTGACGGCTGAGGTGAGCCAGCGGCGCATGGCGCTGATCGGCCGTCAGGGCCGCGTCGATGCGGGGCATCAGTGAGCGCACGAGCGTGCCGGCGTAGCAGGAGTCGGCAATCACGAGCACGTGCCGCGCGGGCATGGCAGCCAGCTGGTCGGTCACGTCGATCACCGACACCCATTGGGACACGTCTTTTTGAGCCCCGTCTACCGGGATCCAGTAGCCACGTGCCGTCGCCTCGTCCATCTGGCCATGGCCGGCGTAGTAAACGACGACCTGGTCTTCCGCTCCGACCTGCTGCCGCAGTCGCGCCAGGGCCTGCAGCATCTGGGGGCGCGAAGCGTCCTGTAGCAGGGTGACCTGATAGCCAAAGCGCGACTGCAACACCGCCGCCACCGCGCGGCCATCGGCCTCCGGCGTGTCGAGCGCGGGCCAGTGGCGGTAGCGCTGGTTGGCCACCACCAGCGCGTGACGGCGACCGGAAGGCAACGCGGGCGGCACCACGACCGGCGCCACGACGGCGGGTGTTGCAGCGGCAGGTGTCACAGCAGCAAGGGCCTGTGTGGCGGGCGCCGAGCGGTGCAGCAGGGTGACTCGGGCCTGGGCCTCCTGGCCGAGCCGGTCGCGTACGCTGACCGCCACCTCGACGGGCGCCTCGGCCACCTCGACCTCGGCGCGCAGCAGCCCGTCCTCGCCCGGGGTGGCCGGCGCGCCGTTGAGCAGCAGCTGCGTGACGCCAGCAGGTGCCTGGACGCGGGCCAGCACCGTCTGGCGACCGCCCGATGGCAGCATCACCGTCTGCTGAGGCAGGCGCGGTAGGCGCAAGGCCTCTTGCGGCGCCACGAAATCCACGGAGGGCGGCTCGGCTCGGCCCAGCACCAGCCCGGCCACCAAACCACCAGAGGCCGCAGCCAGCAACTCGGCGACCCGATCGCCCTGGCCACCGGCGCCGCTGACAGCATGGGCGCCACTGCGCTGCAGCAGCGCGGCCAGGTTGAACTGTGCACGCGGGCTGCCCTGCGCGGCGGCCTTTTCGTACCAGGCGCGGGCCAACCCCGCCTGGCCCTGCTGTTCATACAACTCGCCCACGGTGAGCTGCGCCTCGGGCACGCCGTCGGCGGCCAGGGGCAGCCAGATGCGGCGCGCCGCTTCGAGCGCATCACCAGGCTCGACATACTCGCCACCGCCCGCGCGACAGGCAGCCGGTGACACGCGCGCAGCGCGCCGCGGCGTGACGCTGGTGCTGAAAGCACCCAGACGACGGACCTGGCCTGGAAAGAGGCAATGCACGGTGCTGGCTTCGGCCGCCTCGCCTGCTGTCTGCGGCGGCGCCTGCGTTTGCGCGTGCATGGGGGGCGGCAGGCCCAGCCACGCAGCCGCCGCGCATGCGGCCAGGATCACACGGCCTGCGCAGCGCATCAGCCCGCCCGGAACTGCACGCGGCGGTTGCGTGCGCTGTACGGATCCTGCTTGTCGATCAGCGAACGCGGACCGCGCCCCTCCACAACAAACTGGCGCGGCGAGAGCTTGTGCTGCTGCACGAAGTAATCGCGCACGGCCCGCGCGCGGCGCACCGACAAGTCGTCGTTGTAGCTCAGGCGTCCTTTGGCGTCGGTGTGGCCCTCGACCACCACGCGCACGGTGCCTTCCGTGAGGCGGATGCCTTCGGCCACAGCGTCCAGTTGCTTGCGCGACTGCGGCGTGAGTTCTGCCGAGTCGAATGCGAAGGTGACAGGCACCGACAAGGCGGTCGCGTCTCGCACTTGCGCCACAGACTTGACCTCCAGGGCGGCAAACGGCGAGCCGAGCCCGCCCGAGCGGCCCAGGCCGCGATGCTTCAGGTTCTCTGCGGCACTGCGCGACAGGATCTCAGCCACGTCGGCCGGTGACGGAGCCTCGCCCTCGCGGTATTCCATGACGGCCTGCTGGGCCTGCGTGGACAGCATCACACCTGCCAGCGACAAAGCCATGATCGAGCGGGCAAGCAGCATGCGCGCGTTCTGCATGTGAACAATCCTCAATGTGTTGGGTCGACATGGGCCGCACAGCCCGCGTCTTGCGCGCACTGCCGGCAGCCTGCCGCGGACGATGCCACGGACAGGCATGCGCGGCCCACCCCCTGAAGGGGGATGCCCCGCACACTCGGGGTCAGGGCGCCACAGGCACCAGCCCCATCGGCCAGGGCGCATGGTCACCCTGTTGGCGTACGATGTCCTGTAGCGCGCTTTGCAAGAGTTCTTCCACCACAGGGTGATAGAAGGGCAATTGCAACAAGCCGGCGGCCGTCTCACCGCGCTGCACGGCCCAGGCCAGCAGATGGGCCAGATGCTCACCGCGCGATGCCACCATGCTGGCCCCCAGCAAGCGCCCCGATCCACGTTCGGCATACACCCTCAACAAGCCGCCCTCGCCGCCCACAATGCGCGAGCGGCCATTGCCCTCGCCACGCGCCGTCCCGATCAGCAACGCATCGGCTGGCAGGCGGTCAAAGCGCTCGCCCACACTCACCACGTCCGGATCCGTGAAGGCGATGCCCAGGCTGACCTTGCGCGCAAACGCGGTGGCCTGATCGCGGGCGGCATTGAATCCAGCGATGCTGCCCTCGTCGACAGCCTCGTGCATCAGCGGCCGATCGGCGTTGACGTCGCCAGCCAAGTAGATGGGCAGATCGCCCACTTGCATGGTGGAAGGGTTGAACAGCGGGACGTCACGCGCGTCCAGCGGCACACCGACCTCTGCCAGACCCAGACCCTCCACATTCGGCCGCCGGCCCAGCGCGGCCAGCACCAGATCCACCTCGGCCTGGTGATCGCCCGATCGCATCAAGACGCCGCGGGATGTGGGTGTCAGCGCGCTGGCCCGACCCAGCCACAACGTCATCTCGCGTGAGAACAGCGCCTGCGCCTGCTCGGCCACCAACGGATCGGCGATGCCGGCCACCACAGGCGCCATGTCGGCGCCGATCACGTCCACCCCCAGCCGAGCCAGCGCCAGGCCCATCTCCAGCCCGATGGCCCCCAGACCCAGCACCCCCACGCGTTGGGGCAGGTCGGGCAACTCGAAGAAGCCGTCCGTGGTTACCACACGGTCGCCCAGTTCATGGAGCCAGGCCGGCACCACCGGCCGTGATCCAGTGGCGATCACCACAGCACGGGCGTGCACCGCCACCATGCCATCCGGCGTGTCGACAGCCAGCACCGTCGGCGCGGTGAACCGCGCCCGGCCCATCAGCAGCCGCTCGCCAGCGCCCTGGCGCGCCTTGCCAGCCGCGCTGCCCGCGAACTGATCGCGCCAGTGGCGCACGTGAGCCCAGGCCTGCGCCCGATCGATCTGCAGGCCCTCGCTGCCCGTGACGCCGATGTCGCCCCAGTGCAGCCGGGTGGCCCACTCCGCCCCGGCATGCAGTGCCACCTTGGAAGGCATGCAGCCCACCCGCGCGCAGGTGGTACCCAACGGACCGGGATCGATCAGCAGGAAATCACGCCCGGCGCGTTTGACCTCGCGCATCGCATACAGCCCCGCCGTCCCGGCACCCAGGATGGCCACATCAGTGTGTCGTGTCGTCATGCTTGGGCTCCTTTCCGTACGTTGTTCCCCGCACCCGGGTATCCCCTCAATATACCCCATGGGGTACAAGATACAATCGACACAGGTTTTCACAAGAAGCCCCGTGCCTGGTCGCATTGCACCATCATGCCCGTCGATCTGCTGTCTTCATCACTCTACGCCGTCGGCGCCCTGGGCGCGTTGTACTGGGGCGTTCCCCGGCTTGCCCATGCTGCGCTGCTCAAAGGGTTGCGGCCTGAGCGCCTGCCCCACCTCAGCACGCCTGAGGACCATGGCGTGGGGGCTGAGCAAGTGCAATCCTTGCGCATCCCCACGGCCAACCACCGACACCTCCATGCCTTGCTCGCGCGGCCCTCGGGGACGACCCAAGGCCCCTGGCCGCTTGTCGTGGGCATGCACGGCTGGGGCGCCAACGCCGCAACGCTGTTGCCGTTGGTTGCACCACTCAACGAAGCGGGCATTGCCGTGCTGTTGGTCGATGCGCGCTGCCACGGTCTGAGCGACGAAGATCAGTTCACCTCGCTGCCGCGCTTTGCTGAAGACATCGACGCCGCTCTGCAGTGGGCGCAACACCAGCCCGACCTTGATGCGCAACGTGTGGCGCTGACAGGCCATTCCGTCGGTGCAGGCGCAGCGCTCCTGGTGGCCGCACGCCGACGCGATATCCGTGCGGTGCTCAGCCTCAGCGCGTTCGCCCATCCGGCTGAGGTCATGCGGCGCTGGCTGCGGGCACACCACATTCCGCAACGCGTGATCGGCGGCTGGGTGTTGTCGCATGTCCAGCGTGTGATCGGGGTCCGATTCGACGACATTGCGCCGCTGACCACCGCCGCGCGACTACGTTGTCCTGTGTTGTTCGTGCACGGTCAGGACGATCTCACCGTGCCGCCGCAAGACGCCGTTCGATTGCATGCGGTCACTGTTCACGCTGCCGCGCAGCTCCTGCTCATTCCGGGTGGCCATGACCTCAACCAGGGTCTGGACGCCCGGCACGCCCCCGTCATTCAGGGGTTTCTTCAACGGGCTTTCTCGGGGGCGATCCCCCCAACCCACCCGGCTAGCCAAATCGCAGGAGACGACGATGTCCACAAGACACCCCTCGCAGCCCCTTTCGCCACAGCGTGACACTGACGCGCCCGATCCCGACCGGCGGCGGTGGATGCAGGCGCTCGGCCTGGCCCCGGCGGCACTGGCAGTCGCCAGCCACACCCGCCCGGCCCACGCCGCTGCACGCCTGAAGACGCAAGCCCGGATCGTCATCCTCGGCAGCGGCCTGGGCGGCATTGCCGTGGCCAATCGGCTCACCCGCCTGCTGGATGGCGCGCAGATCACCATCGTCGACCGCAAGGAAGAACACCACTACCAGCCCGGCTACACACTGGTGGCCTCGGGCATCTGGCCCAAGGCCAAGGTCATCGAGCGCAACGAGGCCTTTCTGCCCGCTGGCGTGCAGTGGGTCAAAGACATGGCAGCAGCGGTTGACCCCGATGCGCGTACCGTGCGCACCGCTGGGGGCCTGACCTTGCCCTACGACTTCCTCGTGGTGGCCACTGGCACGCACCAGGACTGGTCTCTGATTGAGGGCGTGGATGTCACGCGCATCGGCCAGAACGGCCTCGGCAGCGTCTACCCCAGTGCAGATGCGGCAGCCGCCACCTGGCAGGCCATGCAGACCTTTGCGCGCCAAGGCGGCGAGGCGCTGATGACCCTGTCGACCACGCCACTGAAATGCGCGGGCGCCCCGCTGAAGATGACCTTCATGCTGCGTGACCGTCTGAGGCAGGCCGGCACACTTGACCAGTCGCGGATCAGCTTCATGTGCGGCCCCAAGGTCATCTTCGGCGTGCCCAAGGTGGCCGAGGCGGTGCTCGCGCGCTGGCAGGAGATGGCCATCGGCGTGACCTACGAGCACGTGCTCACCGCGGTCGACATCGATGCCCGCCGGGCCACCTTCCAGACACCCGATGGCCAGGCGGTGCAGCGCAGCTACGACTTTCTGCACGCAGTTCCACCCATGCGGGCGCCCGACGTCATCAAGACCAGCGCCCTGGCGTGGCAGGATGGGCCCATGGCCAAGGGCGGCTGGCTCGAAGTCGACAAAGAGACCCTGCAACACCGCCGCTATCCCAACGTGTTTGGCGTGGGCGACATCAACGGCACGCCCCGCGGCAAGACCGCCGCGACGATCAAGAAGGCCGCACCCATCGTGGTCGACAACCTGGTCGCGGCCATCGCGGGGCAGCCACCGCAGGCGCGCTTCGACGGCTACACCTCGTGTCCGCTGATCACACGCGAGGGCTCGGCCTGGCTGGTCGAGTTCGACTACGAAGGGCGGCTGACGCCCACCCTCCCAGTGGTCGACCCGCTGCAGGACAGCTTCCTCGCCTGGATGATGAAGGTGCGCCTGCTCAAGCCCGCCTACATCGGTGTCCTCAAGGGCAACGTCTAAGCCCCCTCAAGGAGCGCAACATGTACGAAATCTGGTTGATGCTGGTCATCGTGTGGGAACTGATGCTGTCGTCCGGGACGTGGCTGTGGGCCGCGGCGGGTGTGTGGCTGGCGCTGATGGCCGTCGGCATCGTCCGCCATGGCGTCTCGTGGCAACGGGGCGCCGTCAAAGCCGCGGGCCTGGGGGTGTTGACCACGGTCGTGGCCTTCTTCGTGCTGCCCGGCATGGTGGCCTCGTCGATGGGCGAGCTTCGCTACTGGGTCGACTGGCTCGCGCTGGCCGGAATGGCCATCGGCATCGGCGCGGCGGTGGCCGTGTTCACCTGGCCGGTATGGACCACCCTGAGCCGACGCCCCGCACGCACCGGCTGATTCCGCTAGCATCCGGAGACGCCCCACAGCTTTCGGATGCTCCCATGGCCCATGCCTCTCACGCCGCCGCACCCGCAGACACCCCCGTGACCACACGCCATGGCGTGTGCAATCTGTGCGAGGCCATCTGCGGCCTGACGTTCCAGGTGCAGGGCAACCGCATCGTCTCGGTCAAGGGCAACGAAGCCGACCCGCTCTCACGCGGCCACATCTGCCCCAAGGCCGTGGCATTGAAGGATCTGCACGAAGACCCCGACCGGCTTCGCCAGCCCATCCGCCGCGTCACCGTCGATGGCGAGACCCGCTGGGAGCCCATCAGCTGGGATCAGGCTTTTGACTTGGTCGTCGACGGGCTGGCCCGCGTGCGCGAGGCGCATGGCAGCAGCGCGGTGGGCGTCTACCAGGGCAACCCCAATGTGCACAACTGGGGCAACATCACCCACGGCCACCTGTTTCTCAGCCAGCTCAAGACGCGGGCGCGCTTTTCGGCCACCTCGGCCGACCAGTTGCCCCACCACGTCGTGGCCCATGCGCTGTATGGCCACCAGTTGGCCATCCCCATTCCGGACATCGATCACACCCGGTTCATGCTGATTCTGGGCGGCAACCCGCTGGCCTCCAACGGCAGTCTGATGACCGTGCCCGATGTGCGCGCCCGGTTCAAGGCGCTGAAGGCACGCGGCGGCAAGCTGGTCGTGGTTGACCCACGCCGCACCGAGACCGCCGCCATCGCAGACGAACACCTGTTCATCGACCCCGGCACCGACGCGGCCTGGCTGCTCGCGCTCATCCACACCCTGTTCGACGAAGGCCTGGCCAAGCCTGGCGCGCTGCAGCCCATCCTGGACCAGATCGACGCCGTGCGCGCTGCGGTCGAGCCTTTCAGCCCCGAGGCCATGGCCGCCCACACCGGCATCGATGCGGCCACCACGCGACGCCTGGCACGCGAGCTCGCCCATGCCGATGGCGGCGTGGTCTATGGTCGCATGGGGGTGTCGACCCAGCCCCATGGCGTGGTGTGCCAGTGGGCCATCCAGGTGCTCAACCTGCTGACGGGCAATGTGGACCGCATCGGCGGGGCCATGCTCACCCAGCCGGCACTGAACCTCATCGATCTCAAACTGATGGGCCCGGGTCACCTCGGGGCCTGGCGCAGCCGCGTGCGCGGCGCGCCCGAGTTCAGTGGCGAGTTGCCCGTGTCGGTCATGGCCGAAGAAATGCTCACACCCGGCAAGGGCCAGATCCGCGCGCTGGTCACGGCTGCCGGCAACCCGGTGCTGTCGACTCCCAACGGGCGGCAACTCGACCAGGCGCTGGCGGGGCTGGACTTCATGGTCTCGATCGATTTCTACCTCAATGAGACCACACGCCACGCCGACGTGATCCTGCCGCCGACCTGCTTTGTCGAGCACGACCATTACGACCTGGTCTTTCTGCACCTGGCCGTGCGCAATGTGAGCCGCTACAGCCCGGCCATCGTCGAGCGCGGGCCCGACACCCGCCACGACTGGGAGATCTATGCCGAGCTGGCGCGTCGCTACGCCCAACGCACCTGGGCGCTGGAGCGCGGCCGCATGCGCGAGCGCCTGCAGGGCATGCTGGTGCGCGGCATCGTGGGCCGCCTGGCGCCGCACCGGCTGCTTGCGCTTGGGCTCAAGCGCAGCGGCAGCGGCCTGACCTTCGAGCGCCTGAAGGCCCACCCCGAGGGCATCGACCTGGGGCCGCTGCAGCCCTCGCTGGTCAACCGCCTGCAGCGCCGCAAACGCCGCATCGCGTTGCTGCCCGACCTGATCCGGCTGGAGCTGCCCTTTCTGGCGCAGGCGTTCCCATCCCACGCGGCGGGTACGGCTGCATCCGCCACCCAGGCCGAGCGCCCGGCCCTCAAGCTCATCGGCCGGCGCGACGTGCGCACCAACAACTCGTGGATGCACAACAGCGAGCGCCTGGTGTCTGGCAAGCCTCGCTGCACGCTGTGGATGCACCCGGACGACGCCAGCCGCCGTGGCCTGACCGATGGGCAGACCGTGGCCGTCTCGTCGCGCGTGGGCCAGATTGCCGTGCCGCTGCATGTGACGGCTGACATCCGCCCCGGCGTGGTCAGCCTGCCGCACGGCTGGGGACACGACCGGCCTGGCATCGCCCTGCAGGTGGCCCAGGCCCACGCCGGCGCCAGCATCAACGACCTGACGGATGACAGACTGACCGAACGCATCAGCGCCAACGCGGCGTTCAGTGCTGTTCCGGTGAGCGTGGCTGCCGGGTAGCCGAGCAGTCGGCAGGGTAGCCGCCGGCGCACCACTTTTCGCAACACCTGGTTGCAAACATCCCTCCAAAGGGTGCCTCTGCGACCCCTGGCGTGCGCCTAGGATGCGGGCACATCCATACAGCCAGCGAGGAACCGTGCCGTCCCTACCTTCGATCCAAGGCGCTCAGGGTACCCTGGGCGCCCTGGGCGCTGACGCCTTGTCGCGCCTGCGAGCTGCACTGGGCATCGGACAGGCCACGCGGCTGCTGCAGCTGCACACCCCGCTGCCTGAAGGCAGCCTGGTGCTGGAGCGCTGCCGGATCGAAGAGGCCGCCCATGCGGCCGAGCCCCTGTGGGCCCAGCTTGACTGCCTGAGCACCAACGCCCACCTCGAACTCAAGGCGCTCACTGGCGAGCAACTCACCGTGCGCCTCATGCTGGCCGATGGCAGCTGGCGCCACTGGCACGGCTACGCCATGCGCAGCGCCCAGCTGGCCAGCGATGGCGGCTTTGCACGCTACCGCCTCACGCTGGCGGCCTGGACGCACTGGCTCAACCTGCGCCGCGACACACGGGTCTTTCAGGACAAGACGGCGCGCGAGATCCTCACCGAGGTCTTCAAGGCGTGGCCGCAGGCCAACTTCCGATTCGACGTGGCCGACGCCGGCCCGCTGCGCGCCATCTGCACGCAATACGCCGAGACCGACTGGGCCTTTGCCCAACGCCTGATGGCGCAGGAGGGCTGGAGCTGGTGCGTGCTGCACCAGGGCCCTGGCGAACAAGACGGTGCAACTGGCAAGGACGGTCAGGGCGGCAAGGGCGGTAGCTTCGCAGGCGCCCGCGCCGCGCGCCACACCCTGCTGATCTTCGACCAGCACGCCAAGCGGCCCGACCTGGGCGAGCTGGCCTACAGCCGCCCCGACCTGCGCAGCCCCGGTACGGGCATCGGCCTGGTTGATGCGGCCCTGGGCCTGGATCAGGTGCGCGATACGCTGACGGCCTGGAGCGTGGGCCAGCGCATGGTGCCCAATGCCGTCACCCTGGCCGCGTGGGACGAGCGCCAGATCCAGGGCGTCAGCGCCCAACGCCACAGCACGCTGCCGCATGGCAGCGCCCCGCCGCTGGAGACCTACCTGGGCAGTGGCGAGCGCCGCCATGCCGATGGCCGTGTTGCCGACGCCCAGCCCGGCAGCCCCGCGCAGGCCCAGCGCCGCGCCGAAGCCCTGCTGGCCGCACACGAGCTCGACCACCGCCAGGTGCAGGCCCAAGGCGGCGTGCGCCGGCTCGCGCCCGTGCAGGATTTCGCCATCACCGGCCACAGCCTGTACGAACGCCCGCTGTCGCCGGGCGGCGCATCGGGCAACCGTTTCACGGCGTTGTCCGTCACGCACGAAGCGGCCAACAACCTGGGCGCACAGGCCGCCCAGTTGCTGGCCCAGCCCGACCTGGATCAGGGCAGCTACCGCAACCGCTTCACCGCCGTGCCGCACGGCACCCGGCTCGTGCCGCCCAACAGCCTGCAAGCCGCTGTGGCGCCTACTGCCCCGGGCGTGCAGATCGCTGTGGTGGTGGCCCAAGCCGGCGAGCCCCTGCACACCGACCGCGATGGCCGCATCCGCGTGCAGTTCCCCTGGCAGCGCGGCGCAGCCCCGCTGAGCGCCGGGCTCCACGCCCCCGGCAGCCCGCAAGGTGAAGCCGCTGCCCACGCCAGCCACGACGCCCGCAGCGGCACCTGGGTGCGCGTGGCCCAGCACCTGGCCGGCCCCAACTGGGGCACGGTCTTCACGCCCCGCGCCGGCAGCGAGGTGCTGGTGGACTTCATCGACGGCGACATCGACCGTCCCATCGTCATCGGCCAGCTGCACCACGGCCGCCATGACCTGCCGTGGCCAGCCGGCGTGGACGCCGGCGCCAACCACCCCGGCACCGTCTCGGGCTGGCACAGCAGCCACCTGGATGGCAGCGGCGCCAACCAGTGGGTGATCGACGACGCCACCGGCCAGCTGCGCATGCGCCTGGCCAGCCACGGCAGCCAGAGCGGCCACAGCGAGCTCAGCCTGGGCCACCTCATCCAGCACAGCGCCCAGGGCGGCGCCGGCCACGCCCAGCGCGGCACCTGGCTGGGCAGCGGCTTCTACGCCACCACCGACGGCTGGGCCATCGTGCGCGCCGCAGGCGGCCTGCTGTTGAGCACCACCGCCCGCCCCGCCCAGGGCGCCAGCGTGGCCTCCACCCAGATGGACGCCGCAGAGGCCGTCGCCCAGCTCAACAGCGCGCGCCAGCTCGGCGAGGCACTGAGCCAGAGCGCCCGCCAGCAAGGCGCGCAGGGCTTGGCCTGCCATGATGCACAGCAAGCCCTGCAGCGCCACACCGAGGCCATGAGCCCCCAGGCCCAGGGCAAGTACGAAGGCGCTGTCAACGGCCAGCCCGCCACCAAGGCCCAGCCCGGCAGCCGCGACAGCGGCGCGACCAGCGAGCCGGTCGAGCGCTTTGCGCAGCCGCTCATCCACCTCGACACCCCGGTGGCTGCCAGCTTCGTGACCCCCGACCAGATCGGCCTGTTCAGCGGCCAGAGCACCAGCCTGACCGCCCAGGGCGACGTCCACCTGACGGCCGCCCACACGCTCAGCGCCGTCAGCGGCCAGACCACCAGCCTCTACACCCACTCAGGCGGCATCAAGGCCATCACCGCGAACGCCGCGCTCAGCCTGCGCGCCCACACCGACGCGCAGCAGATCTGGTCCGAGCAAGACCTGACGGTGCAAAGCACCACCGACGAGATCCGCATCCAGGCCAGCAACAGCATCACGCTCACAGCCGGCCAGAGCCAGATCGAGCTCAAGGGCGGCAACATCACGTTCACGTGTCCGGGAACGTGGACGGTCAAGGCGGCCAGCCATGGGTGGGGTGGGGGTGGGAGTGGGGTTGCACAACTCCAGCAGTTGCCAGACGGCGGGGTCAAGCTGGCGCCAGACACGCTGCAAATTCGTCATCATTACCACGACGAAGAGTCAATGGCCGGCGCGCCTTTTGAAGCCATCTTGAGTGACGGATCCGTTCGGCGAGGAACGCTGAATGGCTCCGGCGAGGCCGTTCTGGAGGGCGTGTCAATCGGCGCGCTGGCAGACATT